>Ga0207658_10000465_pt1 | contig 37863 bp, 41 predicted proteins | sample KBSS33metaG_FD_184322 | JGI IMG/M metagenome (GOLD analysis project Ga0207658, IMG submission 184322) | Switchgrass rhizosphere microbial communities from Kellogg Biological Station, Michigan, USA - KBS S3-3 metaG (SPAdes) (version 2) | ecosystem: Host-associated > Plants > Roots > Rhizosphere...
CCGCTACCCCGCCGCGGTCGTCGCCGGCAACGTCGAGACCTCGAGCCGGGTCGCCGACCTGGTGATCGCCGCCCTCGCCGGCGCCCGCCCGGTCCCCGCCCAGGGGCAGGGGACGATGAACAACCTGACCCTCGCAAACGACGACTTCACCTACTACGAGACGCTCGGCGGCGGCCAGGGCGCCTGCCCCGACGCCCCCGGTCCGAGCGCGATCCACGTCGCGATGTCGAACACGCTCAACACCCCGGTCGAGGCGCTGGAGACCGAGTTCCCCCTGCGCGTCCGCGAGCTGGCGGTGCGGCGCGGCAGCGGCGGGGCCGGCGCAGAGGCCGGCGGCGAGGGGATCGTCCGCGAGCTCGAGGCGCTGGCCCCGATGTCCTTCTCGCTGATCACCGAGCGCCGCCGCCACGCCCCACGCGGCCGCGAGGGCGGCGGCGACGGTCAGCCCGGCCGCAATCTGCTTGACGGCGAGCCGCTGCCGAGCAAGGCCAGCGGCGACCTCGCCCCTGGCCAGCGGTTGCGGATCGAGACGCCCGGCGGTGGCGGCCACGGCCGCCCCAGCTAGGCGCGGCGACCCGGCGCGGTCGTCATTTGGTTCGCAGACCGAACCTAAGGACGACCGCCATTCGCCTGAGACCCGGTCCCACTCACAGGTCGCTCACATAGAAATGTGAAAGCGTCACATTTCGAGCAAATCGGCGGTCTAAAGCCAATCTTCCGTCGAAATTTATTTTGAGATTTGTGAGCCCTGGTCTAGACTTCGCGACCTCGGCGAGGCGACGGCCCTTCGGGCCCGGGTGTTCAGCACGGCCTCGCTGCACTTTCACACAACCTCCACCAGGTACTGACGACAAATGCCGATCGCACTTAAGGAATGGGCTGTAACGGTCCGCGCCCTCTCAGAGGGCGAGCAGCTGCTGACCCTGCGCAAGGGTGGAATCCGCGAGGAGAACAAGCACTTCGAAGTCGAGCACGAGCGCTTCTTCCTCTACCCGACGTTCGACCACCAGCGCAACGACCTCGTCCGCGAATCCCACCACCCGGAGCTCCGCCGTGCCCTCGAGGAGGGCGTCTGGCCGGACGAGGAGCCGCCGCCGAAAGCCCTGATCCAGGACGGCGGCATCCCGCAGCCCGACCGCGTCCGGTTGCGTGCCTGGGCCGAGGTCACCGATCACATCACGATCGAAGACCGCCGCACCCTCGACGGCCTCTCGCCGTACTACATCTGGACCCCGGACTACGCCGAAAAGCGCCTCGCCTGGAAGCGCCGGCACCCGCTGCACATCCTGCTGCTGCGGGTCCACCGCATCCCCCGCCCGGTCACCGTGCGGGTCCGCGACGAGTACCACGGCTGCCGCTCCTGGGTCGAGATCGATCGCGACCTGCCCTTCGAGGGCACGCCGGTGATGGCCGACGAAGAGTTCGACCGCGCTCGTTCGGAGATCATGGATCTCTGCGAGACGCGGGAACCGGCGCTCGTCTGAGCGCCGGTTTCGCCAGCGACAACCGCGGCGACCCCTAACCTCTCCCTGTGGCCTGGGTAGAGACGGAGTCGCTGAGCTTTACCGCGCGGCACGACTCGGAAGATGCCGCCTTCGCCGAGCAGACGCTCGACCGGATGGAGATCCTGCGGCTGCGGCTCGAAGACCGCTTCGCCGAGGTGCCGGGCGAGGTCACGATCGTCGTCCACACCAACCCGCTCTGGCTGACCGCCGCCCACCCCTTCCTGCCGGCGGCCCGCTGGTCGGCCGCCCCGGCCGGCCGCCGCTACCTCGCCGGCTGGGCGATGGCGACCGAGCTGCACGTCCTCAACGACAAGCACATGGAACGCCGTGCCGCCGGTGACGACTCGCTCGAAGCGCTGCGCGGCACCGCCGAGCGCCTCTACGCCCAGCTGGTGATGGCCGCCAACAACAGCGCCCTGCCGCCGGCCTGGACCCCCGGCCGCTTCTACCGCTACCTGCGCTGGGCCTGGCTGGTCGAAGGCGGCGCTCAGTATTTCGCCCGCCAGGTCGGGCTCTATCGCGCCGCGGTGATCCGCCGCCTGCGCGAGAGCTCCCGCCCTGCCTTCCCGCCCTCGCGCCGCGACGCGGTGATCCTCGGCGGCACGATCTTCGACCTGCTCGAGAACGAGCGCGGCCCCGAGGCCTGCGAGCGGCTCGTCGACGGCCTCCTCCCCGGCGGCCCGACAGTGACGCTCGAAGACGCCTTCGACGCCCGCTTCCGCGATATCGAGGACGCCTGGCGCGACCACCTGCGCGGCATGATCCGGGCCAGCGACGGCGGCCTGATCCGCTAGCTCTCCGCCGTCCCCTCGAGGACTACCGTCGCTTCCTCGACCCGATCGGGCGGGACCATCACGTCCTGCGGACCGGCCCCCGAGCCACGCGAAAGCATCCCGAAGGCGAGCTCCGAGCCATCGACTTTCGCGCCACTCGGTTTCAGCAAGGCGGGGATACCCGCCTCCTCCAGCAAGCCCTTGATCATCGCCCCCTCGATCGGATCGCGGGCGAACGCCACCTTGACCATCGTCAGCTGACTTCGTAGAGAACCCAGATCACGACCACTGCGAGGATCGCGGCGGCGAGGACCCCGAGCGCCAGCCGCCCCGGCGACGGACCGGCCCCTTCGCCCCGCGCCAGCCGCCGTTCTTCCTCCAGCTCGAGCCGCTCCTCGCCCTCGTCCTCGTCGGCGACCATCGTCTCGGCGAGGACCCGCCTCGCCTCCTCCTCGTGCTGGACGTTGACCCAGACGTCGTGCGGGCCGGCGGCGAGGAAGTCGGGGTTGTCGAAGCCGCCGGCGCGTTTCAACACGCTCGGGATCCCGGAGTCGAGCAGCAGGCCCTGCAGCAGTTCGGCTTCGGACTGGTTGCGGGCGAAGGCGACCTTGACCAGCTTGCCGCCACCGCCGCCGCCACCTCCGCCGCCCCCGCCCTGGGAGCCGCCGTCGCCTTTGCCGGTGCCGTGGGCACCGCGGCTGTGACCGCTTTTATGTGACGTCGAGCTCGGCATCGGCGATCTGTAGGTCGGCCAGGGTGAAGGCTTTGACATCAGGTGCGTCGATGTCGGCAAGGGAGACGATCACGTAGATCTGTTCGGGCCAGTTCTGCGCCTGGTTCACATCGGTCTGCGAGGGATAGGCGGCGCTCTTGGTGTGCGAGTGGTAGATCGCCAACAGCTCGCCACCGTCGGCTTCGATCTCCTTCAGCGCGTCGAACTGACCCTGCGGATCCATCTCATAGCGCAGCGGACTGGCGGCGGAATTCTTCACTCGCACCACCTTTTCCGCGGTCCCGTCGCGCCCGCCGACCATCCCGCAACACTCGTTGGGAACGTCCTCGCGCGCGTGCGCGACCATCTCGTCGACCAGCCCCTGGGAGATCTTCACCAGGGCGAGGTTAGTGGAGCCGCGCGGCCCTCACCGCGTGCCGGTACGCAGACCAGGCCGGCTTCGGCCTGCCGGCAAGGTCGAAGAGCCCGGCGCCCTGGCAAAAGGAGCAGTGCGGATCGGGGCTCAGCTGGTCCTGCCAGGTGAACCAGTCGACGCCGGCGATCCGCCAGCGGTGCCGCATCCCCAGTAGACGCGCGAAGGCTTCGCGGAGGAACTGGGCCTGGCCGTCGAAGCCCTTGACGAAGGCCGAGCGGTAGAAGCCGTCGGAGGCGACGCCGATCTCGGTGACGATCAGCGGCTTGCGGCCGGCGCCCTGGGCGGCCATCGCCGCCCGCACCTGACTCAGCTGGTAGTCCATCTGTTCCAAGTTGGCCGCGTATGGGTGGAGCGCGGCGAGATCGAAGTCGTTGTTCACGCCCGGCACCTGCAGCAGCCGCCGCATGAAGATCCAGGTCTTCATCCCCGCCCCGACCGGAGCGATCCCGGCGAGCACGATCCGCGCGCCGGGATCTGCTTTGCGGATCACCGTCGCCGAGGCGTCCAGCAGCCGCGCGTAGTCCGGCGGCGAGACCCTCGGCGCCCAGAAGAGCCGGAAGTTCGGCTCGTTCCAGATCTGCCAGCGGCGGATCGGCTCGGGGTGGGCGGCGCCTTGCCAGAGACTGCCGTGCGGGCCGTAGCGGGCGACGAGCTGGAGCAGGAAGCCCTGCCAGGCGCTGAGCGCACGGGCGCTCAGCGGCGGTCGTGCTTCGTTGCCGCTGAGCCAGCTCGGCGTCCCGTAGAGGAACGGCATCACCCTGATCCCGTGTTCCGCCGCGGCGGCGATTTCGGCGTCCGGTCCCGAGAAGTCGTACCGACCCGGACGCGGCTCGCATTTCGACCAGTAGATCGGGAAGCGGAGGGTTTCGACCGACCCTTCCATCCGCGTCAGGTCGGCGGCGCTCGGCTGCGCCTGCGGGACGACACCGAAGAAGCCCGCCGGCAGCTTTCCGCCACTTCCGGTCGCAGCTCCCGCGGGGCCGGCGGCGATGCCGAGTAGCATCGCCGCCGCCAGCGCCGCGAGGAGCAGCCCGCGGGCCGCGACCGGCCTCATCTCTAGCCCTTCGGACCGATCCGGTATCGAACGAGGGTCGGCTTCGGCGCGCAGTAGCTTCGGCAGAAGCTCGAACCGAGGTTGAGAACCTGCGCCCGCCGCCCATTTAGCCAGGCGAGACTCAGCCCGCCTTCTTCTTCTTCGTCCACCCCTTCGATCAGCTGCGCCCCTTCCTGGCCGAAGCTCCGGTCGGGCTTGCCGTTCGACTTCAGCCGAACCAAGCTGACCCCTTCGCTCGACGTGCCCAACCCGAGGACCTTTCCGTTGCCGACCAGCGTCGCAGCGAGGATCGACCAACCCAGCAGCTTGACTCCGCCTTCGCCGAACTTCGTTTCGGTTGCGCCGTTCGACCGCAGCCGGAGCAGTCCGTCACCGCCGTAGAGGTCGAGCTTGCCACCGGACCGCGGGATGAGCACCGAGTTGCGGTACTCGAGCGCGCCCCGGGCGCTGACGTTGACGAGGCTCCGGTCCGCACGGGCGTTGAACGCGGTGTCGATCCGCCCCTTGGCCGAGATGCGGTGCAGGTAGGGCCCGCTCACGCTGCCGCCCCACATGTAGATCGCGTTGCTGGTGCCGAAGGCGATCCCGTTCTGACCCGGCTGCGCCCCGAGCGGGACGATTCCAGCGCTGCCGAAGCCGTTGTCCACCGCGCCGTCGGGATGCAACCTGGCAAGCGAGCTGGCGACGGCAATGCTGGTGCCTTCGCTGTAGATGCTGAGCGCGACGAGAATCCTGCCTTCTCCGTCGAGCGCGAGTTCGGGGCGCAGCCAGAACCCTTCAGGTCCCGGACCGAAATCAATGCTCGTCGTCCCGCCGCTGCCAAAGCTCGAGTCGATGCTGCCGTTGGCGAGATAGCGACGAACGGTCACGGTCCTGCCACTCAAAGTCGCTACGACGGCCCGACCTTCGAGGTCGGCGATTGGCGGGGCGACCCGTTCTACGTTGCTGCCGATTTGAACCCGGCCGCTACCACCGAACGTCGAGGCGATCGCTCCGTTCGAATTGACCCGCGCGAGGAATGCGTCGTACAGGCACTTGGTGCCGCACCTACCACCGACGAGGGAGGTCTCGGTTGCGTACACGGCACCGCTCCGCGCGGCCCCGAACGCTTCGAGACGCATCGATCCGTTCGACGGACCTGGGAGTTCGCCCGGCAGCGCGACGTAGCCCCCCGAGCCGAAGCTTGGGTCGAGGCGCGGGTAGCGCACCTTCGCCCCCGCGGTCGGCGCCAACAGCGCGCTCGCGAACAACGCGACCACCAATACGGACCCCAAGACCCTTCGCATCACCGAGACCTCCTGTTGAAGTGCTTTTCCGGCAGTCGAAAAACCTCCACCATCGGGAAGTTGCGCAGCAGCTGAGACCGAGACTCAGCGAGTACCGAGGCCCTCGGCTACCACCAGACGGTGGAATCGAGGTTCTCGATCTCCTCGAGCGGCTTCGTGTATACGCCGGAGGAGAGGTACTTCCAGCCGTCGTCGGGGATCAGGAAGACGACGTTGCCGGAGTCGAGCTCGCCGGCGATGCGGACGGCGATCGCGGCGATCGCGCCGGAGGAGACGCCGGCGAAGATGCCCTCCTCGTCGAGCAGGCGCTTGGTCCAGACGATCGCGTCGCGGTTGGAGACCATGATCTTGCGGTCGAGCAGCGAGAGGTCGATGATCGGCGGGATGAAGCCGTCGTCGAGGGAGCGAAGGCCCTGGACCAGCTCGCCCTGCATCGGCTCGGCGGCGACGATCAGCGTCTCCGGGTTGACCTCCTTGAGCCGGCGTCCGTTGCCCATCAGGGTGCCGCCGGTGCCGAGCCCGCCGACGAAGGCCGCGACCTCGTCGAGCTCTTCGAGGATCTCGAGCGCGGTGCCGTTGTAGTGGGCGAGCGGGTTGGCCTCGTTGCCGTACTGGTAGGGCATGAAGTAGCCCGGCTCCTGCGCCATCTCGAGCGCCACCTCGACCGCCCCGTTGGAGCCCTTCAGCCCCTCCGAGTAGACGATCTCCGCCCCGTACATGCGCAGCAGCTGGGTCCGCTCCTCGGTGACGTTGTCGGGCATCACCACCTTCAGCGGGTAGCCCTTGCGGCGGCAGATCATCGCCAGGGCGATGCCGGTGTTGCCGGAAGTCGGTTCGAGGATCGTGTGGCCCGGCTCGATCGCCCCTTCGGCCTCGGCCGCCTCGATCATCGACTTCGCGACCCGGTCCTTGACCGAGCCGGTCGGGTTGTGCCCCTCGAGCTTGGCGTAGATGTGGACCTCGGGCTTCGGCGAGAGCCGCGGCAGCTCGACCAGCGGCGTGTTGCCGATCGATTCGACCACGCTGCCGAACCGCCCCCCGCAGGGTCTGTTGATCGTCTGGTCAGCCATCGCAGTCGCCGGGTCCCCTTACTTCAGAAAGTGTAGCGATGGACGTTGGCCCGATGGATAAAGACCGTCGCGCATCATTGGGGTATCTTCGCGCGGGTTCAGGCAATCATTGGACTGGAGGCAATAACCTAATGAGCAAGACCCGGCTAATCGCGATCTTCGCGGTTTTCCTCGTGGCAATTGCGTCATTGGTCGTAGCGGGGTGCGGCGGCGGCGGCGACTCGACCAGCGGCGGCGGTGAAACCGCGGCTGAAACGAGCGAAGGCGGTGGCGCTGCTGAAGAAGGCGGCGGCGAAGAAGCTGGCGGCGGCGAACCGCTGACCGTCGGCTCCGACATCCCGTATCCCCCGTTCGAGCAGGGGAAACCGGGTGAATACACCGGCTTCGACATCGAACTGATGGAAGCGATCGCCGAAAAGATCGGCCGTACCGCGGAATTCCAGGACACGTCGTTCGAAACGATCTTCCGCGACGTCGCCCAGGGCAAGTTCGAAGCGGTGATCTCGGCGGCGACGATCACCCCAGAACGCGAGCAGGCGGTCGATTTCTCCAACCCGTACTACCTCTCCGAACAGGCGGTGCTGGTCAAAGAAGGCAGCCCGATCAAATCGCTGGAAGATCTGGAAGGCAAGACGGTCGCCGTCCAGCAGGGGACGACGGGGCAGGAACTCGCCAAGGAAAAAATCGGCGGCGCCGAAATCCGGCCCTTCCCTGAAGGCCCAGACGCCGTCAACGCGCTGAAAGCCGGCACCGTCGAAGGCGTTGTCATCGACGCGCCGGTCGCCGCCAACGCGGTCGAAAAATCGGGCGGCGTCGAAATCGCCGAAAAAGTCCCGACCGAAGAAGAGTACGGAATTGCGGTGGCCCAGGGGGACACCGAACTCCTCGAAGAAATCAACAAAGGCCTGAAAGAAGTCGAGGACGACGGGACCTACAAAACGATCTACGAAAAGTGGTTCAAGCTGGAACCGCCGAAAGCGATCTTCGGCGCGACGCACAAAACGGAATAGCGTTGGAGGAAGCTCGTGCGTGACGAAGGGGCGCCAGGGGTGGCGCCCCTTCGTTTTTCCCAGTTCAGCTACAGGAGACGGCGATGAGCGAATTCTTCCACCAGTACTTCGACTTCAACTACATGGGGGAACACTTCTGGGAAGTCCTCGAAGCGTTCCTCCAGAATCTCCTCATCTTCGCAGTCGTCGCGGTACTCGCCCTCACCTGGGGCCTGATCCTGGCGCTGCTCCGCCAGCTCCCGGGGAGGAAGCTCGTGCCAATCCGCTTTCTCACCATTGCCTATATAGACCTGTTCAGGGCGATCCCGATCCTGATCGTGATCCTGCTGATCTCGGGCGGCATCCCCTTCCTCGAGTTCATCCCGAAAGGCATCCGCATCCCGCACTGGTTCGGCAAGCCCGACCCCTTCTGGTACGGAGCGGCAGCCCTGATGCTGGTCTACGGCGCCTTCACGGCAGAGGTCTACAGGGCCGGGATCGAAGCGGTTCCGGGCGGCCAGATGGAGGCCGCCCGCTCGCTCGGGATGAGCCACTTCCAGGCGATGCGGCACGTGATCGTGCCCCAGGCCGTGACCCTGATCCCGGCGCCGATGCTGAACGAAATGATCTCGCTGCTGAAGGACACGACCCTGGTCAGCGTGATCGCTTTCGCCGAGTCGGTGCTGATCAGCCGCGAACTCCTCGCCGAATCGTTCAACAGCTCGGCGATGATCCTGACCGCGTTCTTCTTCATCGTCATCATCCTTCCGATGGCCCGCGTCGTCGACAAACTGATCGCCCGTCAGCAGGGCAAAATCGCCCGCGGCTCCCACATCGAGGTGGCCTGATGCCGGAAGCGATGGTCAAGCTGCAGGGCATCCACAAACGTTTCGGCGACCTCGAGGTGCTCAAAGGTGTCGACCTCGAGGTCGACAAAGGCGAAGTCGTCTGCATCCTCGGCCCCAGCGGCTCCGGCAAGAGCACGCTGCTGCGCTGCGTCAACCTGCTCGAGCCGCCCGAGGAGGGCGAGATCTTCATCGAAGGCCAGGACATCTGCAAGGGTCCGGGCTCCGGCACCGGCGAAGAAAGCTGGGAGCTCAACTTCGTCCGCCAGCGGGTCGGCATGGTCTTCCAGCAGTTCAACCTCTTCCCCCACAAGACGGCACTCGAGAACGTGACCCTGGCGCCTCGCCGGGTGCTCGGCAAGCCGCAGGCCGAGTGCGAGGCGACGGCGCGCAAGCTGCTCGAACGCGTCGGCCTCGGCGACAAACTCAACCAGTACCCGGAACGCCTCTCCGGCGGCCAGCAGCAGCGGGTAGCGATCGCCCGCTCGCTTGCGATGGAACCCCACGTGATGCTGTTCGACGAGGTCACCTCGGCGCTCGACCCCGAGCTCGTCAAAGAGGTCCTCGACACGATGCGCGAGCTGGCCGAAGAAGGGATGACGATGCTCGTCGTCACCCACGAGATGGGGTTCGCCAAGGAGGTCGGCGACCAGGTCGTCTTCATGGACGGCGGCGTGATCGTCGAGCAGGGCAAGCCCGAGCAGGTCCTCGACCACCCGCGCGAGGAGCGCACGCAGAAGTTCCTAGGCCTTGTGCTCGAGCGCTGAGGTCCGGCGGCGGCGCTAAGCGGCGCCGCCGGCCATCGCCGGCAGGATGACGACGGTGTCACCGTCTTTGACGGAAGTCTCGAGCCCTTCGAGCACCCGCACGTCCTCGTCATTGAGGTAGACGTTGACGTAGCGGTTGAGCTCGCCGCCCTCGCCGAACAGCTGCTCGGCGGTGCCGGGGTGCTCGCTGGTCAGCGAGCGCAGGACCTCGCCGACGTTGCCGCCCGCGGCCTGCACCTCGGGGGCACCGCCCGTCTTCGGGCGCAGCACCGGTGGGATCCGTACGGTCGCCATCGAGCGGTGATCCTATTGGAGAGCCGACCGGCTAGCGGTCGCCGCCGGCGCCGGCGCAGAAGAGGTCGTAGTCGGGGAACTGACCCATCTCCGACTCGGGGATCTCGACCGCGTGCTCACCGCAGATCGGGCAGTCAGGATCGCGGCGGACCTTGAGCTCGGTGAAGCGGGTGCCGAGCGCCTCGTAGAGGAGCAGGCGACCGACCAGCGGCTCGCCGATCCCGAGCACCAGCTTGATCACCTCGTTGGCCTGCAGGGTCCCCATCGTCCCGGCCATCACGCCGAGGACGCCGTTGGCCGAGCAGCTCGGCGCCAGCTCGGCCGGCGGCGGGGTCGGGTAGAGGCAGCGGTAGCAGGGGCCCTCGTAGGGAACGAAGGTCGAGACCTGGCCGTCGAAGCCGAGGATCGAGGCGGAGACGACCGGCTTGCGCAGCCGCACCGAGGCGTCGTTCAGCAGGTAGCGAGTGGGGAAGTTGTCGGCGCCGTCGACGACGATGTCGTAGTCGCCGATGATCTCGAGGATGTTGCTCGCGTCGAGCCGGCCGTTGTGCTCGACGACCTTGACGTCGGGGTTCAGCGCTTCGATGAAGAGCCGCGCCGATTCGGTCTTCGGCATCCCGATCCGCTCGGTGTTGTGGATCACCTGGCGCTGCAGGTTGGAGGCGTCGACGACGTCGTCGTCGACCAGCCCGATCGTGCCGACCCCGGCCGCCGCCAGGTATAGCGCGGTCGGCGCGCCGAGGCCGCCGGCGCCGAGCAGCAGCACCTTCGCGTTCAGCAGCTTGACCTGGCCGTCGGGGCCGACCTCGGGCAGCAGCGTGTGGCGCGAGTAGCGGTCGCGCTGCTCGGGGGTCATCCCGGCCGCGCTGACGACCGGCAGCCCCTGCTCTTGCCAGGCGATGATGCCGCCCTCCATCGAGGCGACGTCGGTGTAGCCGAGCGCTTCCATCTGAGCCGCGGCGAACGCCGAGCGGCTGCCGGAGCGGCAGTAGAGGATCGTGCGGGCGGACTTGTCGGGAGCGGCTCCCTCGATCTCGTCGGCGAGCAGCCCCGGCGGCACCAGCTTGCCGCCCTCGAGATGGGCCTCCTGGTACTCGTGCGGCTCGCGGGTGTCGATCAGAACGACGCCGCCGCCCTCGATCTCCTGCTGGGCCTCGAAGGGCTGGATCTCCTCGATCGAAGCGCGAGTGTCAGTGGCCATTGCCTAAATCTCCCAAATCCGGATCAGCTTTTACTTCAAAAAGTATAGCGAGGCTGCGAAAGCCGCGTGGAGGCGAAGAAATGAGCGAGGCGCCCGACACTGAGGGCGCCCCGCTGACACAGCATTTGGACGAGGGAAATTCGTTACAGACTCGGCCGCATCTGCCGCAGCCGCCGGACCCGCTCTTCGATCGGAGGGTGGGTCGAGAAGAGGCTGGCGATGCCGCCGCCTTTGAACGGCTTGACGATGTAGAGCGGCTCCGCCGCCTGGTTGACCTGCATCGGCATCGCCTGGGCGCCGGCCTCGAGCCGCAGCAGGGCGCTCGCCAGCGACTCCGGGTTGCCGCAGATTTCGGCACCGCCGGCGTCGGCCGCGTACTCGCGCTGGCGCGAGATCGCGAGCTGGATGATCGAGGCCGAGATCGGGGCCAGGATCACCAGGCCAATCGCGGCGATGGCCCCCAGCGGCGACTCATCGTCGTTGCCGAACCACAACAGCATGTATGCGAGGTAGGTGATCGCGGCGCCGATCGCCGAGGCGACCGACTGGATCAGGATGTCGCGGTTGCGGATGTGGGTGAGCTCGTGGGCGAGGACGCCGCGCAGCTCGTCCTCGGAGAGCAGTTTGGTGATCCCGCGGGTGACCGCGACCGCCGAGTGCTTCGGGTTGCGTCCCGTCGCGAAGGCGTTCGGCTGGTCGTTGGGGATCATGTACATGCGCGGCATCGGCAGCCCGGCGCGCGTCGTCAGTTCGCGCATGATCTGGAAGAGGCGCGGGTTGTCCGACTCCTCGATCGGCTCCGCACGGCTCATTTTCAGCGCCAGTTTGTCGCTGAAGAAGTAGGAGCCGAGGTTGATCAGCAGGGCGATGCCGAGGAAGATCGCGGCCGTCGAGGGGCCACCGATCAGGGCGCCGATCACGACCAGCAGGCCGGTCAGGCTTGCCAGCAGGATCGTCGTCCGTAGCGTCGCGCCCAAAGTTGATTGCTTGGTGGTGGTCATCGCGTGGATGCTCCTGGAGTCGTAGTGACGTATTCGAGTATTGCTCTGGGCGGGCATTTTGCCCATAGGGGGCAGTCCCCCTATCTGCCCCGGCGAGTCCCTATGCCTCCTCCGGACCCCGCTTCCCGCCTTACGCTTGCCCGGTGAGGCGACGCGCGCTCTTCTCTCAGATGCTGGCACTGAACGCGGCCCTGGTCGGTGCCGCGGCGCTGGCCGCCGGGCTGATCGGCGACCTCCACCTGCTCGCCGCGATCGCCGTCGGGGTCGCCGCCGCGGCCAGCGCGCTGGTCGTCAACCAGCTCCTGCTGCACCGCCGCTTCACTCCGCTCGAGCGGCTGATCGAGGAGATGGAGAAGGTCGACCTCAGCCGCCCCGGCCCCCTCCTCCCCGCCTCGATCGACGGGGTCGGCGAGACCGAGGAGGTAGAGCGGATCGAGCTCGCCTTCCTGCGGATGATGCGGCGGCTCGAAGCCGAGCGGCGGCGTGCCGGCTCGGCCGCCCTGCATGCCCAGGAGGAGGAGCGGGCGCGGGTCGCGCGCGACCTCCACGACGAGGTCAACCAGTCGCTGACCGGGCTGCTGCTGCGGCTCGAGGCGGCGCGGGCGGATGCGCCGCCCTCGCTCGAGCCCGAGCTCGCTGAGACCAAAGCGCTCGCCAACCAGGCGATGGGCGAGCTGCTGCAGCTGGCCCGCCAGCTGCGACCGACCGCGCTCGACGACCTCGGCCTGGCGGCGGCGGTCGCTGGCCAGGTCGAGCAGCTCGGCCGCGGCGAGTTCGACGCGGTTTGGGAGGTCGAGGGTGACTTCTCCGACCTCGGCGACGACCCCCAGCTGGTCGTCTACCGGGTCGCCCAGGAGGCGCTCTCCAATGCCGCCCGCCACTCCGGCGCCGAGCGGGTCGCGGTGAAGCTGCGCCGCCGCGAGGACGGCGGCGTCGAGCTCACCGTCACCGACGACGGCCGCGGCTTCGCCTTCGAAGAGTCGCAGCGTGGCCTCGGCATTGCCGGGATGCGCGAGCGGGCGCTGTTGGTCGGCGGCGAGCTGACGATCGAGTCGCGGCCGGGGGCGGGCACCACGGTGCGGCTCTTCGTTCCCGCTGAATCCACTCCCGCCGAAGCACAGCGAGGAGAATCGACGGAGTGAGAGTCCTGATCGCTGACGACCACGGGATCGTCCGCTCCGGTCTCCGCCTGCTGCTCGAGCGCCAACCCGACATCGAAGTCGTCGCCGAGGCGGCCGACGGCGCCGAGGCGCGGGACCTCGCGGTCCGCGAGCGCCCCGACCTTGCGATCCTCGACGTGCGGATGCCGAAACTCACCGGCTTGCAGGCGACGCGCGAGATCAAGCGGCAGGCGCCCGACGTCTCGGTGCTGATCCTCTCGATGCACGACGACGAGCGCTACCTGTTCGAGGCGCTGAAGGCGGGCGCCTCCGGCTACGTGCTGAAGGCGCAGGCGGACACCGACCTGCTGGCTGCCATTCGTGCAGTGGAGCGCGGCGAGCCCTTCCTCACCCCGGAGGCGCAGCGGACCCTGATCAAGGACGTGCTCGAGCGCGGATCGAGCGGCGAAGAGGAGCTGACGCCGCGCGAGGAGGAGATCGTCAAGCTGGTCGCCGAGGCGAACACGACCAAACAAATCGCCGAGCTGCTCCACCTCTCCGAGAAGACGGTTGAGAATCACCGGGCGAACGCGATGCGCAAGCTCGGGATGCGCGATCGGGTCGAGCTGGTGCGCTACGCGATCCGCCGCGGACTGATCGAGCCCTAAGGGCGCGAAGGGCATAACCGACCGCTTCGGTAGGATTTGAACCCATGCTGTTTTCGACCAAAGCCGAGTACGGAGTGCGCCTGATGGTTGAGCTGGGCCGCCAGCCCTCCTCGCAGCCGATCTCGCTCAGCACCGTCGCCGAAGCCGAGCGGCTGCCGCTGTCCTATCTCGAGCACCTGGTCGCGAAACTGCGAAAGGCGGGCCTCGTCACCTCGACCCGCGGCGCCCACGGCGGCTACCGCCTGGCAATGCCGGCGGAGGAGATCCGGATGGACGCGGTGGTGCAGGCGCTGGAAGGGCAGATCGCCCCGATGGAGTGCTTCCACGACTCGCCCGAAGGCAAAGTCCTCTGCTCGCACGAGGACGACGGCGACCGGGCTTGTTCGACCAAGCTTCTCTGGACCCGAGTCCAGGGCGGCGTCACCAAGGCCCTGGCCGGGACGACGCTGGCGGAGCTGGTCGAGTTCTCGCAGCCCGGCGGGCGCAGCGAGGCCGACGTCGTCAAGGCCGCCTGAGACTTCCCAAACCGAAACGGAGTGAGCATTGGCTGAGCTGGAGATAAGGAACCTGCACGCGAAGGTCGAGGAGAAGGAGATCCTCAAAGGCCTCGACCTCGACGTCGAGAAGGGCAAGGTCCACGCGCTGATGGGCCCGAACGGCTCCGGCAAGTCGACGCTCGCCAACGTGATCATGGGCCACCCCGCCTACGAGGTGACCGAGGGCACGATCACCTTCAAGGGCGAGGACATCACCGAGGCCGACCCCGAGGACCGCTCGCAGGCCGGCCTCTTCATGGCCTTCCAGTACCCCGTCGCGATCCCCGGCGTCTCCGTCTCCAAGTACCTGCGGATGATCATCAACGCCAAGCGCGAGGCGAACGGCGAGGAGCCGATCAAGATCAAAGACTTCGCCCGCGAGGCGCAGGAGGCGATGGCGCTGGCGAACATCCCCAAAGACTTCTCCAGCCGCTACCTCAACGACGGCTTCTCGGGCGGCGAGAAGAAGCGGATGGAGCTGCTGCAGCTGGCGCTGCTGCGGCCGGAGATCGCGGTGCTCGACGAGACCGACTCGGGACTCGACATCGACGCCCTGCGGACCGTCGCCGACGGTGTCAACAAGTTTGCCGGGCCCGACATGGGCGTCCTGATCATCACCCACTACCAGCGCATCCTCCACATGGTGAAGCCGGACTTCGTCCACGTCATGTTCGAGGGCCGGATCGTCAAAGAGGGCGGCCCGGAGCTGGTCACCACGCTCGAGGAGAAAGGCTACGGCTGGATCCGCGAGGAGGTCGGGGCGGCGGCGTGACCGTTTCCGCCGCCTACCCGCTCGCCGAGGTCCGGGCGCAGTTCCCGGCGCTCGAGCGCGAGGTCGGCGGCGAGCCGGTTGCCTATCTCGACAGCGGCGCCAGCGCCCAGCAGGTGCTGGCCTCGATCGAGGCGGTCGACGACTACGTCCGCCGCCACCACTCCAACGTCCACCGTGGCGCCCACACGCTGAGCGCCGAGGCGACCGAGCTCTACGAGGGGGCGCGGCGCACCGTCGCCGCCCACCTCGGCGCGAGCGACCGGCGCGAGGTGATCTTCGTCCGCAACGCGACCGAGGCGATCAACCTCGTCGCGCGGGCCTGGGGCGATGCCAACGTCGGCGCCGGCGACCGGCTGCTGCTGACCGAGATGGAGCACCACTCGAACCTGGTGCCGTGGCAGCAGCTGGCCGAGCGGGCCGGGGCCGAGATCGACTGGGCGCCGATCGACGACGAGGGCCGGCTCGACATCGACGCCTTCGCGACGCTGCTCGAGCGCGGGCCGAAGCTGGTCGCCGTGGCCCACGTCTCCAACGTGCTGGGGACCGAGAACCCAATCGCCGAGATCGCCCGCCTGGCGCACGACGCCGGCGCGCTGGTGCTCGCCGACGGCGCCCAGGCGGCGCCGAAGCTTGCTCTCGACGTCGCGGAGCTGGGCGTTGACTTCTATGCCGTGACCGGGCACAAGGCCTACGCGCCGACCGGGATCGGGGTGCTCTGGGGACGGCTCGAGCTGCTGCGCGAGACGCCGCCCTTCCTCGGCGGCGGCTCGATGATCCGCAAGGTGACCCGCGAGGGCACCACCTACGCCGACCCCCCGGCCCGCTTCGAGGCGGGAACGCCTGCGATCGCCCAGGCTGTCGGGCTGGCGGCGGCACTGCGCTGGCTCGACGGGGTCGGGATGGAGAACGTCCGCGCCCACGAGATCGAGATCGCCGACTACACCCTGGCCCGGCTCGCCGAGGTACCAGGCCTGCGGCTATTCGGCCCGCCGCGCGGCTCCGACCGGCTCGGACCCGTCTCCTTCGAGCTCGAGGGCGTCCATGCCCACGACGTCTCCGAGATCCTCGACCGCCACGGCGTTGCGATCCGCGCCGGCCACCACTGCGCCCAGGTGCTGATGGATCGCCTCGGGGTAGCGGCGACGGCCCGCGCCAGCTTCGGCGTCTACACGACGACGGCGGAGATCGATCGTTTGGCCAGTGGGCTCGAAGACACCCGCCGAGTTTTCGGGCTCTAGGGATAACCTGCTGCGGGTCGTATGCCCGCCAAGCGTCTCGTCCCGCTTGTGGTTGCCGGCGCCTTCGTCGCCGTGCTTTGGCTTGCCGCCGTGGCGCACGCCGTCCCGAACCGCCTGATCGCGCTCGGCGCGGTGACCAACAAAAACACGCTCTACGCCTTCTCCGGCAGCGACCTCAACACGGTCACGGTGGTGCCGGTGACCGACCTCGGCGGTGCCACCCTCGTCGGCATCTCCTTCCGGCCGGCCAACGGGCTGCTGTACGGCGTGGGCATCACCGGCAACATCGAGTCGGTGTTCACGATCGATCCCAGCACTGGTGCGGCGACGCTGGTTGGGTCGGCCTCGCCCGGCACGATCGGCGGGACGACCAGCTACGGGGTCGACTTCAACCCGGTGTCGGACCGGCTGCGGGTGGTCGACGGCCTCGAAAGCACCGGTACCAACGTCAACAACTTCCGCGTCAATCCGAACAATGCCGCGATTGCCGGTGTCGACACGAAACTCGACTACAGCCTGCTCCCCGGCGGCGAAGGCAGCAATCGGCCGCTGGCGACGATCGCATTTGACCGCAACGTCGCCGGGGCGACCGCAACGACCCTGTTCGGGATCGTCGCCGGAGGCAACGACGGCTTGGTCCGCCAGGGCGGCGTCGACGGCGCTCCCACCCCGAACGGCGGTGCGCTCACCTACATCGGCGCGCTGGGTCCCGGAATCGACACCACCTCCAACGCCGGTCTCGACATCGACCCGGCGACCGGCGAGGCCTACGCGATCCTCCAGGTCGCCGGAGCATCCGGCCTCTACGGGATCAACCTGACGACCGGCGCCGCGACGCTGGTCGGAAAAGTCGCCGGCGGGGCGATCGCCTTCACCAGCCTCGCGATCGTCCCACCGCCGCCGCCGCCGATCGGCCCGGACCTCCCACCGGCCTCCCCGCCCTCTCCGTCGGGCACCGCGCCCCCGCCCGCCCCCACCACCCTGCAGTCGCTGACGATCAAGCCATTCGGCTTCGTTCCCGCCGCCAGCGGCGGCCCGATTGCCGCGGCCAAGGTTTCGGGCGGCACCAAGGTCAGCTACACCCTCTCGGCTGCCGCAACGGTGACTTTCGGCGTCGAGAAGGCGATCCCCGGCAAAAAAGGCTGGTTCAGGACGCTCAAACCAACCTTCACCCAACGCGGGAAAGCCGGCACCAACGGCTTCCGTTTCAGCGGCCGGCTCAAAGGCAAAGAGCTTGCCCCCGGGCGCTACCGGCTCACCGGCACCATCGGCACCAGCAGCCGCAGCGCCAGCTTCAAGATTCGCCTTCGCTAGCCTCGTTGGCGATGGACGATCTCTACCGCGACCAGATCCTCGAGCACTACAAGCGCCCGCACAACTTCGGCGCGCTCGAGAACCCGGACCTCGAATACGAGGACAACAACCCGTTTTGCGGCGACGAACAGCGGGTGACGATCCGCCTCGACGATGAGGAAAAGGTCGCCGAGGTCGCCTTCGAGGGCAAGGGTTGCGCGATCTCCACCGCCGCCACCTCGCTGCTGACCGACGAGCTGGTCGGGATGAGCCGCGAGGAGCTACTGCGGCTGCCGAAGGAGTACGTGCTCGAGCTGCTCGGGATCGACATCTCGGCGACGCGGATGAAGTGCGCGATGCTCGGCCTCAAGATCGTCAAGTCGGCGTCGCTCGGCAAGCCTGCCGAATGGGAGGACGAGGGGGAAGTCGGCGACCCGTCCGAAGCGGCGACTCTCTAGGGACGAGGGTTGGCTAGGAGGGGCCGCGGGCACTACTCGGCTCACCCGCTCGCAGTACCCGCGTCCCCTCCCAACCGGCCGCTGCGGCGATCCGGTTCGGACGGGATCGCCGCTTGGGAGCTTCTTTGGCTACGGAGCTGCGTTGCGGGTCTCCTCCGTGGGTGCCATCGCGGCGAAGACGGCGCCCTGCGGGTCCTCGAGGATCGCGAAGCGGCCGACCGGGATGTCGAGCGGACCGTTGATCACCGAGCCGCCGTTGCCGGTGGCAGTCGCGACCGCGGCGTCGGCGTCCGGGACGGTGAAGTAGACCAGCCAGTGGGGCGGCGCCTCGGCTGGGGCCATGGCGCTGAAGTCGAGCATGCCGCCGCGGCTGGCGTCACCGTCTTTCCAGACGTAGTAGGTGCCCATGTCTCCCATGTCTTGCTCTTCCACCGTCCAGCCGAAGACGGCGCCGTAGAACTCGCGGGCGGCCGGGACGTCGCGGGTGTTGAGTTCGTTCCAGCCGAAGGCGCCGTCCTCGTTGACCAGCTCGGCGCCGGCGAAGGTGCCCGGCTCCCAGACCCCGCAGACCGCCCCGGTCGGGTCGCTGAAGACGCCGAGCTTGCCGAGCTCCATCACGTCGTCGGGGCCGAACATCACCTGGCCGCCCGCCTCGCGGACCTTGTCGAGGGTCGCCGCCGCGTCGGTCACCGAGACGTAGGTCGCCCAGACGCAGGGCTGGTCATCCTGCATCTTCGGCGAGGCGCCGGCGACGTCCTTGCCGTCCTTTTTCGCCCGCCGGTAGCCGCCCAGTTCGGCCGAGTTCGGCAGCTCCGGCATCTCCCAGCCGAGCAGCTCGCGGTAGAAGCTGGCGCTCGCCTCGATATCGGGGGTGCCGCTCAGTTCGACCCAGCTCGGGGTGCCAGGCTCGTAGCTCGTCCTGGTGCTCATTGCTCTCCTCTCGTCGAAGGTCCTTGTCCATCAGACCAGAGAGAGCGCCGAAAGTCATCGCTCGATTGTGAAAGCGCCGCGCGGTTGCCTTTCGACCCGCATGGCGGGCCAAACCGCAACCTCGGCGAGGGGGCCCGCCACCCCGCCCCGCTAAAATCCGACCGTAGAAGTAGGATTAAGTCTCATCCCGCACTAACTGCCCACAGTTGCGGGAGAAAGCAGCCTCTTGACCGATTCCGCTGGAACCAAGATCTCAGTGTGCCCGGCAGCCGAGCTCGCCCCTGGCGAGATGCGGCTGGTCGAGATCGACGGGCGCAAGATCGGCGTCTTCAACTGCGACGGCGCCCTGTACGCGATCGAGGACCGCTGTTCGCACGACGACGGTCCGCTCGCCGAGGGCGAGTTCGACCCAGCCACCTGCACCGTGGAGTGCCCCCGCCACGGCTCGCTCTTCGACCTCATCACCGGCAGGCCGAAGACGCTCCCCGCTTTCCAGCCGGTCGAAACTTTCCCCGTCGCCGTCGAGGGCGACGACATAACCCTGGAGGTCTCCTAGACCATGGCAACGCCCGAGGTACTTGCTGAGAAACGAGAGCTGGCCGGCATCAATGCCGATTACAAGGAGAAGTTCGGCTTCAACGATCCCGAGACCGGCTACGCCTACAAAGCACCGAAGGGCCTCTCCCGCGAGGTCGTCGAAACGATCTCCGACTTCAAGCAGGAGCCGCAGTGGATGCGCGACTTCCGGCTCAAGGCGCTCGAACACTTCGAACAGCGGCCGACCCCGCAGTGGGGCGGCAACCTCGACCAGATCGACTTCGAAGACATCCACTACTTCGTCCGCGCCAGCGACAAGAACTCGCGCGACTGGAGCGAGGTCCCTGAGGACATCAAATACACCTTCGACCGGCTCGGCATCCCCGAGGCGGAGCGCAAATTCCTCGCCGGCGTCGGCGCCCAGTACGAGTCCGAGGTCGTCTACCACCAGGTGAACGAGAAGCTCGAGGAACAGGGCGTGATCTTCACCGACATGGACACGGCGCTGCGCGAGCATGAGGACCTGGTGCGCGAGTACTGGGCGACGGTGATCCCGCCCAACGACAACAAACTGGCGGCGCTCAACTCGGCCGTCTGGTCGGGCGGCTCCTTCGTCTACGTCCCCGCCGGGGTCAAGGTCGAGATGCCGCTGCAGGCCTACTTCCGGATCAACACCGAGAACATGGGCCAGTTCGAGCGGACGCTGATCATCGCCGAGGAGGGCGCCGACGTCCACTACATCGAGGGCTGCACGGCGCCGGTCTACTCGACCGACTCGCTGCACTCGGCGGTGGTCGAGATCATGGCCAAGCCGAGCTCGCGGGTCCGTTACACGACCGTCCAGAATTGGTCGCAGAACGTCTACAACCTCGTCACCAAGCGCGCGGTCGCGCAGGAGAAGGCGACGATGGAGTGGGTCGACTGCAACCTCGGCTCGAAACTGACGATGAAGTACCCGTCGATCTACCTGCTCGGACGCGAAGCCCACGGCGAGATCCTCTCGATCGCCTTCGCCGGCGACGGCCAGCACCAGGACGCCGGCGGCAAGATCATCCACGGAGCGCCGAAGACCTCGTCCTCGATCTTCTCCAAGTCGATCTCCAAGGACGGCGGCCGGGCCACCTACCGCGGCCTGCTCGAGGTCGCCGACGGGGCGACCGAGTCGCGCTCGAAAGTCGTCTGCGACGCGCTGCTGCTCGACGAAGACTCGCGCTCGGACACCTACCCGACGATCCGGATCGACGAGAACGATGCCGACGTCGGCCATGAGGCGACGGTCTCGAAGATCGGCGACGAGCAGCTCTTCTACCTCCAGGCCCACGGCCTCGACGAGGAGGAGGCCTCGAAGATGATCGTCAACGGCTTCATCGAGCCGGTGACGAAGGAGCTGCCGATGGAGTACGCGGTCGAGCTGAACCGGCTGATCGAGCTGCAGATGGAGGGTTCGATTGGCTGAGCTAGCGACCGCACCCGCCTGGCTCGAGGAGAGGCGCCAGCGCGGCGCCTCTCTCGTGCAGAGCCTCCCCCTCCCCGACCACAGGTCGAAGGGCTGGGAATTCACCGACCTGTCGCGGCTCGACCTCGACTCTTATGAGTCGGTCTCGGTCGACGCAAGAGTCGAGGGAGCGGAGGGAGCCACCGTCATTCGCTTGACCGACGCCCTCAACTCCCATTCCCAGTTGCTCGAAGAGAAACTGGGTTCGCTGGTGCCGATCGAGGACCCGTTCGTCGCCCGCAACGAGGCCGAGTGGCGCGACGGTGTGCTGGTCCTGGTGCCGCGCAACGTGCGGCTGACCGAGCCGGTGCGGATCGAGGTCCCGCTCGACGCCGACGGCGGCGCGCTCAGCTGGCGCACCCTGGTGGTGCTCGAGGAGGGCGCCGAAGCAGAGGTGTGGGAGCACTGGTCCTCGCCCAGCGACGAGGTCGACGCGGTACTCAACTCGGTCGTCGAGCTGAGCGTCGGCGACGGCGCGACGCTGCGCTACGTCAACAGCCAGGACGTCTCCGAGAAGGCCTGGATCTTCGCCACCCAGCGCGCCCAGATCGAGCGCGACGCCCGCCTCGACTGGGCCGCCCTCGGCTTCGGCTCGGTCAACGGCAAGGTGCGGATGGAGACCAAGCTCGCCGGACCCGGCTCCGAGGCCCGCGTCACCGGCGGTTATGCCGGCGGCCCCGGCCAGCACCTCGACTACGACACCACCCAGGAGCACGCGGCGCCGAACACCAACTCCGACCTCGCCTTCCGCGGCGTCCTCGCCGCCGGCTCGACCGCCGTCTGGCGCGGGATGATCAAAGTCGACCCGGGCGCGCAGCAGACCGACGCCTTCCAGGAGAGCCGCAACCTGCTGCTCTCGACCGATGCCCACGCCGACGCGATCCCCGGCCTCGAGATCCTCGCCGACGACGTCCGCTGCACCCACGCGGCGGCGATCGCGCAGGTCGACCGCGACCAGCTCTTCTACCTCACCGCCCGCGGTCTCGACCAGGCGGAGGCGAAACGGCTGATCATCGAAGGCTTCCTCGAGTCGCTGGTCGAACGCCTCGCCCAGGGTCCGGTCCGCGACGAGGTCTCCGCGGCGCTCGAGCGTCGCCTCGCCGAGATCCTCTAGCCGCGGCCGCAGGCCGATCAGACGTCTGCCTGGGCCTCCACCTCACCGGCGGCGACCGCTTCCTCGAGCCGCCGGTAATCAGCTTCGTTCTGGTCCGCGTAGCGGCTCGAGAAGGCTGCGATCGCTCGGTCGAACTTCTCGCCCTTGCCGAGATAGGCGGCGATCGCGATCCGGTCGCCGGAGCGCGCGTGAGAGCGGGCCAGCGACCAGGCACAGGCGCGGGTGTAGGTGAGCAGCCCGCGCTCGCTCATCCGCGAGAGGTCCGCTGAGGCCTTCCAGTCCCATAGCTGGCGCACGTAGAAGTCGTGCTCGAGGCCGTCGAGGCCGAGGCTGCGCTGCCAGCTGAGGAAGATGTCGGTCGCCGCCTGCATCATCCGCTGGCCGCGGACCACCCGCTCACCGTGGTTCTCGTACTCGCTGGCGCCGAGGAAGGGCTCGAGCACCGAGGCCACCGCCTCCTTCGCCTGCAGGACCAGGTGGTGCTTGCCGCCGCGACCGACGAGCAAGAAGATCCACGCTCTGGTTCCAACGCTGCCGACGCCGACCACCTTGCGGGCCATGTCGACGAAGCGGTAGGAGTGGAAGAGATGGCGGCGGTCCGCGTGCAGCCCGGCCGCGTAGGCGTCGAGGAGCTCGCGCACATAGCTCTCGCGCTCGTCTGGATCCGAGCTTCCGTGCAGCTGGCGCAACGGCGTCAGCAGGGGCGGAACGCTGGCGAAACGGAGCTCGCCGTCGACCTCCTCGGTCAGCTTTCGGGCGGCGCGGGCCGAGTCCTTGCGGCGCCCCTTGGCGAAGGTGTGGGCGAAGAGCTCCTCACCCTCGGCGTCGAGCCTGGTCCCGAATCGCTCCGTCAGCTCGTCGGCGTCGAGCCGCTCATACCAGGCGTCGAGCATGCTCTCGGCGGCGAATTCGCGCATCCCCTCGCGGTACTGGCGGACGGCTCGTTCGACGATCCGCCGCCGGCTCTTCGCGGGCATCTCGACATCGCGGCCGGCGATCTCGATGCTCGCGCACATCCGCTTCAGATCCCACTCCCAGGGGCCCGGTAGCGTCTCGTCGAAGTCGTTGGGGCCGAAGACGAGGCGCCGGTCCGGGGCCGCGAAGCCGCCGAAGTTGGAGATGTGGGCGTCGCCACAGAGCTGGACCACGAGGCCGGAGTCCGGAGTCCGGGCCAGATCGACCGCCATCACAGCGGCAGCACCACGGTAGAAGGTGAAGGCAGAGGCGAGCATGCGGCCGTAGCGGATCGGCAGCAGCTCCTGGACCCGCGTCTCCGCCTGGCGCCGAAGGACCGCGACCGGATCGGGCCGGTCCGGTGCCGGGCTCCAATCGCCGTGGGCCGAGCGTGGGCTCTGCTTCCGCGCTCCGCGCCCGCGCCCGGCGTCCTCACCACCCTCCAGGCGAGCGACGGATCGGCGAGAGGTGGCCACGACCTAAGCCTAGAGTCGGTTGCCTCGCCGGGGCTTCCTTTTCGAGGCGTCACCGCCGTCGTCCTGTCGGCGCTTGTCGGCGCGGGTGGTGTGGATGATGCCGCCGACCACGATCAGCACTGGGATCAGGTAGAAGACCCAGAGATAGTGGCCGATGTGGGCCAGGGGCAGGGCGACGAGATGGGCGATGCTGAACGTCGCGGTCATAAGTTGCTCACCGAGAGCAGGTAGAGGCCGAAGCAGGTGAAGGCGACCATCACCGCCAGCATCCAGTACTGGGAGCGCGAGGCGCGGCGGTAGTCGCGCCAGTAGACCAGCGCTCGGTCGTGGGCGAGGGTGAGGCCGAGGACGTGGCCGATGACCAGGGCGGCGACCTGGACGTACCAGATCAGGTTGGGGCTGAGGAGGCGGAAGTCGATGCCGGCTTCGGCGGTGCCAAAGAGGTCGGTGGTCGCGGTGCCGAGTGGGTCGGAGAGCAGGTAGGTGAACTGGGCCTGCTCCTGGTAGACGAAGAGGCTGAAGTAGTGGGCGATCAGGTAGGCGAGGGCGATCGGGATCAGGGAGTGGGCGAAGCCCTGGAAGAGGGCTTTGAAGGCGGGAGAGCCCGGCACCGAGCGCATGCCGCGGACGCCGAGCGCGTAGACCGCGGCGACACCGGCGAAGGTCGCGAGCAGGAACAGGGTGTCGGTGACGCGGACCGCGCCGAGCGGGTCGAAGCCGATGTTTTCGGCCGTGGTGATGACGCTTTCGATCGCGCTTTTGAAGGCGCCGTCCTGGGCGCCGTCGAAGCTGGTGGTCGCGATCGAGGCGAGGACGACGGCGGCCGAGCCCGGGATCGTCGCCCAGTGCGTGGCGGCGGCGAGCGGTCGGCGGCGACCGATCCGCCCGTCCTGCATCCCGAACGGGGCGAGCTGGGAGAACATCCCGAAATAGACCGAGAAGGTCTCGCCCCGGCGGCACCACTCCTCGACCCCGAACAGCGCCATCATCGCCAGCGTGTAGGCGGTGTAGAGGAGGGCGGCGAGGCCGGCCGCATGCGGGTCGAGGCCGACGGCGACGCCGCCGCTCGAGCCGTAGACGACCTCGAGCCAGACGAAGGCGAGCAGGCCGATCGCCGCCGGCCAGCGGCCGAGCCGCTCGGGGTAACGCAGGTGGGCGGCCGGCTGGCCGGCGAGGACCCGGAAGCCGGCGCCGGCGGCGCGGCCGATCGCCCGCCAGGGGTTGAAGGGGCGGAAGATGTCGCCGAGGAAGGCCGAGAAGAAGGGGAAGCCGAGCCAGACGGTGACGAAGAGGAAGGTGATCGCGAAGTTGCGGTCGGGTGCTTCGGTTCCTTCGATGCCGCTGTAGGCGGCGACGCCGAGCAGGAAGACGCCGAAGGCGCCGCAGAGCGCCTGGGTCACCGGGTTGAGCAGGACCGAGCTCAGCCAGGCGGCACCCGGCCGCCAGTGCTCCTGCTCGAAGCGCGGCTTGCGCCAGGCGGCGGAGAGAGCGAAGAAGGAGACGATGAGGACGATCGAGGCGGCCCAGGCGAAGAGCCACGCCGGGATCGGCAGGTCCTGCTTGGCGACGAGGGCGTGCGCGAACGGCACGTAGGGCAGGAAGCTCATCGCGGCACCGCCAGGATAACTTCGCGGCGTGCGACCGCCGCGCGACAACATCGCCGCCCCCGATCTGCCGGACGGGTTGAGCTGGATCGGCGCCGCGCCGGACTCGATGCCGGCGCTGACCGCGGGCGGGCCGGCGCTGGTCCACTTCCTCGACTTCGCCCAGCTGAACAGCGTTCGCACCCTCCCCTATGTCGAGGAGTGGCACCGCCGCTACCGCGAGGCGGGGCTGCGCGTGATCGGCGTGCAGGCGCCGCGCTTCCCGTTCGGTGCCGACCCGGAGGCGGTGCGAGCGGGACTGGAGCGACTGGCTGTGTCGTTCCCGGTCGTGATCGACGCCGAGCGGGAGCTGTGGTTCGCCTACGGCTGCGAAGGCTGGCCGAGCCTCTTCCTCTGGAGCATGGGCGGAGCGCTGGGGTGGTTCCACTTCGGCGAGGGCGAGTACCTGGGCACCGAGGAGGCGATCCAGGCGGAGCTGCGGGAGCTCGACGCGCTGCGCCGGCTGCCGGCGCCGATGGCGCCGCTGCGGGCGACCGACGCGCCGGGCGCGCAGGTGATGCCACCGAGCGAGGAGGTGTTCCCCGGCGGCTCATGGGAGCGCCCCTGGACGACCGGCGAGGACGGCGACGAGCTGGTCCTCGAGTATGCGGCGGGCGGCGCCGCGGCGACCTTCGAGGGTGACGGGGCGGTGATCGTCGAGCTCGACGGCGAGCCGCTGGCGGCGGTCGAGGTCGCCGGCGCCGGCCTCTACGAGCTCGCCACGCACCCGCGCCACGAGGCGCACCGGATCACGGTGCGCCCCGCGGCGGGCACGCGAGTCTGGTCGGTCGCCTTCGCGGCGGGCGTGCCCTAGCTCGATCACGCCGGGCGCCTCCGGGAGAGGACCAGGGCGGTCCCGCCGGCGAGGAGGCCGAGGGCGCCGACGACGACGGCGGCGATCCCAAGGCCCTTGCTGGCGCCGTCGCCGGAGTCGCCCCCGGAGCCGGCCGAAGCTACCGCCGCCGTTTCGGTGCTCGTCGGCTTTTCTTCCGCGCCGCCGCCGTGGTGATCTTCCTTGGCCGCGGTGACCAGCACCTGCGGTGCCGGGTGTTCGCTGGCCGGGCCACCGATCCAGTGCACGACTTCGCCGTTGTCGTAGGTCTGCACCGCCCTAAAGATCAGCTCTTCGCCGGCCTTGCCCGGGATCTGGACCGAGACCGGGAAGTCCTGGAACTCGCCGGGGGCGAGCTTGCCGCCGCTCCAGACGATCTCGCGGACACCTTCGGTGACCGGACCGTCGTCGGTCTGCACCGGCTTCGCCAGCTTGTCGTGGACCACTTCGACCGACCAGCCGGGCACCGCCTGGTAGGAGGCGTCGGCGAACCCGGGCGGGAACCGGACCGCGACCTTGGTCGTGTTGGCGTCGTCGGTCTCGTTCGGCACACGCACCTCGAGCACCGTGTAGGCGCCTTCGGGCGCTTCGCTCGGCTGCAGGGTGACGTGGGCCTGCGCCACGGCGGGCGCGATCAGCGCCAGCGCGAGCAGCGCCGCCGGAACCAGAGTCTTGGCTTTCATCTCGATCCTTTCTTCGCGTTTGACGTCCTCGTGCGGCGCCGTGGGGACGGCGCCGCGGGGCGTCGGCGGCGGCCCGCGGCCGGCGAGGGCAGCGCCGAGCAGAGCGCCGCCGCGCGGCAGTCGCGGGAGGGCGAAGGGAAGCCAGATCCCGGGCGACTCAGCCGCGGCGCGCCCGGGCGGCCGCCGACGCGCGACCGCGAGCAGCAACCGCTCGCCGGGGTAGCGGCCGAGCAGCAGCGCCGCCATCAGCAGCAGCGCCGGCAGCAGGTAGAGGAGCGCGCTCATTCGATCCCAACCTCGACCGACTTTTCGAACTGGTCGAATTCGGAGATGCGCAGGGTGAAGTCGAGGCGCCACTCGCCGGGGGCGTTGAGCAGGGCACCGGAGATGACGTAGTGGCCGGGCCCGGCGGGTTGGGGTTCGAGGGTCAGCGGCCCGATTTCCTTGTCGGGCAGGGTGGCGGTGACCGTCAGTTCCTTGCCCTTCGTGTACTGGGCGCCGGTCTTCGAGTCGAAGAGGAAGACGTGGACCTGGTTCTCGCCGACCCGCGCCGGGTCGACCGTGATCTCCATCTGGGTCGGGCCGAAGGTCGTCGTCTCCGCGAACGGGCCGCCCTGTGCCGAGATCGGCGGCGCATAGCTGGCCAGCGCCGCGGTGACGCCGAGGACGACGAGCAGCAGCGCCACCTCGGCCCGCAGCGCCCGCCGCAGCAGCACCCCGGTGCGCCCCGGCGTCTCCCCCGACTCGGCGATCCGCCGCAGCCTGGGCACCGAGCGGCGGCGGTTGTAGGCGGCAAGGGCGACCACCACCAGGAGCAGCAGGAACTTGGCGAGAACGGCGCGCCCGTAGCCGGTCGAGAGCAGGTCGCCCGGGTGGCGGACGTAGACGTAGGCCTGGATCAGGCCGGTGAGGAGGATCGCGCCGACCGCGATCAGCGCCAGCTGCGAGAAGCGGTTCAGGGCGCTCGCCAGGAGACGGCCGCGGTCGGCGGGCTCGAGCGGCCTGGTCGCCGCCGGGAGCACCAGCAGCAGGGTCGCCAGGCCGCCGAGCCAGATCGCCATCGCGCCGACATGGACGACGTTGACCGGGAAGTTCAGGCCGACCGGCGACTGGGTCGAGGCGTGGCCGCCGAGCGCCGGCGCCAGGACCAGGAAGGCGAGCGGGACCGCTAGCGCCAGACGGGCCCGGCGCGGCGCAAGAAGTAGCGGCAGTGCCGCCGCGAACACCACCCAGGCGACGAAGGCCCAGCCCCAGACCGTGCCGAATCTGGTGCCCAGGGTCTCTTTGACGATCGACCATTTCAGCGCCGAGAAGCCCGAGATCCCAGCCGCCTCGGCGCCCTCGAGGACGATCTGGGCGGCGGCACCGAGCGCGCCGAGCGCCGCCGCGCCCCACAGCACCAGCCGCAGCCGCGCCAGGAAGCGCCGCTCGGCCTCCCCCGCCCCAGCGCCGAGCGCCGCCAGCGCGGGCGCGAAGACGACCAGCAGGAAGACGAGTCCCCCGACCGCCACCGCGATCGCCGCGTACTCGATCCCCCGCGTAATCCCGAAGGCGGTCTCGGTGACCGGCCCGCTGCCCTCGCCGCCGAGCAGTTCGGCGACGGTCTGGGCCGGCGCCTTCCCCGCTTCGCCGATCGAGAAGACGTAGCCGCTGGAGACGATGTGGCCGTCGGCGGAGACGACCCGGTAGGTGGCGGTGTAGCTGCCGTCGACCAGGCTCGGCTTGAGGTGGACGCCGAGCTTCGGCCCTTCGCCGTCGGGATGGAAAGCGTCGCCTTCGTCGACCCGGTCGCCCCGCGAGTCGTAGACGCGGACGGCGCCGAAGTTGCCCTCGACCGGCTCGTCGAAGCTGAAGACGACAGCCGCGGGCTCCTTCTTCACCGTCGCCCCCTGCGGTGGGCTGGTCGCTTCGAGGCGGGCGTGCGCGAGCGCGCCGGCCGGAGCCAGCAGGATCGCCAGGAAGGGTCCCAGCGCAAGCGCTCGCGCGAGTCGCTTCAAGCCGCTACCAGGCCTCGCGCGCCGGCTCGGCGGCCTTCTCGGCTTCGTCCTCGTCGCCCCCATCGCCTTCGTCGTGTCGCCGCCGTCGCCGCACGAACAGAACCAGGGCGGCGCCGCCGAGCACGATCGCGATCCCGGCAAGGATGAAGGGCAGCGGCGAGGTGCTTGCGGCGCCGACCCACCAGAGCGTGCCGTCGATGTCGCCCTTCGTCCCGTTCACCGAGATCGGGATTTCATAGTCGAAGACTTTGGTTTTCTTGCCCTTGTCGGTGACCTGCGGCGGCAGCGCCTGCGACATGTAGTGCATGCGATGGTCGTGCCAGATGAAGGTCCCGGAGTCGTCGACCTGCTTCCACAGCGGCTTCGCTTCGGCGTCGGCGATCGGCGGCACCTTGACGTTGCCGAAGCGGGCATCGTTGAGGTAGGCGGCGGGCGAGCGCTGGTTCACTTCGACGCTGCCATCGGGCATGATCCGGGCGTAGGGCTCGCCCTGGTAGCCGTAGATCACGACTTCGTTGCCCTGCCGATCGCGCAGCTGCATGTAGCTGTCGTAGTCGAGAACTTCGAATTCGACCCCGGCGTCGCGCGGCGAGACGCCGGTGATCACCGATCTGTAGTTGGGGTTGCCGCCGTGCGCGGAAGCGACAGCGGCGGGCGCCAGCAGCGCGAACGCGGCCAGCAGCGCCACCATTCGGGCGCGGCTCATCCTGTCTCCTTGTCGTCGGCGCCCTCGCAGCGCCAGGCGACCGCCCCTGCATGGGCGGCCTTACGGCGTCGGAGAGCTAGCGGTTCAGGGACGGGACGGCGAGCGGCGGCGCCCGGCCTGCACCGGCCAGCGCCAGCGGCGCCAGCTTGGGGGCGAAGACCGGAGCGGGGCGAAGCGCGCGCCGCGGGCGCCTCGGCGTCGGCGTCGCCTCGTCGCGGCCGAGCCCGGCGGCCCAGCGCTTGGCGACCTCGGCGACCCGCAGCGCCACCGCGACCACGGCGCCGAACACCACCGACAGCGGCACCGCCCAGAGGCCGCCGTCGCCGAAGACGCCGGGCAGCCCGGCGGGATGGCCGCTGACGAACATCCCCTCGGCGAACTCCTGTAGCGCGTAGATGCCGAGCAGCGCGCCGGCGGCGAGCAGCCAGACGAGGAGGAAGGGAAGGCCCCTCTCTCCCGCCTCGCCCTCACGGCGGGCGCGGGCGAGGGCGGCGATGAAGACCCCGGCGGCGATCGCGAGAAGCATCGCCACCAGCGGCGTCAGCGTCCCCAGGTAGGCGTGGCCCTGGGCGGCGAGCTGGGAGTCGGCGTGGTCGCCGTAGGCGAGCTGGTAGCGGAGCTGGTGCACGGTCAGCACCGCCGCCGGCATCAGCGCCGCGGCGCGGATTCGCGCCGGCAGCAGCGTCTCTAACCTGCTTCGCACCCCGCCAACTCTAGAGGGAGGAACGAATGGAGATCAGCAAGCTCGACTTCGTCGGCGTCCCGTCCACCGACGCCGACCGCAGCCGCCAGTTCTACGTCGAGACGCTCGGCCTGCGGCCCGACCCCAAGTCCGACTACGAGTTCTGGGTCGGCGAGACCTGCTTCGGGATCTGGGAACCGGCCAAACAGGGAATGGAGTTCCAGCCCTCGAAAAACGCCCATCCGGCGTTGCACGTCGATGACGTCGCCTCGGCCCGCAAGGACCTCGAAGCCAAGGGCGTCGAGTTCCTCGGCGAGACCTTCGACACCGGCGTCTGCCACATGGCGCTGTTCACCGACCCCGACGGCAACGATCTGATGCTCCACCACCGCTACGCCGACTGACCCCTCGTCTTTGTCGCCCTCTGGTTGACAAAAGACGAGCGCTTCAGGGGAGGACGCGGAAGGGAACCGAGTACGGGCGCGCCGAGCTGGAGCCGGCGATCAGGTCGCGGCTGAAGCGATAGCGGCCGGGCGGGGCGTTGTCGGGGACGACGTAGCGGACGCAGGACCCGGAGCGGCCGGCGGGCAGCATCACCGCGATCTGGATCCAGGGGCCGTGCGGGGCGCCCGGTGCGCGGCGCCACGTACCGCCGGCGAAGCGCTGGACCCGGTATTCGACGCCGAACGCGATCTCTTCGTCGCTGCGATTCTCGACCCGGGCGAAGGCCGCGCCCCCGGTGTGGACGTTCGTGCGTTCGACCGCCAGGCCGACTTCCGGCCCGGGGTCCCCGGCCGCGATCGGCGCGGGCACGCAGAACTCACGGCCGAACGTTTCCGAGCCGGGCGACCGCTGCGCCGCCTGCGCGGAGGCAGCCAGCGCGAGCAGGCAGGCGGCCAAAGCCGGGCAGGCGAATCGGCGGGCGCGGCGCACGGCCTCCCCCTCAGCCCCGCGCGGCGAGCTCTTCGCGGATCTCCTTCGGCAGCATGAACCGCACGTCCTCGTGGACGGTGCGCAGCTCGGAGACGTCGTCGGCGCCGCGCTCGCGGAAGAAGGCGACGAGGCTCTCGACCAGCTCCTCGGGGGCGCTGGCGCCGGAGGTGATGCCGACCGTCTCGACCCCCTCGAGCCAGGCCTCGTCGACCTGGGTGTGGTTGTCGATCAGGTGCGAGCCGGCGCCGTGTTCGCGCGCGACCTCGACCAGGCGGTTGGAGTTGGAGGAGTTGGTCGAACCGATCACCAGCACCAGGTCGCACTCGCGGGCGAGCTGCTTGACCGCGATCTGGCGGTTGGTCGTCGCGTAACAGATGTCGTCGGACTTGCTCGACACGATCGCCGGGAACTTGGCCCGCAGCGCCGCGATCACCTCGGCGGTCTCGTCGACCGAGAGGGTGGTCTGGGTGATGAAGGCGACCTTGCCGGGATCTGGCACCTCGAGGTCGGCGACCTCGTCGGCGGTTTCGATCAGGACGATCGAGTCGGGCGCCTCGCCGGTCGTCCCTTCCACCTCCTCGTGACCCTCGTGGCCGATCATGATGATCGTGTAGCCCTCAGCGGCGAAGCGGCGGGCCGAGACGTGGACCTTGGTGACCAGCGGGCAGGTCGCGTCGATCGTCCGTAGCCCGCGCGAGGCGGCGTTCTCGTGGACCGCGGGGGCGACCCCGTGGGCGGAGAAGACGACGATCGCGCCCTCCGGTACCTCGCTCTCCTCCTCGACGAAGATCGCGCCGCGCTTCGAGAGCTCCTCGACGACGTGCTTGTTGTGGACGATCTCCTTGCGGACGTAGACCGGGGCGCCGTGGGCCTCGAGCGCGCGCTCGACGGTCTGCACGGCACGGTCGACGCCGGCGCAGTAGCCGCGCGGGGCGGCAAGCAGAACTCGTTTCGGGGCGGCGGTGGCGGTTGCTGCCATACCTGCAGGGTAGCTAGCCTGTCGTCATGAACACTGCGGAGGAAGGGCGATGAGCGCGACCGAGGGCCGGCATCTCGACCGGCTGACCGCGGTCGACGCCTCGTTCCTGAGCAACGAGAACTCGAACGCCCACATGCACGTCGGCGCCCTGCTGATCTTCGAGGGTCCGCCGCCCAAGTACACCGACCTGGTCGAGCACGTGCGCAACCGGCTGGCGCTGGTGCCCCGCTTCCGCCAGAAGCTGGTGACGCCGCCGCTCGAGATGGGCCGGCCGCTGTGGGCCGACGACGTCAACTTCAACCTCACCTACCACATCCGCCACACCGCGCTGCCCAGCCCGGGCGGCGAAGCGCAGCTGAAACGGCTGACGGCGCGGATCTTCTCGCAGGCGCTCGACCGCTCGAAGCCGCTCTGGGAGCTGTGGCTGGCGCAGGGTCTCGAGCGCGACCGCTTCGCGATCCTGACCAAGACCCACCACGCGATGGTCGACGGCATCTCCGGCGTCGACATCGGCACCGTGCTGTTCGACTTCGAGCCGATCCCCGAGCCGGTCCAGATCGAAGACGACTGGGTGCCGCAGCCGCCGCCGGGGACCGCCGAGCTCGTCGCCCGCGGGGTCAGCGATGCGATCTCCACCCCGATCCACCTCGCGCAGCGGGCGGTCGACGCGGTCCGCCACCCGGAGACGACCGCGCGCAGGGCGGCCGAGGCGATCGAGGGGCTGAGCGAGATCGCCAGCGCCTTCGCCGACCCGGCGCCGGACGTGCCGCTCAACCAGCCGATCGGGCCACACCGGCGCTACGTCTGGACGAACTCAGAGCTGGCCAGCTTCAAACGGATCAAGGACGCCCTCGGCGGCACCGTCAACGACGTCGTCCTCGCCGCGGTGACCGGCTCGCTGCGCAACTGGCTGCAGCGGCGCGGGCTGCGGACCGAGGGGCTCGAGCTGCGGGCGCTGGTCCCGGTCTCGATCAGGACCGAGGACGAGCGCGGCGACCTCGGCAACCGGATTGCGCTGATGCGAGGGCCCCTACCGGTCTACGTCGCCGACCCGGTGCGGAGGCTCCGGACGATCAGCGAAGAGATGGCCGGGCTGAAGCGCTCCAAGCAGGCACTCGGCGCCGAAGTGATCTCACGCTTCAACGACTTCGCGCCCCCCACCCTGCTTGCCCAGGCCTCGCGGATCAACTTTTCGACCCGGCTCTTCAACACGATCGTCACCAATGTGCCGGGGCCACAGCTGCCGCTCTACGTGCTGGGGCGCGAACTGCAGGACGTCTACCCGGTCGCCTTCCTGCCCGAGAACCACGCGCTGGCGGTGGCGATCATGAGCTACAACGGCAAGGTCGGCTTCGGCCTGCTCGCCGACTATGACTCGATGGAGGACATCGAAGTAATCGGCGACGGGATCAATGAGGCGCTGGCCGAGCTCGAAGCGGCGGCCGGAACCGCCGCCGCCGCGGCCTGAACCTGCGCCGCCGCTCCGCGCCGGCGGGCAAAGCCGGCACCCTCGCCGGGCTACGCTAGGTCGATGCCCGTCTTTCTGATCATCCTCTTCATCGTCATCCCGATCGCGGAGCTCTACGTGATCATCCAGGTCGGTGAGCTGATCGGGATCTGGCCGACCCTGGCGCTGCTGCTGCTCGACGCGATCGGCGGCTCGATGCTGCTCAAACACCAGGGCCGCGGCGCCTGGCGGCGCTTCAACGAAGCGCTGGCGCAGCGCCGCTTCCCGGGACGCGAGGTGGTCGACGGGGTGCTGATCGTGGTCGGCGGCACGCTGCTGGTCACGCCCGGCTTCATCACCGACATCGTCGGCCTCTTCCTCCTGATTCCCCCGACCCGAGCCCTGGCGCGGGCGGTGCTGCGCCGCTTCACGATCGGCCGGGTGGCCGTCTTCGGCAGCTCAGCCGGCGGCGGCTTCAGCGGCTGGGGCGGCCCGTTCGGGGGCGGCAGCCCGGGGCGCGGGCCCGGCCCGAGCGCCGGCGGCCGGCCGATGCGCGACTACGACTTCGACGCAACCGCCGAGGAGATGCCGACCAACGGCGACGGCTCACACGAGTTGCCGCGCAGCGAGGAAAGCTGACCCCGCTCAGACCGGCTCCGGCAGGAGCTCTCCCTGCAGGGTGCTCCCAGCGAGCTTGACTTTGCGGGCGACCGGGACCGTCTCGACCGAACTGACGGCGGGGAGGGCACCGACCTCACGGGTGATGAATTCGTACAGCGCCGCGGTGTCGCGGCAGACAACCGACACGTAGAGGTTCTGAGCGCCGCTGATCGCCGCGACGAAAGCGCTCTCTGGGTCGGCGGCCATTCGCTCAGCGGCCTCGACCAGATGAGCCGGGGCGATCGCGAGCCAGAGGATCGCCGAAACGTCGAGGCCGAGCCCCGAGGTGGCGACCTCGACGTCGACGTATAGAGCACCGGAGCCGAGCAGGACGTCGAGCCGCCGGCGGACGCGGCCCGGCGAGTCGCCAGTGGCGGCCGCGAGGGTGGCGAGGCTGGCCCGGCCGTCATCGTGCAGCGCCGCCGCCAGCGCCTCGTCGGCGGGCTCCAGCTGGGCGCGATGCGGTTGGGGGTTCGAGAGCACCCCCTCGGGCCGCGGGCCTCGCTCGGCTTCGAGCGCCCGCAGCTGCGCCGGCTCGAGAGCGTCATCGAAGGCGCTCCACTCGTTGGCGCCGGAGCCGGCGTAGCGCTGGAGGATCGCGTGAGCACTGAGCTCGGTCACCTGTGAGGCGCCCGGCAGGCGCTCGAGCAGCAGGGCGTCGCGCTGCTCGGCGCTGCGCGGCCGGGTCGAGCAGCAGACCTCGGCGCCGCCGGCGGCGATCGCCACCCAGGCGACGTCCTCACGTGCTGCCAGCGCCCCGGCGACGGCGCCGGCGCTGCCGGCGCGCACCCGCGCCCGCACCATCCAGTCCTGGAGCCCGGCCAGCGGCCCGCGCAGGCCGCGAACGCGGATCACCCGCCCCTCCACCAGACGCCGGTAGCGCCGGGCGATCGTCTGTTCGGAGCTGCCGAGGACCATCGCCAGCTGGCTGAAAGAGGCGCGCGGCGAGACCAGGAGGGCGTGGATCAACTGCCGATCGAGGCGGTCGATTACGGGGGTTTCGGCTGGAGGATGCTCGGTAATGGAGGAATTCTACGTATTTGGCGCTCGCGCTAGAGAATCTTCCCTCTCGGTGCCAGCCTCCGCCCCATGACCAAATCACTCGAACAACACAAGTGGATGCCCCTCCTCGCCGTCTGCCTCGGCTCCTTCATGCTCCTGGTAGACGTCACCATCGTCAACGTCGCCCTGCCGGACATGGCGGTCGACCTCGGCGCCTCCTTCACCGCCCTGCAGTGGGTGTTCGATGTCTACGCGATCGCCCTCGCGGCGCTCCTGCTCGGCGCCGGCGCGCTCGCCGATCGGCACGGCCATCGCACCCTCTACCTCGCCGGCCTCCTCCTCTTCGCCCTCTCCTCGCTCTGCTCGGGGCTGGCCCCGGACACGACGGCGCTGATCGTCGCCCGCGGCTTCCAGGGCGTCGGCGCGGCAGCGATGTTCGCGACGACGATCTCCCTGATCAACGCCAGCTACAGCGGCCGCGACCGTGGAATCGCCTTCGGCGCCTGGGGCGCCGTCAACGGCGCGGCGGCGGCTGCCGGGCCGGTCGTCGGCGGCCTCCTCACCGAGGCGATCTCATGGCGTTGGATCTTCTTCGTCAACCTGCCGGTCAGCGTCGCCGCGGTCGCGCTTACCCTCGCCTTCTTGCCGCGGGCGGCGGGCCGTGGCGGCGCCAGGATCGACCTGCCCGGCATCGCCGCCTTCACCGTCGCCGCCGCGGCGCTGACCTACGCCCTGACCCGCGCCCCGGCGGTCGGCTGGACCGCGGGATCGACGCTGGCGCTCCTCGCCGTGACGGTGATCGCCCTGCTCGCCTTCGTCGTCATCGAGCTGCGAAGCGCCAACCCGATCGTCGACCTCGGCCTGCTGCGGCGACCCGCCTTCTCGGGAACGATGGTCGCGGCGCTGGTGCTCTCGGTGGCCGCCTTCGGCATCGCCCCCCTGCTCTCGCTTTGGCTGCAGTCGGTGCGGGGGATGAGCCCGATCGGCGCCGGCCTGGCAATGGCCCCCCTCAGCCTTGCCGCCTTGGTGACGGCCTTCGCGCTCGGCCGCGTCCTGCACCGAGTGCCACCGCGGCTGCCGATCGCGATCGGGCTGGGACTGGTCGGCGCCGGGGCGCTGCTCCAAGCTCACCTCGGCGCCGGCTCAGACTGGACCGCCCTGGTCCCCGGGCTGACCGTGGTCGGCATCGGGGTGGGGCTGGTCAGCCCGACCCTGGCCTCGGCGGCCCTGGAAGCGGTGCCGGGCGAGCGCAGCGGCATGGCGGCGGGCGCCGTCAACACGATGCGGCAGCTCGGCTTCGCACTCGGAATCGCCCTCCTCGGCGCGATCGCCCAGGCGCAGATCGGCTCGAAGCTCGGCGCCGAAGGGGTCACCGCCTCCGGCGATCTCGCCGAAAAGCTGGTCGGCGGTCAAGCCCAGGCCGTGCTCGCCGGGGCCGGCAGTGGCCGCGCCGCGCTCGAGGCGGCGATCCACGCCTCCTTCGCCTCCGCCCTCAACGAGGCGCTGCTGGTGGCGGCAGTGATCGGACTCGCCGGCACTGCACTGGCCGCCTTCCTCCTGCGTCCAACCCGCGTCACCGCCGGCGAGCCATCCGACCGTCGCGAGCTGGCTACTGACCGCAGCTAGCCGATCCCGGAGGTCGAATCCAGAGTTGACCCTGTCATCACGGGGTCAACTCTGGAAACGCGCGGTTCTGTTGAGGCCCTCAGGGCGCGGCGAGAACTCGGACCGGGTCGCCGGCGAGGAAGGCGGCGATGTCCTCGACCGCGTCGCCGTAAAAGGCGTCGTAGGTGTTGCTGGTGACGTAGCCGAGGTGCGGGGTCAGCACAGTGCGGGGGCTCTGCCGCAGCGGGTCGTCGGGCGGCAAGGGCTCGGTGTCGTAGACGTCGAGGGCGGCGCCGGCGATGCGGTGGTTCCAGAGGGCGTTGAGGAGGGCGGCGGTGTCGACGATCGGGCCGCGGGAGGTGTTGACGAGGAGGGCGGTCCGCTTCATCAGGCCCAACTCCTCGGAGCCGACGAGGCCGGCGCTGCGCTCGCTCAGTTTGTAGTGGACGCTGACCACGTCGGCCTGGCGGAACAGCTCCTCCTTGATGACCGCGCGGGCGCCTGCTTCCGCGGCCGCAGCCGGATCGAGGTTCTGGCTCCAGGCAAGCACCTCCATCCCGAACGCCTTCGCCACCGGCACCATCGCGCTGCCGAGGCGTCCGAGCCCGACCAGCCCCAGGGTCCTGCCGGCAAGGTCGAAGCCGACCGTCGTCTGCCAGCCGCCGTCGCGGACGTTCCGGTCCTCGGTGGGGATCGAGCGGGCCCAGGCGAGGATCAGGGCCCAGCTGTGCTCGACGGTCGCGCTGGCGACGCCGCCGGTGCCGCAGACCGTGATTCCGTTGCGCGCCGCCGCCTCGATGTCGATCGCCGCGTTCCCCATCCCGGTCGTGACCAGCAGCCGCAGGTCGGGCATGCGCCCGAGGCGCGCAGCCGTGAACGCCGTCCGCTCGCGCATCGCGACGACGATCTCCGCACCGGCCAGCGCCGCAAGAAGCTCCTCGTCGGAGCCGAGGTGCTCGCGCACAGTGTGGACCTCGCAGTCGTCGGGCAGACGGCTCCAGTCGCCGTGCTCGAGCGCGACGCCCTGGTAGTCGTCGAGGACGACGATCCGCATTTGGCCCGGGCTAGAAGCCGAGCGCGAACTTGGCGTCGTCGGTCATCATTTCCGGGCTCCAGGCGGGGTCGAAGACCATCTTCGGGTGCACTGCGGAGACGCCGGGAAGGTCGCCGACGAACTCCTTCATCTGCTC
>Ga0207658_10000468_pt1 | contig 37711 bp, 36 predicted proteins | sample KBSS33metaG_FD_184322 | JGI IMG/M metagenome (GOLD analysis project Ga0207658, IMG submission 184322) | Switchgrass rhizosphere microbial communities from Kellogg Biological Station, Michigan, USA - KBS S3-3 metaG (SPAdes) (version 2) | ecosystem: Host-associated > Plants > Roots > Rhizosphere...
TTGTATGAAATTACGTTTAATAATATTTTTTTGGTTTAGTTTTTTTGTTGGTAGTTTGTATGCTGCATGTGACCTAGACCCAGCAAAGACGTTTGGTGAATATGCTATTGTTGCTGGCGTACTTGCGCGTGAGGATAAAATTGGTTTTGCTTTGGTTTATTCAAATTTAAGCATTATGCTTAAACTTATGGCTGAAAATGTGAGTAATCTTAAAATTGAACCTAGATCTTTTACAAATGAAAGTATTGCTCTGATTAGTAACGCAACTAGAATACCTGAACATGATGTTGCATCTTCTTTGGTGTATGTTTGTAGTGAGACTTCTAGGTTAAAGGCGTTGGGTGTTGATATTGCCGCTATGGCTAAAGCTAATTCTAATTACGCTAAAACTATTCAATCAGCAGCGCCTATTCGTCCTTCTCAGCCAGTAAACGGGTTGAGTGGCTTGGCAGAAGCGTTTAATAAGCAAAAAAAACCAAAACCAATTTCTATTAAAAAGAATCTGGTTCCCGCAAATCCTACTTCAAGTCCTGATATTGGGATTGCAGAGCAGTCGCAGGGAAATATAAGTAATGTAGCGGTGCCAGTAGTTGATTTAACGTCAAAACCAGAACTAGTTGGCGCGTTGGAACAGAGCAAAGCTCAAGATATATATCGTTCAGATAGTGATAGCCCGAACTCGTCATCACCTATTTATGCCGCTTTTTTTGGAAAAGATAGTGTTGATTATGGGCTGAGATTGGGAGTATTGGTTTTTGGCTGTTTATTTGTGGGCAAAAAAGTGCACGAAGAGCATAAAAAGCTTGAAGTTGTTGCTGACAAACAAGAATCAGATAAACTTGCTGGTGATAAAAAGTTTTTTAGTAAAGTGTGCGATTTTGTTGCAGAAAAACCAGTAGCTGAAATAGGTTTTGTAGTATGTCTTGCTGGGGCTATTGGTAAAACGTTATTGGGTGGCGATAGAAGTTAATAAGTTAAAGCCCTGAGAACAAGCGCTGAGTCAGATCGCAAACGTAAGCAGGAAAAGTAAGAGCGCGATTAGGGTTGCGGTAAGTGCGAACAAGATTATGGGCATGAATAGCATGATTAGCAAATTCAATAGATCTAGAGGCAGCAGCAATAGTCTTTTCAGCAGCATCAGCATCGTCATGAAGAATAGCATAATGAGCAGCCGCAAGGTCGCGATTAATGTGAGCAGTACGTTTAGGTTTACGTTCATGGGCAGTAGCAATAATGTCGGCATAGGCAGGATTTTGGGCAATTTTACGTTTAACTTTATCCAGCTTGATAAGAGCACTAAAAGCAGGACTATTGCCATCATGAGCTTCTTTTTGAAGGAATAAATCAATCGCAGGGTCAATGATAGGTTTAATGATAGGTTCAATGAAAGTATATAATCTGCCGACAAAACAACAAACGCCAAATAACATAATCAAACGTAATTTCATGCAAATATTTCTTTCTCATAAAACTAAAATCTAGTGAAAAGTTTTTTTCATACATTAAAATCTAACAACAAGTATAGTGATGTTATCTCGAGAGCCTTTTTTGACAGCTTCTATTTTAAGATCTTTTACTATTTTATTCAAGTTAATAGTCTGTTTTTTTAGATCTAAGTTATTTAAATATTTTTGTAGCTTACGATTATCATTCGCATTAAAGCTGCTATCCATGGTGTCCCATAATCCGTCAGAAGCTAATAAGAGAATATCATTTTTTTCTATAGGCCAGGTATAAATGTCTGGCTCTGCTAAAAGAATAGGAGAATAATGAGATGTTGTTTGGCTAGATGCCACTTGATCATGCATACTTTTTTTAGCATTAATATCACCTATGCTACGAGTTAGCGCAAAACCAACGCTACCTAATCCTACATATCCCTTAGATATAAAGCCACCAGCTTTTAGTATTCGCTCTTTTTCTGCAATATTACTTGGTTTATGGTCGATAGTTGTTTGTATAATTTTACCATTGCGGATAAGAACTGCTCGAGAGTCACCAACATTGGCGAGAGTAAGGATATCACTTGTTTTTTTTGCAACAATGGCGGTGGCTCCTGAAGCGCCATATTCTTCTTTTTCGCCATAATAATAGGGAGATAAATAGTCATATGTATTATATGTGTCAGCGTTATTCCACAACTCATTTTCTATGAGAGCAAGACTAGCTTTTAAAGCTTGAGAATCGTTTGATTTTTTTTGTTGGGCATTATTAATATACAAAACTATTCTTGGAGTTTTATTGCTAACTATATTGCTATCAACTATGTATTGAGCTGCTGATTGTCCTCCATGACCATCAAAGACTGCATAGATACCGTTATTTTCATCGATTACATGTCGATCTTCCATGCGGCCAGCGTAACGGGTATTAGCATATTCGATGATAGCGTAATTTTTGGCGGTAAATAAATTTTTAATACGAGTGATTATAGTATTTACGGTATCATTGATTTTTTGAAAAAAAGAAGGGTGATTTTTATTGTTTTTAATGAGTGGTTTTTCTTCAACCGTTGAATACATACTTATTTGTGTGCATAATACAACTAAACATATTATTTTTTTGGTTAAATTCAGTAATTTTTTTAATAACATATATAATTTCCTGTGTATATCGTATATATTATATATATTGCTTGTAAAGATTTATTGCGTGTAAAGTGCGTATTATATTTTCAGTAATATTTTCAAATTTTCAAGAGTGTAGTTGATTTTTTTAGTGCTTATGACATAGTTTACATTAAATTATTTTTTATTGGAACTTTAATAAGATTTTAATATTGTATGTATTAATTATAGGGATTTATTCGTGTGTAAAATAAACGCAAAAATTATGTTAATAGTGCTTCTTTGTATTCAATCGATATCTATTTTTGGCATGGAGCCCAGAGGAGGATCGGGACAAACTAATAAGTTAAGTTTGCCATATTTTCTTTTTGGTTTGGCTATTCCTATTTTTGTTTTTCATCAAATAGTATGGCCATTAAGAGATGGTGATGGGCATACTAGTTTTTTTTTGGAATCCTTGCAGCGGCTTCGTCAGTACTGCAAAAATAATGGTCGTTCGCCTATCGATTCACCAGAAGCTCCGCAATCAGCCGCGGCCGAACAACCAGTGCAACCACCTGCTCAACAATTTGCTGCACCGGTAGGCCAAGGTGAAGGCTATAAGCCGTTTTATCCACCAATATCGCCAGACGCTCTTAGTCCGGAGCAACGAGAAAAAGCGCAGCCATCAGCTGAACAACCTGTACGACGATATGTAGATTATGTCCCGGGTCCTGGGCTAGAACCAAGTCTTTATCCACCAATATCGCCAGACCCTCTTAGTCCGGCGCAATGGGATGCACAGCCAGAGCAATTTGGTCAAGTATACTTGCCTTTTGCTGTAGGAGACCAACCTTATATTCAGGAGAACAATGTTATGCTTGGTGCTGCACAAGAGGAAGCTCAACAACGGCCACCTTATAACTTAGTAGTAGGTCTTCCTGTAGCTCGTTCGCTTGCTCGTATGGCACAGGTGTTGGAATATGGACCGGGTTATTCTGATCACAAAGGTCAAGCAGAACTTGATGAATGGGGTAGGCCAATAGCAGATCGTGATGCACAACTTGCTTTTGCAGAACAAGACAAACTTAATAGGCAAGTAGTCGAAGAACTTGATCAAGAAGACCGTGACCTGCAAGCGGCCAAACGACTTGTCCAAGAAGAAAGTGATCAGCAAGCGGCAGAACGACTCTCCCGAGAATGGAATGGTGGTGGTGCGAGACATGGTTCTGGTGGATTTCGTGGAGAGCCTGTATTTGATGGCAGAGGCACAATGGTTGGTCGGAATAACGAAAGTAATCTAGGTAGAAGGAAATAATCTTCATGAATATAAGAAATACAAAAATTATTTTAATATTATTTTTCTGTACGCAATTGATATTGTCATCTGAGCAGCAATCATCAATCAATCGCAAGAACTCTGTTCTTTGGGGTATGATATTGAGTATTGGTGGCATTGGTGTTTATTATGGAATAAAGAGATTGTGGAACAGTGGTTGCGGGCAAGGTGTTGTTCCAGCTTGGAAACAATTTATCGAACGATTTGAGTATTCAGATGATGAAGCGCCTGTTGTTATCGTTGCACCTCCTCCTGCAGAACCCAAAAGAGTTTCTAGCTTGGGTTCAAATAGCAGTGCTAATAGCGGAGCCTCTTATGTATGCCCGGTTTTTGGCCAACCAAGTAAATGGGTTGGGGGACGAATTCAGACTATTGGTTAGTTGATTATGGTATATATGGTTTTCTGGGTTTAAGCAGTAGTTTTAGAAGAATGGTCTGGAAGTTTGCACAATTCATATACTCGATTTACAATTGCTTGCGCGTCTATGCGCGCCCAGGCTAAAAGTTCTTCAGGTTTGCCTGATCTTGGTAGTTCGGTAACGGCTAGAATAGAAACAGAGATATCGGTATTGCAGAGAGCTGACGCTATCATTTCACCAATGCCGCCTTGGATATAGTGATCTTCAACGGTGATTATTTGGTTGTTGGAGTTGCGGGCTGTGGCAATAATAGTTTCAAAATCGCATGGCTTAATCGAATAGAGATCGATTACTGAGACGTTAATTGGATTATTATTGGGTTTGTTTTTGGTTGCTAATATATCAGCCGCTTTTATCGCTTCAAAAAGGGTGATGCCCGCAGCTATTATACAAACTTGATCAGTGGCACTCGCTCGTACTATTTTGCAGCCACCTATATGAAATTGTTCTTTTGCGTTATATAAAAGAGGAGTTTCTGCTCGTGTTGTTCGCATGTAGCTGATTCCGGAATCATAATGGGCCATGAGTTCTGTGAGTTTATAGGTAGCGTGTGCATCGCTTGGATATAAGATAATGGAGTTTGGCAACGTACGCATCATGGCAATGTCTTCAAGCGCCATTTGTGATGGACCGTCTTGGCCTATGGAGATACCAACGTGTGATCCGATAAGTCGTAAAGGGGTATTGTTGAGTACTGCCATACGGATTTGGTCGTGTGCACGGGTAAAAAAGACGCCGAATGTGGTAACGAAGGGAATAGTGCCAGATAAGCTGAGGCCGATACCAATGCCGACCATGTTTTGTTCTGCTATAAAACACTGAATAAAGCGATCTGGATGATTTTGTTCAAATAATTCGGTGAACGTTGAGTTTTTTACTTCTGCGTCTAAACATACTATGTTTTTTATTGTGTTACCCAATAATGCAAGCGCTTGTCCCGATGCTTTTCGCGTTGCTATAGGGCTTTTGCCATCGTACGTTATTTCAGATATTTTATTAGTTGGTAAACTATTTTGTATGTCGTGTGTAATATTGGTATCTGTATTATTCGTAGTATGCGAACTGTTTTGCGTATTTTGTGTAATATTGGTATTTGTATCGTGCGAAAAATTATCTATATCGTGTGTGACGTCAAAAAATCGAGCTTCTAGTTCGGCTAAAATTTCGGGAAGTTCTTGAGCGCTAAATGGTTTACCATGAAAGCCTTCTTTGTTTTCAACAGAGGCGATACCAAAACCCTTGTAAGTTTGGGCAATTATCATGACCGGTTTTTCAGTTTCATTTTTTGCTTTATCAAAAACAGACATAAGATCGCTTACAGAATGTCCGTCTACAATATACGTTTTCCAACCTGCAGCATCAAATAGTTGTTGATATTTTGTTGTACAGGTACCAAACATGGTTTCATTACTTTGTCCTAATCGATTGCAATCTATAATGCCAATAAGATGATTAAGTTTGTAATAGGAAGCCAAAAAGATTGCTTCCCAAACAGCTCCCTCGCTTATTTCACTGTCACCCATAAGAACATAGACATGATAAGATCGTGCAAGCAATCGAGCGCTGAGCGCTCTTCCGATGCCGATAGATAATCCTATGCCGAGTGATCCCGTTGCAGCATCAGTATAGGGAAATCTGAAAGTTGGGTGTCCTTCAAGGGGAGAATTGATTGACCTATAGGTTTTGAGTTCTTTTTCTGTTAGTATACCGAGCTGTTGCCAGGCAGCATACAAAAGGGCGGAAGCATGACCTTTTGAAAGAATAAATCGATCGTTATCTGGGTTTTTACTTGAGCGAGAGTTAAATTGCATGGCATAAAAAAAGAGAGTAGCAACAATGTCTGCAGCAGAAAGGCATGAAGTTACATGGCCTGATCCCGCTAAAGATGTTTGTATTATTGACCATGCACGCAGATTGTAAGCTTTATGTTTTATAAAAGCTTCTAAGTTTTTCATATACTACTGTTACTAATAATATTTATAATAAATACTTATTTTTTCTCATGACCCGTTTTCTTTTTCTCACGACCTTTGTATTGGTCTTTATGTGCACATGTTATGATTTTATTTATATATTCTGCTCCACGAGACATATGTTTATGAACTGAGTTTACCATTGAACGCAAATATTGATGAAATTTATTGCCCTCTCTTTTTCTTTTGAGCAATATTTCTATCTCTTTTTCGTGATTTTCTTTCTCGTGATTTTCTTTTTCAAGATCTTCGTTTTCATACTTTTTCATGACGATCTCCTTAATGTAATAAATTTTTGGTAAATATAATAAATTTTTGGTAAATATAATAAATTTTTGGTAAATATAATAAATTTTTGGTGTCGGTTGCTTGTTTAATGTATTATTTGCTTAGCTCGTATGTATATTAATAAAGATAAAGATTGAAAATCAATATATAGGCAGAATAAGTTAAATAGAGACTAAAAAGTGTATACTATTTTATTTATACGTTAAAAAAGGAGTCATAATGCCTAGCTATCCTCATGCCATATCACAGACAGGGAACAATCGATTGTCAGTTGATAATGCAGCACTTTTATTTGTAGATCATCAAACGGGATTGCTGCAATTAGTGAGAGATTATAGTCCAGAAGAGTTTAGAAATAATGTACTCGCTCTTGCAGATATCGGTCATATGTACAATTTGCCGACAATTTTAACAACAAGTTTTGAGCAGGGTCCAAATGGTCCTATTATGCCTGAATTAAAACAAAGATTTCCTAACGCACCTTTTATTGCCCGACCAGGAGAAATAAATGCATGGGATAATCCTGATTTTGTTAAAGCGGTTAAAGCAACCGGGCGTAAAAAATTGATTATCGCTGGCATAGTAACCGATGTTTGTGTTGCTCTACCGACATTATCAGCATTAGCTGAAGGTTTTGATGTGTACGTTGTTGCTGATGCATCCGGGACGGTAAGTAAAGCGGTACGGGATATAGCCCTTATGCGGTTGGTACATGCAGGTGCTATTGTCACCAATTGGTTTGCCGTATCTTCTGAGTTGCACCGTGATTGGCGGCATGACGGGGAAGGGCTTACGAAGTTTGTGCATGAGCATCTTATTTCGTATCAGCATCTTATTGATAGTCGAAGTCAGAAATAAAAATTAATAAATAACGCGGGTTTTAATCCCCCCTGCCCCCCAGCGGGAGGTTTTGGGGGGAGTGTTGGGTTAAAAAAATTAAATTAAATTCACGTTAAATAGATAAAGACGAAAGCGTACTATTCTGGTATGCTGTAAGCATGAATTCTATACAACAACGAGTATCCAAATTTTTAGAGCTATTATCTAGGTTTTTAGCATGGTCCCGTATTGGTAATAATATTGGCAGTAAAATTATAGATTTTATGCATATACAAGCTTTTTTGACCCTTGTATCACTACCTATTTTAATAGCATGGGGTCTTCCTATATCGCTATTAAGTCCATTAGGTAATCTTTTTTTTAGTATTCCATTAACGCTGTTTTTGTTACTATCTTCTTTGATTTTTTTTTGTGAATTACTTTCGATTCCCAATAATTTGTTTATTTTTTTACTTGATAAAGTGACCTGTTCTTGGAAGTGGGCAGCGGCAGGTGATTTTAAGCATTTGATGGTTGGTTTTAGTATGCCATCGATTTTATTTTTAATTATAATTCCAATATCAGCTTATTTGATTGTTAGTTTTAAATTGACTCATGCTAAGCGTTATTCGTTTATTTTTTTATGCTTTTTATTATTTTTTTTCTGTATAGGTTTTAAAATTAGAGATACCTATCACCCACTGGTAACGCATATTTCTCGCAATATACGGAATAAGGTAGGAGAAATTAGTCTCATAAAACATGGGCAATCGTATATTCTTGTTGATCCTGGTGTTATTGGCAGTACCAATTCTGCTTCAACTTGGGTTGCGTATACTCTTATTCCTCAGATAGTACAAGATACAGGAACTCTTACTATTGATCATGTAATTGTACTACAACTAAATAGTGTGTTGCTTGAAGCCCTTATCGTATTATGCAATACTATAAGCATTAAAAAGATGTATATTCCTGCATGGAAAGGAAAGCTTGAGGGTAAAGGCTGGCATAATTATAAAAAATTACGTAAAGTACTGTATGATAACAATACTGAGCTTATTTCGCTGAATGATAAGGTTGTAGTAGTTAATGATACCAAAGGAGAAATAGTTCTTATTAAACCGACAGGTCATATGATATCTTATAAAAATATTATTTATCCAGCATTCTGCGTTGATAAAACAATTGACAGTAGTTTTTTTACTATTTATGCTGCAAAATATACTAAAATGAAAAGGGCTTCATAATGAGTAATGGAAACATATTATTAGTGGTTGCTCATCAAGGATATAATCCTATTGAGTATGGTGTACCTAAAAAAATACTCGAAGATGCAGGATATACGGTTGTTACAGCGAGCGATTCGGATGGTGTGGCATACGCTGATGATTCATTTTCAATGCCAGATTCCACGTCAGATAATGTATTATCAACTCCGGTAGATATACTTATTAATAAAGTGCAGGTGGGGAATTATGAAGGCATTTTTTTTATTGGTGGTCCAGGAGCACTTGAGCATCTTGATAATGAGGTGAGCTATGCACTTATTAAAGCAGCTTATAATGCAAAAAAAATTATTGGAGCTATCTGTGTTTCCACTCGCATACTGGCCCGAGCTGATGTCCTTAAGGGCAAACAAGCGACCGGGTGGAACGGTGATGGTCAATTGGCACATGTGTATCAAGCGCATGATGTTCGGTATGTAAATCAGGCGGTCGCTTTTGATGATACTATTTTGACTGCGGCAGATCCAACTGCTGCGCAAGAGTTTGGTGAACAGATTATTGCTATTTTGCAGAATAAAAAGGGATGGGCTTAAAAAATAAGCTTATTTTTTTTTGCACTAATTTTTTTAGATTTACTTACTCTTTCTGTTAGTTATAAGTTTTGATAGAAAGATTTTTGGGCAGAAAAATGCTGTAATAGTGTACGTTTATCTTTTTGATTATTTATGGTTAATGGCGGTCATAAAAAAAGGGTTAATAGTAGTAAAGAGGGTTAATGGTATGAAAAGCAGCTATATTTTTGTAATAATTTTTTTGTTTGTTTCGTATACAAATTTTTCAGTGTTATTTGCAGCACACGATTCAAAAATGTTGTGCGTAAAGTACGGTAGCGCTCTTGCGATGGAGAATGAAAAAATAGATAAAGAAAAAGAAGCAGAAAAAGAACAGTATACGGTAGAATTAAAAAAATTATTTAAGACATGCTGCCAAGCAAAAGATAAAGATACTGTTTGGTGTGAGAACAGCCCAATGATGGAAAAATGTATTAAGATGGGTGCGAGTTCTGATATTTCAGATGGCGATGACTTTTTATTGCATAAAGCATGTTTTTATAATTGTCCTAATCTTGTTGAAACTTGTTTAGCCAATGGAGCTTTGATGGAGCGTACCGATAGATGTAAAAAGACGGCATTATTTTTTTGTAAAACAGTACGTTTATTAGAGATTTTTTTGAAATATGGTGCTAATTTTAATCATAAGAGTGAGTGCAAAGACACAGCACTGGATTATGCTATGGTTTTTTTTCCCAATTCGTATTCTGTAGAAGCAGTAGAATTTCTTTCTCGTCATACTATGCGATCTTTAGACAAATCGGGGAGGGTTGCTTCGCTATATGGCCTGTGTAATTTTGGTTATCAAAAAAAATATTTTGGATCGAAGGCAGCAATATTGCTATGGTGGTGGCAGGATCAAGAAGAACGGGATAAAGAGGTAAAAGAAGTGTCCTTAAATTATCTCAAAAGGTGGTATCCTGATTTTAGTCGAGAACTCGATGAAATTGGCAAAGAAGTAAAACAAGCGCAATTTCCTGGATGGCAAAATAATCAGCTAATAAAAATGGTTAATAAATTTATTCCTAATGTTCCTAATGTTGGAGACATAGTCCATTCATATTCAGGGCCGCCATTATCAGATATTTCACTGCGTTGTTTTTTGCAAGAAGAAGAGGAGGCAAGTAAAAAATACCCAGCAATTACTCAAGCGTTTTCTCATTATGTTGAGCCTGTTTATTCAGTTAAACCTGCAGAATTAAAAGTAGAAGTGCCAGTTGCAAAGTAACCGAAAGTAATCGGTTATTCCAGCAGTTATGTAAACACCTGTTATTCTCGTCCCTTTGTAACAAGTTAGCTCAGCTTTTTTGATTCCGACTATTGCTTCTGTTGAAACTGTCAGACTTATTAGGCGAGCAGAGGAACCGGTTGTGCTAACGGGAAGACCAGACAAAGAAGCTACAGAAATTGTGCCACTTTCTCGTCGCCAATAAGCACTATGTCGTCCTATCTGTTAGTTTTGTTTACTCAATCAACAAAACTGCACGAGCAGGAGCAGCTTCTGTTCCTATAATATTAAGAGGCAGGCAAATAAAGGGGTAATGGCCGGGCTCCACAGCGGCAAGACGTAAGCCTTCGATTATAATAATATCAGCATGCATTAGCAAAGTGTGTGTTTGGTGTGTTGGGTCTCCGCGTTCGATACCTAAATAATCTATGCCAATCGCTTTAACTTTTTTTTCAATTAAATAACGAGCGCCTGATTCATGCAAATAAATAAAGTGTGGATTAAAAGGGTCGGTTGCTTGAATAAGGCTGTTGGTTGTTTTAAACAGTATGATATCTTCTTCTTGTATGTGGTTGCCATATTCTTTTAAATCGTCTGCAGTAATGCTATCAGTTACCTGCATCAAATCAAGAACTATACATGATCCGATAAAACGTTCGAGAGCTATTTCATCTATAGTTTTGCCGTCACGGAGAAAATGTGCTGCAGCATCGATATGAGTTCCGGTATGTGCTGATAGTTGAACTGTTGATTCACGAACACCATCTTTATCAAATTCTTTAGTTGCTGAAATGTGTATACTTTTTTTATCTTTGTAGCCTGTTGTCGCGCTACTTATTGGCCAGCTAATATCGATTAATTTCATGAGATTCCTGTGTTTTTTGTTTGTTTTTGTTTTATAACTTTTTTTAAACCCCCTACCCTATTTGATACATTTATTGCCTATCTAAGGGGTACTTTAGTATAATTATATTACTTAATGGAGGAAATAAAAATGCACAAAAAAAAGACATCGAAAAAGCAAGAATTCTCATTCAAAGATATGCAAGAAACTAAAATTAATACAAAAAAGTTGATACCATGGGCCCCAGAAGACAGTTTTACCGATCATCAAAAAGTAGGTGCCGCGCTGTTGGAGTGTCTTATCGATAATGATACTGAAAGTTTTATCGAGATTTTTGATTCATATTTGCGTATCAATCGCCTTCAAGTAGCAAAAAATGCGAATATGGCACGATCAACCGTGCAGTTGGCGTTATCAAAAACGGGTAACCCAACACTTAAAACACTTGCTAAAATTGTGCATGAATCGTCGTTAAAGAGGTAGCTTTGCATAAGGGCCCCACCGGGGCCCTTAAAGAATTCAGCTAGTGAGAAAAACTTAATTTATTATTTTGACTTTACGGTTTTAAAAGCATGCCCGCCGAACTGATTTCTTAAAAGCGCTACTATTTTTGTAGAATAATCGCCACCCGTTTCTCGTGACCACTCTCTAATTCTTAACGATTCATCAATAAGAGATGACGATAGAGTATGCCCATGAGCTTCCTGAGATGTCCATGACCCCATGCCATTTTCTGCAATCTCTCCAGATACTGTATCAAAATTTTGGTCATGTTTAAAAATATCATAAGAAAGATCTAAGATAAAAGATTTAATAATGGAACTCGTATTCCAGAGGCGAGTAATTTCAGCTAAATCTAAATTGGCATCTTTGAAAGTTCCTTCTTTAATAATCTGGAATCCTTGCGCATACGCTTGTAGCAGGGCATACTCGATGCCATTGTGAACCATTTTGACATAGTGTCCGGCACCCGTTGGACCAACAAGAGAAACCCCACCTGGTGATGCAATAGCATTAAAGAATGATAGCATACGTTCATATGCAGCTTTGTCTCCGCCGACCATTAAACAGAACCCATTTTCTCTGCCCCGAATTCCTCCGGAAGTCCCACAATCTAAAAATGATATTTGGTGAGACTTAGCTATTTCTGCTCGTCGGATAGAATCTTTATAGAAGCTGTTGCCACCATCAATAATAATAGAGCCAGGTTTCATTTTAGCAACTATGTCATTAAATATTTGTTCGGTAATAGCACCCTCGGGGAGCATAAGCCAGATAATATCGGCGATTGCTGCCATATCGGTAATTGTTGCGACAGGGGTTACCCCAATAGCTGTTGCAGCATCAAGAGTCTCTTGATAAGCATCAAAACCCATGACCCTATGTCCTGCTTGTAGCAATCGATAGGCAATTGCGTTACCCATGCGTCCTAAGCCTATAATTCCTATTTTCACGATTCAGTTCCTATTTTTATCTGTTTATTTATTTATTTTTTATGATCGCCATGTCATGGCATGTTTGTGTTGAAAAAGTATATCTTGCAATGGACCTGTTGACCTTTGTTCGTAAGTGTATAGAGGTAACTCTCTTTTTTTTATGTGATCGATGATTCGCCATGCATATTCTATTTCATCAAAACGAACGGCTATTGATTGTTGTCCTTTGATTATCTGCTCTAACAGTATTTCATAAGCTTCTTCTGGTGATCGTTCTCCAAAAATACAACTGTGACAAAACTCCATAGCAACAGGAATTAATTCATCAGTTTGCCCTAATTTTTTTATATTGAGGGTAAGGAAAAAAGTAGCTTCAGGAACTATTCTTATGGTTAACCAATTTGATTCTGGTTTTTTCTTAGGTGAAAATAGAGCTGATGATGGAAATAGAGTGGCAATAGATTTAAACTTAATATGAATAATGGTCTCTTTTTTGTCGAGAGATTTTCCTGTTTTAAGATAAAAAGGTACGCCATGCCAACGAGGAGTATCGATTGTTGCGCAAAGCACAGCAAACGTGTCGGTTTTTGAATGGGGAGATACTCCATGGTGATTTAGATATCCGTCATATTGTCCTAAATAACCATCATTAATTTCTAGTTTTTCTAACACTTTAGCTCGCTGCTCTCTGATAAAATCACCGGTAAGAGTGTGAGGTGCTTCCATCGCAATCAAAGCCATCAATTCTAATATATGGTTTTGTACTACGTCGCATAAAGCTCCATATTGATCATAATAAGCACCCCTATTTTCGACGGCTACCTGTTCGCTCAATATAATTTGTACTTCTTCTATGTACTTATTGTTCCATAAAGGTTCAAAAAAAGAGTTAGCGAATCTGAGTAAAAGAATATTGCTCACCAGTTCTTTAGTTAAATAGTGATCTATACGATAAATCTGATTTTCATTAAATGATTCTGCTATCGCCTGATTAATGAGACCTGCTGATATCAAGTCATGTCCAAACGGTTTTTCATAGACAATACGATGCCACGGGAGCGTTAGCTCTGATTTTCTGGTTGCAAGTTTTGTTTGTGCGATATTGTTCGTGATAATAGAAAAAAAAGAGGCAGAACATGCTAAATAAATGAGGCGATTACCGGGAAGTTGGTATTCTATTTCTAATTTTTGTAAGTAACTGTGGAGTGTTTTATAGTGATCACTATCAGCAAAATTAAGTTGGTGATAATAAAAACGTTCTTGTAATTTTTGTAAAATAGTTCTATCTAAATCAGGAATAAACTGCTCTGCTTTTTTAATAATTGTTTCAGGGGTAGTCTGATCAATAGAGACACCAATAATGATAAAATCAGAAAGCTTTTCGCTTACCATTAAGCGATAGATTGCAGGAATAATTTTACGTTTCGTTAAATCACCAGTCGCTCCAAAAATAACAATGGCACATCTATTATTAATTTCGTTATGAGTATCTTTTTGTGATTCAGGTTTATTTTCATGCATATTTTTACTACTTATAGTTTTTCTTTAGATAGATTATCTACTATTTTATATGCCTCTTTTTTATATAATTCTACGTCTGGCTGATCGAAAGGGTTTACGTTCAGCAGAAATCCTGTATAAATAATTTCAAACATGTGTAGCTGCATTAACATTCCTATACAATATTCACTTTTTTCAGGAATGGTGATTGCCGTAAAGGGTCTTTTGTTTAACGTATAAGCTTGCTTAACCCCTTGCAGGATACCGAGCGTGATAGTATGGACCCATTTTTTTTCCAATGTAGCTAGCTTTAATTCTTTTGCCTTTTTATTAAGAATTACAAAGTTGTTTTTGTTTTCTTCTACTGAAACAAAGGTAGTGTATTGTACATAGGGCCCACCTAAATATAATTGACCCACTGAATGTAGATCGGTAGTTCCTACAGATGTGGTAGGGGTTATGCCCACTTTTTTTTTATCTTTAGTCGTGTCTGTTTTTCCTAAGCTTTCACCCATTAACTGGCGGTACCAAGCACCGATTTCCGATAGGTCTGTAGAAAAAATAAACATGTCGTGAATATGTATGTCGCGTTTATATTGTTCTGCTAATATAAGCGCTCGTAAGGCTGCAGGATTTTCTAAAATGTTGCTTTTTAGGCATGCTAGAGAGGTATTATAAGCGCCGTCTATTAGCTTGTCAATAGCAACATCTAATAGCGCTAAGGGGAAAAGACCAGCAGCAGAAAAAACTGAATAACGGCCACCAACCTGTGGTTGTATTGGTAATTTTGTAAATGAGTGTGAGTTTGCAAAAGACCATAGTGGTGATTCAGGTTCAGTGGTTATTACAACATATTGTTGATATGTTTTTGGATGAGCGCACCTAATAAGACTAATAAAAAGTTGAGCATTTATAATTGTCTCTAGTGTTGTGCCAGACTTGCTAATTATATTGAGAATTATTTTGTTGCCAGTTTCTAATTCTTGCTCAGCAAGCAAGAAGATATTCCTCACATGGTCTGTATCGATGGTATCGGCAATATATAACGTAATTTCTGGGTTTTGTTCGTTGTAAAAAGAGCCGTAAAGAGCTTGATGAATTGCTTTTAGGCCAAGGCTTGATCCACCAATGCCAATTACGATAAGCATAGTAGGTTTTAGCGCTTTTTTTTCTTGGGCTATTTTCTTTATGTCTTTCAGTATTTGGCGATCTTGCACAAGATTAAGTGCTGCGTATACTGATTCATAGCCTTGCGTAGTCCAAGCATGTTTCACACGTTCAATTTCTGGAATGAGCTTTTTGCCCGTTTCTAAGAGTGTTTCTGTATTTATTAAACAGCTATTTTCATACTCAAATTGTATTGGGATTTGATATTTTATATTTTTCATGCTTACTGATCTTTTTCGTAAATTTTTTTATTTTTTAAAATCTTGTAACAAAAGTTTTCGATTAGCTATTTTAATCTAACTGTTAACGCTCTATTCTAAGTATAGCTGTTTTTTGTGCGTAGTAGAATGGGAAATGTTTTTGTGCATAAAAAATTGGTAATATTTTTGTAAGTAGGGTAATTGGGAATATGAGATTTTAGGCGTAAAAAAGGGACTGTTCTTTAACAATCCCTTATCGTACAGTACTTTTTATAGCCTCTATCTATTTATTTTCTTTAGCAGAAAACTGTTTAGTATTTTTTTAACAAAAAGTTTATTTATTATTTGTAGCTGTAGCATCTTTTTAGTTGATATTCAAAGGCAGAGTTGCTTTTGCCTTTTATGGCCGCCTTAAGATAATCACGGTTATTAGGGCAATTCAACGTAATTGCGACGTTCAATTCTACCCTTCTGTTTGAGACGACACTTTTAGCATTTTCCCTATTTTTTTTAGCTCGTTCTAGTCTTTTTTCAGTGTTTTCGATATTTTTGACTTTTTTCCCTTTATTAACAGATTCTATAGCATGCTCATATCTATTCGTTGCATCTTCTACTATTATTTCAGTAGTTTCAAGTAATACATCAGCTTGTCGCTTGTGGGCTAGAGCTTGCCTAATGGCTTCTTGTCCTGCAATATCTGTTTTTGCTGTAGCTTTGTTGATAATAAAAGTCATGCATAAAATCGATAAGGTAATTAATCGTAATTTCATAAAAAATTCCTGAAATAAAAAAGTTATTAAACATATACAAATTTATCTACACATCTATTTTTACCTTAAAGACTACGGTCTTTGCCATGCTTCGTCAAACAAAAGTATATTTATTTTATTGCTTTATATTCAAGTGATATATCTATTATGTTATTTTCTACTTTTTGTATTTTTTGATTTAAGTTGCTACAATTGACTCAAAATTAAGAGTTTACTATTAAATATTAAAAAATTAAAACACCATGGGTCTACAGTTATTATGAAATATTTTTATATGCAAATTTTTTCCGTTTTTATCGTAATCAATTTTGCATCAGCGCTATTTTGCGCGCAAGAAAGACCTTTAAAAAAAGATATTTTTAAGGTTTATAGTCAATGGTTTCGTGAAATTTTTATCCCCTCCAACTCTAAAATTAGAAAAAAAAATATTGAATTGTTTCGTCAAGAATTATTGCAATTTTGCCCAGAAAGCCAATTGCCAGTATCGTTTGAGGAATATTATGAACAGCGTAATATCGTCAAATTATCCGTCGAAACCTATGACTTTCAAGATTATAATCAAGAGGTTTTATACCCATGGATTGTGGAAGAACGAGAAAAAAGGTTGCCGCCACCAAAGCCTAATTTTTTGCAACAAGTTGCTTTATGCAAAGCGCTTGATCGGATATTATCTTGCGGAGTGGTAAAAATGATAGGGGATTATAGTCACGAGATCACATCAGCTGATCTTGGAATGGATAGTACATTAACTATAGCATTTAAAGATAATGATAATCGAAAAAACAAGCTTAGAAACTTTCAAATAAAGGTGCCGCTTACAGCAACATTTGATCAAGTAAAGGAGAATTTAGGAGGGTTGGCAAGTATTGATCCTGAACGTATTGAATTATATACACGGTATTTTTGGGCTGATAATTGTGACTATCTGCCTATAAAAAATATGCAGAGTTTAGTGTATATGGGTATGTTAGCTGGAGGTGCAGGAAGTTTGTTGTATGGAGAGAAGAAACCTTGAGCTGGGTTATATGGTTTGTTAATAAACTTAAAAAATAAGATCAAAACAGGAGAAGTAATTTGGTGAACGGGTAATCGAAGCGAGTTTAGTTTTTAAGATAAGAATAAAATCATAGGAAATAAATCTGTATATTTAATATTTTTTTACTCAGGAGGTTTTCCTGAGCCTGAACATCTATTTGACAATTTTTTGTTGGCATATATGCTAATATATGTATTATACGTATAGATAAAAAATACTTGCTGCAAATTTGCTGCAGGATGTTAACAAATGAGGGGATATAGATATGTCAGCTTTTATTCATAAAAATTATGTATTTATTTTATTGCTGGTTTTTTTATGTAATTCAAATGTGCATACAATGTCTGGCAATGAGGGCACTATACTTAACAGAGATGTGAGGCGTGTTTTAATAGGACTTGTTTTGGGCGCTGTTGGCTGTGTAGGTTTTTGGTACTATAATACGACTAAAAATAATGAAATAGAGGCGATAAGTAAAAACCAGATATTATTAATACAAGATAGTCAGTGGCTTAAAGAAAACCAACCAGCTTTGCAACCAGAACCAGCTTCGCAATCAGTATCGACTTTGCAGTCAGAACTAATTTTTCAACCACAATTACCTTTGTCTTTAGGGCGATCTTTAGCATTAAAGCCATTTTTACAACAAGCACTATTTTTAAAACCAGTTAAGCCTGGTTGCGTTAGAATATATCATAGTATTGGTAGGGGTGGTACATTAGAAAGCGTTAGAAAGAATGGTTTATTAACAGCTAGAGAACTGTATAGCAGGGGATTAAGTAATTTTGATCCAAGCAGCATAAGAGGCTTATTTCCTGATCATTTTGATATTGTGTATTTTACTTGGAATGCTTGGGGCGGTAATCTGTCAGAAAACAGTGTTGGAATGGATGTAGATCCTAATGATATTAGTGTGCGCAATAGAGAGTATAGATTTCATCATGAAGACGTTACTTTTGAGCAAACGCGAAACCTTTATCAACAATCAGCAATGTCATTAACTCAATTTATGGGCAAAGTGGAGCGGGCAAAGAATATGCGGACATCAGGGATCTATGCAGAGCTTGATGCGATTACCGCAGAGCCTATTGATGTTAGAAATCCAGAAACAAAATGGCAGGTAAGGCGAGCAGAAAAACATCCTTATTGGAATGAGATTACAATACCAAGTTGTATACCGCCAGATCAATTGGTATTTCCTGAAGTTGTGGTATCTCCTGAAGTTGTGGATTAATTTGGGTTTGGCGCTTTTATGAGACATGTTGCATCATTTTGATTATCAACTTTCGACAATCATTTTTGTACTTTCGCTTTTTTCTGCCCCTGTACTTTATTGGAGAGAGATTTTAAAGTAAAAAAATACGTATGATATTTTCCAGTCTACTGTGTTTTATGAAAGTTGTTTAATAGTTAACGTTGCTGATACAGGAGTTTGATTAAAGATATTTGCTCCAACATATGTCAGTAGAGATAAAACTGCACCTGCTGTTGATGGATTTCTTATACTTAAAATAGAGTTGGCAGTGGTTGTAGTAATAAAACAACTATTAACTAGTTGCCCTCCCGTAAGACCTTTTGTTCCAACTACCGTTTGCCATTGCTCAACAACTCCTGAGCCAGAATCAAGTCCCACAACCAATTGACTTGCTGCTCCTACATACATTTGGAAAAAGACTTCATAGGTTCCTATATTTGTTAGAGTAAAAGTTGAAGCGCTTGCTCGGACAATAATATTACCATTCGCAGGACCGGTTTGAGGGAATGATATAGCACCGCCTACAGCAATATTGCTAGAGTTATCGCTTGGCATAAGTGCATAAAAGTTTGCATAATTAACTATTCCTGAAGCACCAGTTGCTCCGGTTGCTCCTGCAGCGCCGGTTGCACCGGTATGGCCAGTGGCTCCCGCAGGCCCGGTATCGCCCGTATCGCCTTTTAATCCCTGTGGCCCTTGCGGTCCAACAGAACCAGTAGCACCAGTTGCTCCTGCAGCGCCTTGCAGTCCCTGAGATCCGGTTTCACCGGCAGGCCCAGTGGCTCCCGCAGGTCCAGTAGCGCCAGTATCACCAGCATCGCCTTTATCGCCTTTTAGCCCCTGGGGTCCAGTAGCTTTTATTATGCTATTAAGGGGAACACCGTCTATAGTAAGAGAGCCATTGATTTGTGCATCACCTTCAATATTTAGATTGCCTTTGAGATAGGTGTTTTTTGTTACGGTTAAATTTGTTGCCGTTAATGTTTTAACCAACGCTCTATATGAGGTAAAGTATCTGAAAAAACCACATTCATTTTCTGAATAACAGGATGGGATATGTATGTTTTTTACTTGTTCATCTCCATGGATGCTGCTTTGAAATAATAAAAAAGAAAGAAGTATTGTCGTTTTTTTCAACATTTTGTTTTTTTGTGTTTTATGTTATTTACATTAATTTGATGAATTATTTGAATAATAAATTTATTTCTTTTGATTTGTATAGAGTTGAAAGAATAATCAATACATATAACATTATTCAATTGATATAGAGAATAGTTTTTAAAAAAAGTTCTGGAGGCCGGTTAAGCGGGTTGCTGTAAGATATTAAAGTATTGAGGTTCGTTATATACTTGACCTATCCTGTGAAAGAAGAATAAAAATAGTGCGGGCAGAGCTCGCCTTGTTGCACATTTGGCGGATTCCCCGGTTACTGTTCCTGGTGCTGTTTCTCGGCATTGATTTTAGTCGGTTGCATATTTTTTTGTTTAAAATAAATATAACCAACATATTTGTATTGATACCCGGGGGCATCAACTATAGTGCTTTTTTGAGTCTCATTATCATGTTCTATTTATAGAGAGCGCTTTTTTATTTATGAGAGAAAATATTTTGCATTTTTCCCCAAAGAGTAGGTTGGTTGCATGAACAACGTTTAATTTCGTCTTCGATATTTTTGGTACATTTATAAATAGTTGGATTGTCGGAATTATAGTTGTTTTCTCTATTGGTGGCTTCTAATTCTTTTACGTATCGTAAAATTTTGGAAGCTCTGTTTGGGCAGTGTTCTTTAAGTACCTTTTTTAGTTCTATACGTTTTTCTTCTTCATATTTTTTAGCATCTTCAAGTTCTTTTTTTATTTGTTTTTCTTTTTGCAGGTCTCCATTTATGACATTTTTTTTGGCATCATCTTGTTTAGAGCATGCTTGAATCCATTTTCCCATAGCAGCCATAATGGTATTTGTTTTTTCTATTTCTGATAGAGATCGAGTTATGGTTGGGCTTATACTTATAGCGAATAAAATAATCAAACGTGATTTCATAGAACTCTCTCGTTTTTTGTTTTTTTTAAAAAATTTACTATTTTTATAGTTTATCTTTATTTATTTTTTGATTGCTATAAAAATTTGTACGCTTAGTACCAAATCGTTATTTTAAGATAATTTTTTTATTTAATAGGGAGTTATTCTAAAAAGATAGCTCTCTATTAAACGTGAGCTCGATCTAAGCGGTTAGCATTTTGCGGACTTTTTTGTGAATTGATGGTTTGTTTTCTCTAAACGAGTAAGCAATTAATGCAGCACAAACATTTATAAGTAATGTCATTGGGTTACGATATCGGGAATGCTCAATATTAAAACTTTCTTTTAAAATGGCACCTACAGATTCAATTACGCCTCGTTTTTTTAGCATCAACTTATCTTGCATAACCATTAATTTATTTTTCATGTTTTTTTTAATTTTTGTAACTACATGAACACCTTGATTATAAAGACTTTCGAATAATTCAGGATTAAGTAAGTATCCTTTATCGCCGTATATTTTTCCGTGAATACGTTTCATTATTTTTTTAATCAATTTTGAATTATTATCTGCGACATTGCCTTTGGTAATCTCAAAATTAAGTATTTCGCCTGTGCTGTTAATTATTAAGTGAACTTTAAATCCAAAAAACCATCCCATACTTGTTTTACCTCGTTTTGCTATTCCACGAAAAGTTTTATGTGAAGAAATTCTTTTTGGATGGCTTACTTCTAATGAAAAACTATCAATAAACGATGTACCATCACATTGTTCTTGGGATAGTAATTTCGTAAAAATTGCCAAGGGCGTTATAGCCAATTGTTGTAATTCTAAAAAACGGTTATAGGTAGGCATATTGGGAAAAGCAGACTTTAATTCAGTACTTCTTGTATAGTAATCTTTAAATGTTTTATATCCAGATTCATGATAATAAACAATAATTGCTATAACCTCGCTTAAGTTTAATAAAAAACCTCTTTTTCTTAAGTGACTGCCTGTGGATAATGTCCGAGCATTAAATTCTTTTTCAAAAAATTTGCAAAAATCGTCAGAATAGCAGAAAATTGTAGTTAGCTTCATAGTACCCTTTTTTAATTGGTTAGATTTCTTTTAAAAAAAGTACTATTGAAGCTATTTTTTTGCAAATTTCTTAGGTCGAGCTCACGTTAATTAACTTGTTATGCAGGAAGCTCGCTTTTAGGATTTTGTTCTGTTGCACGGGCTTTTTCTTCTTCGGCTTGCCGAGCTTGTTTTGCTGTACGAGCTTTTTCTGCCTGCAAAGTATGTCTAGCTACTGCTTTAGGCATCCAAGAAAGATCCTCTCCTCCGTTTTGTCTTGCCGCCTCATCCAACATAGCAGTTCCGTACTTAACATATAGATCTAGCAATGGATGTTCATTCTCCAGCTTTTTCTGAGTTTTAGCAAGACCCTCTTCATTTTTTTTCAATGTATCTTGGCAGTCTTTAACCGATTTTTTTCGAGCGATAGGCATTAAAAGGGGATGATTATGGCGATATACGCTGCACTTTTCTTTTGCCATTGAAAACAACAATGGATTGCTTGGATTAAAGCTTCCTTCTTCAATCTGTTCATGTATCGACTGCCACATAGCTGAACACTTAGCGTCTCGTGCTTTTTTACAAATTACCTGAGCTAGGTGCAATTCGTGCGAAGGGTATTGAGTATTTATTGTTGCTTCAGCTGCTTCAGCTTCACGTAATGCGATATCAAGAACGTATAAGTCTGGTTTTTTTGGCTTCGGTGTAACAAAAGAGACTAAAGGGTCAAACCAGCGCTCTGGTGCTTTGTTTCTTATCACTTTTTGTACATATTCTTCTTGTTCTATTTTGGCTTCTTCGGCAGTTGTTTTTACTTTTTCTAATTTTTTTTGACTATCAGATATGTGTCGATTCCAGACATGTTGTTTCCTAAATAACCTAACAAAGTCTTTTTGTTTTTCAGAAAGGCCAGGTTGCCTTCCGCAGAGTTCTAACGCATAACCATCATAAGGATGCCCAGGCCTTTTAGCATCAACTATACATTGTACAAGTTCTGTCTCGCTATCTGTAAGGCGTGGCGAATACAACTCTTCTATCGTCGCTTTAAGAGCCGTATTAAGAAATTCTTGATCATGGTCTATAAATTGAGGTGTTTCTGCAGCCTGCATATAGAATGGTAAGCATAGGAGCAAAGAAGATTTTAATAGCAACAATTTCATGTATTTCATATAGATCTTTCTTGAGTAAAAAATTAAGACAAATAAGATGTAATATCTATTTATTAGTATAGCGTAAGTGCTTTATTTGTCTATTTTTTTTATAGATAGAATATTTTTTTGCTAAAATTATAATAATTATGAATCCCCTATTATGGGCAAGCGCCCAAAAAGGGCATTCCAGATTTGTACGGTTATTGCTTGCAGCTGGGGCAAAGAGAGGGTTGAGCGATGGGCGTTAATTTGTTACTTTTTATTTTTGATACGCATAATATCTTTGTACGTGATCATTATAAAAAATATGATTAATAATATAAAAATAAGCGTTTGGCCTGAATTATAATATGAGTTATGGTATCCGGATCCAGATCCTGATGTGGTTGTAGCTGATACGGGCCCCATTAGTTTTTTTATTGTTAAAGATAGCATTTGACTACCATCAAGACCTGGGATAGGAAGCAGATTAAACAGTCCTATGTTAATTGATAAAATAGCGAGAATAAATATAAAAAGATCGAATCCTTGGCTGACGCTGGTACCAATAATAGAGATAATTCCTAGTGGCCCTATTATTGAACGACCACTGCTTTGTTGGTTAAAAAGAGCTGCCGCTTGTTTGCGTACAATACTTAACTGTGTAATTTTTGTAACAGGAGCATTGGAGTCTGGAGCCAGGGTGTTAGAATCTAGTTCTTGGTGATTAGTTTCTAATTCATGAGTATTAGAAGATACTTTTTTAGATCGTAAATAGGCAAAGATACTATAAGCAAATAAAAAATTAAAAATAATGCCAGCAAACATGATAAGCATTTGTATACTATAAGATTGCTTTGCCATGCTGGCGGGATCTATTTCTACATAGCCACCAAGAGGAAGGGCCGCTAATTGAAACGTTGTATATTTGGTATGCAAAGCGGCGATTCGTGGTCCAAAGCCGATAGAAAAAATGGGTGTTGTGATATTAAATAATCTACAAACAAGAAAGTGACCGAGTTCATGTACAATAATAATAAGACTAAGGCCCAGTAATCCCAAAGCCCACTTTTTTACAACTGATTGTTGGTTAGTGTTAGATGCGTGCATGGTATTCGCTCTCACTTTTGTTTACACTCTATTTTTGTATTTAATATATCACAATAAACTACAGCTATAACAAGTTAAATAGCTTATTATTGTTTTTATATAATTTCCATGCTCACAACAAGATGCTTACTATGAGTAGTAATTCCATTAAAATAAGCTTTCGATAAAGCTTTTCAACTTCTTTGTTGGGAAGTGCAAGTGTATAATAATATTTATTATATTTAAATATATTCGAGGTTGCAGTCAGATAACCGGCAAATAAAAGAAAACTCCATGGTTCTTGATTTTTTTTATCAATCTCAGCAAGAGTTATCCCTTCATCTATTTCTTTGTCTTTAAGTATATTTGTTTGAAGCAACAGTCTCATTTCATCTTTAACTTCTTGGCTAGCATTAGCAATAATATTGGTAATAAGATTGTTATTGCTGGTATTAACCCAATATGGTTTCAAAGCTCCTCTTTGCTCAATGCAACTCAAAAGCGACCATGGATTATACATATTCGTTTGACCAAATACATATCCATCATACCAAAATTTAATGCCTTCTTTTTTGTCCCCAAGATTATACAGAGCTAATAATTGATCCACTTCTTCTTGGGTAAAACCAAATTTATCAGAATATTTATCATTTAAAACTGTGCATACAGAAAGATGGTTAAGGCCCGAAAATATTCCTGCTTTTGCAATACGGGTAATGCCAGTCAAAAGCCCTTTTCTAACGGCAGTATTTGATTTTAATACTGCTGAGAGTAGATTACTCATGAATTCTATCATTTTCTCATAATAACCCTTAAGATATGAATATGTTATTGGAGCATCATATTCATCAATTAAAACAATAACTTTTTTCTGGTAATGACGTTCTAAAATAGTTGTTGCATACAAAAGACTATCGGTGTAATCACTCTCTGTTGCATTCCCTGTTAATATGCTCATATACCATTTTTGTTCTAAAAAAGTTAGCGATACTTGAATAGGAGCAAGCAGTTTTTCAATATGCATACTCAAAAGTTTAGCTAATTTTGTATAAGCAGACTCCCAAGAATCGACTTTAATATCTTTAAATGTTATAAAAATAACGGGAAATTGACCTTGAAGAGCTCGAATTTCTGGGTCTTGCCATATGTTGGTTTTTTCAAAAAGATAAGAAGTATCTTGATCTGGTTTTTCAAAAAAATATCTGAGCATCGAAAGGTTTAATGTTTTCCCAAATCGTCGTGGCCGTGGCGTTAAAATAACTTTAGCGCCATCTTGCCAAAATTCTTTAATTAAAAGCGTTTTGTCAACATAAGTATTTTTGTTATCGATAAGTTTTTTATAATCATCAACCCCTATAGAAATCGGGGGATAGGGATTGCGGGGCATAGCTTTCTCCAAGTAGTAGTTTTTTAAATTATACTAATTTTTTCTCGTTACAGCATTTTCAGTTATTTTATTATGATAATTATAGCATATCAGTATAAAAATTTTTAGTTAGATACGCTCGGCCAGAATCGCCAAAAATCATAACAATAATATCATCTTTTGAACAAGTTTGGGCATAGGTATATGCACCATGCGCAACAGCACCACTACTGGGCCCAACTAATAAACCATGTTTTTTTGCAAGTAGCTTTAACATGTTTAATGCATCGTCATCAGATACGGGAATAATAGTATCGATAACGTTATAATTCATAACTGGTGAATCAAAATCGATACCCATTCCTTCAACTTTGTATGGCTTAGGGTTGCCATTTGTTGCGTGAAATGAGGTGTTTGAATCCAGAGCAATTACTTGTATGTTTTGATTTTTTTCTTTAAGATACTTGCCGGCTCCACTAATGGTTCCTCCCGTTCCAGCAGCTGCAAAGAAATGGGTCACTGTACCATTAGTCTGCTTCCAAATTTCAGGTCCTAAAGAACGATAATGGCCTTCAGCATTTAAGATATTAAAATATTGATCTAGCATAAATGAATTAGGGGTTTTTTTGTGAATCTCTTTAGCGACTGTATGATAGCTTCTTGGATCATCAATAGTGCTTGTTGCGGGACACATAACCACTTGAGCGCCATATGCTTGTATTGTTTGAAGCTTTTCTTGGCTTATTTTTTCTGAAACGGTAATAATGACCTTATATCCTTTGATAGCACCGATCATTGCGGTGGCCACCCCTTGATTGCCAGATGATGCATCGATGAGTGTAACTCCTGGTTTTAGCAGGCCTGTTTGTTCTGCGTGTTCAATTATAAATTGTGCAGACCGATCTTTCATGCTGCCACCGGGATTAAGGTATTCGAGTTTTGCATAGAGTGTGGCTGGAGTATTAAGATTTAGTTTAACAAGTGGAGTGTTGCCAATAGCATCAAGTAAGTTTGGATACATATATTTCCTGATTTTTATATCTATTTTATATTAACGTGAGCTCGACCTAAGAAATTTGCAAAAAAGCATCAATAGTATTTTTTTAAAAAAAACTTAACTTATTAAAAAAGGGTACTATGAAGTTAACTACAATTTTCTGCTATTTTGATAATTTATGCAAATTTTTTAAACCAATAAAACAGCACTAATTCCTTTATATCTTTGCATTTTTGCTTCTTTTTTGATAATGTTATTTAGAAATTTCATTAGCCGAATCGCCATAATTTCGTTTGTAGGTTCGGTTTCTTTTATAACATTTTTTTTCCATTTTAAAATTTATTTTTTAATTATACATAAGGTCTTATTTTTAAACACGGCAACATCATAGAAAACTATATAAAGTAAAAAGGTGATAGCATATGCCAAAAGTTTCGCTTGAGCTCATACAAGGAAATAGTTATTATATAAAAGGCATTTTTGCAATTGGCATTTATCGATATGGCACTAAAGTGATGTTAATTGATAGCGGAAGCGATGAACAGAGCGCTAAAGATGTGGCGGATGTTCTTGCTGCAGAAAATTATATCGTTGGAGCCATTATAAATACACACTGCCATCCAGACCATTGTGGTGGAAATTCTTTTTTTCAGAAAAAATATCCTGAAATTAAAATATATGCTGCATATGATGAAAAAATGTTTATCGAAGATCCCAAATGGGCCCCTCGTTGTTTTTGTGGTAATGCTGCTCCCTTTTCTGGATTAAAAAATAAGCATATTGCTCCACAGAAATCATCTATTGTAACTGATATAATACCTTATTGTGATGGAACTGTTATCGCTGATGGTCAAAGTATTACTATTGTAACATTACCGGGCCACACCCCAGGAAGTATCGGCGTTATAACACCAGATAACATACTGTACAGCGGTGACGCTCTTTTTGGTAAAGTTACATTCATCAAACACCCTATTTTGTTCTATACCGATATTGAAAACACCTTGGCATCTTTTAAAAAATTGGCCGTATTAAGAGTTGATGCATGTGTTCTTTATCATGGAGGTATTATCGATAATCTTGTTCAAGTTGTACAAGAACATGAGCAAAGAGTTTTAGAAACCAAAGATGCTATTCTCAGTATTGTTCAGCACGCAGAATTTTCGTTGGATATTCTCACTCAAGAGATAATGCAAAAATATAACATACCAGGAAATGTTATTTCATTTACGCTCACTCAAACAACTATTCGAGCATATCTAACTAAATTGGAAAGCGAAGGGGCTGTTAATATAGAGGTAAAAAAAGGTCTTTTAAGAATTGTAGCAAGTAAGTAACATAAAATCACTGACTATTGCGGCCGTGGTTTATTTTAGCTTTCTATTTTATAGAAATGACCTTACCGTTAGTCATCTCAAGCAGATCTTTGCTATGTACATCAAATACAGCATTTGGAGTACCTGCAGCAGCCCAAACAGTGTCAAAAGCAAGTAAATCTTCGTCAATAAAAATTAAGTCGATCTGTTGTTTGTGTCCAATCGGTGGAATACCGCCGATTACAAATCCAGTAGTTTCTTTGACAAAGTTTGCATCAGCTTTAATAATTTTTTCACCTACATATGATTCAATCAATTTTTCGTTAACGCGATTAGGGCCAGACGCTAACACTAAAACCGGTTTGTTTGTTTTTTCTGTTTTGAAGATTAGCGATTTGACAATTTGAGCAACATTGCAATTAATAGCTGTAGCAGCATCTTGTGCTGTTCTTGTGCTATCAGATAATTCTACCACAGTGGCCGATAATCCCTTTTTTTCCAAGGCAGCTTGAACGCTTTGCGCGCTTTTGGCTAGTGGCATATTCATAATGTTTCCTATATATGTTTTATATATGTTTGTATTTTGCTGTGTTAACGTAAATTAACGTAAATTTGGTCTAAATAAATTGTAAAAAAACAGCTTCAATAGTGCCTTTTTAAAGAAGACTTTAACTAATTAAAAAGGGTATTATAAAGCTTACTGTTATTTTCTGTTATTCTGACTATTTTTGCAATTTTTTTGAAGAAAAATTTAAACTACTCACAAAAAAAGGCCTTAAAATGCTGGTTACTTAAACAGAGTTCGTGTTATTTATGATTTTAATATAAATACCAGATAGTGGTGATGTTAATCATACTTAATAGAATAGGCCAGTAGAGAATATTTGCTAAATTATGAAACCGGCTTTTAAATTGGGGATTAAATAGAGTTAAAAGAGAGAAAATGGTAAGAAGAAAAATAATACAATAAAGTATTATGAAAAAGCTTTCTAGATATACAATTTTATCAAATTTGATTTTTTCATTAAAACTAAGATGTGAAAAAATAGCAGTAAAAAAGAGAGATGCATACCCGGCAAAGACGGTAAAGTCTGATAAAGTAAGAAGGGCGACAAATAAGAAAAGTGCTAAAACAAAAAGTGGCCACAGTTGTGTTATGAGAATATTACTGAGATAGCGCTTAATGGTAATATTAAAATAGAATTCTGGTCTATGTGATTTGTTAATGTGATTGTACGGTCCAAATTGACCAATATCATAAGAGCCGAACGATGTATTGTAGTATTTTTTTAAGTAGCCAAAAGAGCTACTGATTATTCGCCAATCGGTGATATTCATCAATGTATTTAAGCCGGGAAGGGCAAAAGGATCGATAAGGTGGTATGAGTCAAAATCAGGAATAAGAATAATGTTTTTATCGAAATCTTTATGGTCAATTTCAATGCTAATTGTACCTTCGTCAAACGGATAGGTTTCGTAATTAAGAGTCTGATTTATAGTAGCACGAACTTCCCAGACTATGGTTTCATATTTGTCAGTAATGTGTCGATGAACCTCATTTATTCTTATAATATTTGCTTGTGGCAATATAAAGCCCCGAGCAAGTTCTTTATGGAGTTTTTTGGAGTAACGTTGCCATATATAACCAACTATTTCTACGTCATCGCTTGATTTAAAAGTAATATCATTAAGGTATATCCCTGTCGGGATATGGTTTTTATCATTATATTGCCATAAAATTCTTTTAAGAAGTTGTTCATTACTTAATTTTATATCAGATATATCTGCTACTGGTTTTTTTACATCGAGAAAGTCGTAGAGTTGATCTTCGTCTTTAATGATGTTCATTTTACTCTGATACTGTGGCCAACTATTTTCGATATACCATATAGCGCCAATTGATACTGCAAGAATGAAAGAATAAATAGATGGTATAACCCATATACTTAATGGGGTCCTGAGTATAAAAAACAATATAAAGGTGGTGATTAGGCTCAGGCTGATAAGTATGTGTATGGCAGTATACATGAGTTGTTTTTTAGTTGTTGGACCATCTATGGGTAATTCTTCTTTTGGAATGATGGTATGGAGGAGCCAGCCGGTTGATGGCATTCTGTTGCTAATAACCCATGATGGAGAACCGGTGATGACATTATTATAATCTTCTATTATTAAGTCAGAAGGAGGATTGTTAATGAGATTTTGCATAACGGTAAAGAGCTTGGTGTTATTGTTTGCTTTTGCATAGTCAAGAATGTTAACAGATTGATCTACTAAATGTTGATAAGGGTGGGAAAGAAAGGTTCCATCTGCAGCCACAATAGCCCAGAAGCCTATTAAACTTTTTTTTTCAAAAATAATACTTAATACATGATCTATATAATTAACGGATTGACTAGCAAAAACTACTCCGATAGGCTTTGTTGGATCTGCTGGACTATAAAATGGCTTGCTATACGTGTCTACAAGGTTATTGCTTATTGGATCTTTATAATTGACTGAAAAATCTTTTTGTGTTTTCGCATGATCAATAGAATTGGCAAACCAGCTATGTTCTGGTGCAGTATAATCATAAACATCTTCAATATGGACAAGACTGTTTTGATCGCCTTTGTCGAAATAATAAGGTGCATAAAGTTTTTTTTGAGAGTCAAATTGATAAGGTGTAAAGGCAACTCCAAAGCTAAATACACCCACGGGTTTAGTTTTTAAGTAGTTTTCGATCTCTTTTGCACTCATTTTGGTATGGTTGAGCTTGTCTACTAGAGTGTCAACCAATGGCTTGAGCTGGTTAATAAAATTATCAATCTGCTTCACTGCTAGTCGTGAAGATTGTTTAGCATTATTTTTCATAGCTTCTATATTATCATTATATCTTTTGGTAAACGTAACAATAAGAAAAGTACTATAAGTAATACTTATAAAAGATAAGCATATAAGTAGATATTTTAAAAATAAGCGCGACCACGATATCAGTGTTTGTGGTGCTGTTGGTATTTGTTCCATGCTTAAATTTCCCTCGTATAAAATATCTATTTTATATAGTTTATAAAATCGTTATTTATTTATACAAGAGTTGTTTTTGTAGCGGGACTTTTATTTTTTTAATATTTTTATTTATTTTGGGGGAATACTTTTGTATAAATATAGCTGCTTGTATAAGCTATTCCTGCGCTAGCACCCAAGAGCATTAATGCCCCTAATAATTTTTCTTTGGTTGTTAAAGGTGGTTGGTTTTCCAATTTTTTTAAAAATTCTTGTTCATTCCTAATAAATTTTAGATCATAGGTGTGGCCGTTAGCAACATTGGTATATTGGCATACGCACAAAAGAGATAATAAAAAATAAATATAGTTACGAATCATGCAAAACCCTTCAAATTATTATTTATGCTGGTCAAATTATTAATATAATTAATGCAAATATCGTAAAGATAACGATACAATTACTGCATAAAGAGAACATGTCTCAATAAAAACTTGGCCATATATACTTGTTCGTGAAATAATGTTATAAGAATCAGGGTTATAGGCGATAGCTTTACAGGCAGCAGCAGAAACAATACCGGTTCCAATTCCCGTTCCTATAGTGCTTAAGCTGATACAGAGTGCTGCGGCTAATAGGGCAATACCATCAATGGTGTCAGTGTATGCATTTGGTGCAAAAAGATGTAACAGCGCAATAATAAGAGCAAAAATGAGTGGCGTTTCAATCATAGGAACACTTACGAAAGTAAACGAAAACATAGGGTTAACTCTCGCTGTACCTAAACCTGTTCCTTGGCAAGCATTGCGAGCAAAAAGCGCCAGTCCAATTGAAGGCCCTATGCTACCTAAGCCAATGCAGAGTCCGGCACTGATTAAACGCAAGCTATCAAAAAGAGAATCTGTGTATGCTATTTGATTACTGATAAAAAGGGAAATTAGAAAACCGAAAATAATGGGAGCTTGTATAAAAGCAAGTAAAATAGTCATAAGTCGTGAAATAGATGATGCAATAAAAGGCTGGCGAGCTACGGCCATACAGGCACTCTCTGTTGGCCATGCAGAAACAAGACCAATGACAAAACCGGGTATGCAGATAGCAAGAGCAATCCCTAATTCAGCCAAGCTAGAAAAATAATTTTTGGGTATCGTTCTTAATAAAAGAATAGCGGTAATGCCTCCAGATATGGCAGCGGTTTCTATTAATGTAATACCAAGCAATGCTGTTTTTATGATTTCAGGGCGTGCTTTTGGTTGAGCATTTATTGCTTTGAGGGCTGATTTTCCGGTAAGCCCTTGGCCGATACCAACACCAAGTGCATTAATGCTTATGCTTAATGCTATAGTACCGTAATGTAAAAATTCTGCATGTTCAAACATAGTTTTATACCTCTTTTTTATGTATTGCTTTCTTCGCTTTGCAGTGCTGTTGCCAGATAGGTAAAAGAGAGCATGGTGAATACAAAGGCATGGAGCAATCCTTCAAAGAGGGTAAAGTAGATAATCATAAGTATATTTGGGCTTAGAAAAAGTGCAATAAGAGAAGAATGAAAGATCTCCTTTTTTGAACGTTTTGTATATAACCCTTTTGCCGCAACAATGATAACGCTTATTACTCCTAATCCAAACAGCTCACCTAAAAAATAAAAAGGCATTCCTGTTTTCTCGCTTAACAAAGAAGAGCGTATTAATTGAGTGAGATATATTCCCATAATAATAGAACCACTTACAATATTGCCAAACAAACGAAATGAGAGTGAAATAATGGATGATAATTTACCTATTATATCAAGAGGAAGCATCGGAGACAGGGGAAAAATAAAATCTTTTATACCTTTTTGGGATAAAGAGGCATATTGTACATAAAAAACAGATAAGCACCCGAGAGCTAAGGCGGTGTTTATGTCAGTTGTTGGTTCATCAAGGAGAGGGATGATTGAAAGAAGATTTGACATTGCTATAAATAAGCAGAGGGTTGCCATGAATGCGCAATGAGTGAATGAGAAAAAACCGAGAGATTCTCTGGTCATATCGACTATAAATTCAACACAGCTCAGTATAATAAAAGCAACGAGTCCATTTTTTTTTATTAAAAAACGACACAAAAGACAGATGAGCAAAAGTAAAAAGAGCAGAGCCCAGGTATATATGAGAGTATCTTTATTGATAATAAAAAGAGGATGATCATATCCGATAATGGTAGATAGAGACCATTGATCTGCTGCTATGACATCAGCTCCTATCATGTTAGACCTTTTTATTAAATAGTACTATTTATTAAATATCACAAGCAGAAACATAAGTATAAAAGTAAATAATAAAATTATACTATGTATTGTAGGTAAATGCAATAAATAGAGCCAGGCGCAGACTAAAAATCCAATTCGTATAAAGGCGGTAAAAAGGGAGTAAAAAACAACTTGAAAAGTAGAAGGTTGTTCAAGCTCTAAGACTTTTTTTTGTAAAAACATAAAAAAAATTCCATAGGCTAGGCCAAGAAATAGCCCAACGCAACTTGTTGCTAAAAAAATAGTTAATTCTGTCATATATTATACCAAAATTTTATTCGTCCCCCCAATCAGAAAAATAACTGTTAAAATGGACGGCCTATAGTAAAGCTCTGCTATAGATGGGGGCGATAGCGTATTTTATTGCGTGTATTTGTGTGAAAAGAGGCGGTTGAACACCGCCTCCTACCCAATATATTCTGTTTATAATTTTTTCGATTAATTATAATTTTTTGATACCCTTGTATTTCCAATACTCAGTTATTGCACTGGTGGATCCCGTTATCACCACAAGTCCATGCCGTTCATCAACTGATTTTTGAGCTAGTTCGAATGCTTCATCAAATGATTTAGCTGATTTAGCTTTTATTTTCATTGTTTTGATAGCATTGGTTGTTTTTTCAACATCACACGGTGCAGTAGCTACCCCATTAGTATCTGTTGCAACAGGATATACTATTATTTGCCCCGATGTTTTTTTGAAGAAGTAACGGAGTAATTTGAGTAATTCTGGTACATCTAACTCTACATTATTGCATCCGAGGAGTAAGGTTAAACCTTTAAGAGGACGATGATAATGAAGAAGTCTAACACCAAGAAGAAGGTTTGAAAAGGCATCTATATTTGATGCATTATCGAGCAAAATAGTCGGTTTTTCTTTGTCGAGTAATTGGAAGTGGCCAGAAAGAGTTGACAATGTCTCTTTCCAAAATTGTTCAATTGTTTTTTTAGGATTAGTTTCCGACTCTCTTTTTGCTTCTAATGTTGGTCGACCACGTTGCCCTTTTTGTTTTGCAAGTAAACTTTTTGTTAAGCTGTTTTCAGATAGGTCGGTAAAAGAATTAATGAATAAATGAGCAATACGTTCTGCAAGGGCCGCACATCTTCCATGTAATTGTTCAAATGGATATTGTAATGGGGCTAATTTGCGAATAGGCATAGACCATTCACCGCCTATTTGTTCAGTAATGTTTTGCATTACTTGCAGGTTAAGTTTGCTTTGATCAGCAGAAACGACATTAGTATTTGGCTTAACAATACTGAGAACTTCATGTATAAGTTTTAAGTTGTCAGTTTCTGTTTTTGACTGATTTATTATGCGAGTAATTGCAATAATTTTTGGCGTACAGATGTTCGTTGCATCATGAGAGCCGATAGTGCCTACTTCAAGGAGTGCAATATCGACATTGTTATTTTTAAAATATACGAGTGCCATTATAGTGAGTAATTCAAAAGTATTAGCTTTAACATTTAATGTTTCAGCAGTATTAATAACTTCATTGGCAAGTTCGGTAAATAATTTGTTACTGATTGTATCTTTGTTAATTGAAAAACGTTCGTTATATAAAAGAATATGAGGAGAAGAGAATGCCCCAACGGTAATTCCTTCTTCAAAAAGGAGACGCTTAGCAAAGTGTGTTGTTAAGCTTTTACCATTGGTACCAGTAATAAGAACGGTATTTAATTTTTGTGATACGTTGCCAAAAGCATTGTCTAATTGTTTCATAACCATAAGTGTAGTATCACCAAGGTTTGTTTTCCAATTGTTATCAAAAAATTCTATAATTTCATTATAGCTTTTTTGTGGACCAGGAATTATGAGGCCTTCCGTAGATCCGGATTTTATATTAACAGTTTTCATTATAGTGTTCCTAATCTTTATATTTAATTTTTTATAGGTGACTTTATCTTCAAGATACGCTATATTTCAAAAATGTCAATCAATCAATTTTTGACCTGTCGGTCTATATTTATTTACAAAAGAGAAAAGTATGAAAAGCTGTTTTTTTTGGAAAGACCCTTATTTAGAGATATTATTACCCTCAATTTTACAAAAAGGAGGCCTTGTTCTTGGTCATTCAGACACGGTGTTTGGCCTTTTAGCCGAACTTTCTTCTGAAGGAGTAAATAGTCTTAATCGTGTTAAAGGGCGCCAAAATAAGCCATATATTATATTAGTTGAAAATAAACAGAAAGCTTTAGCATTAATAGAAAAACCAATAACCGAATCTCTACAGAAATTAATAGATGCCTGTTGGCCAGGCCCTTTAACCTTAGTCTGTAAAGCACGATCAGATTTTCCTGATGGGATCTCCGTTGATAAACGGGGTAAAAAAGGGGCAGGAACTATTGCGGTGCGAGTTCCTGATCATGCAGGCTTGTTGTCGGTGCTCAGTCATGTTGATGGACTTTTTTCAACAAGTGCCAATAAAGCGGGCTTTCCAGTGCCTTCGTGTTTGGAAGAAGTAGACCCATCTTTATTAGAGTCTATTGATTGTATCGTATTAAATCAGGATCAAGATGGGCTAAATAAATCTATTCTCGCCTCTACTATTCTTGATTGTACGCAGGATAGTATAATTAAGGTTATTCGCGAGGGAGCATATCCAATTTCGTTAATAGAACAGAAAACGGGTTTAAAGATAATCTAAAAAGTATTGCGTTATATTGTTTTAGTATGGTTTTCTATGATAGAGTCTTTTACCCCATCGTAAACGGCGAGGGCTCCAATTAAAACTATTATTTTAGATTGTTGGCGGTTTAGTATGACTATAATTAGTATGAGTATAAGTCGAGTTAAGAAAGTAATAAAGCAAGAGCATAATAATAAGTAAGGGGCAAGAAGTGAAAAATAATAGCTGGAGAATAAAAGGCGGTTTTTCGTTAATAGAATTATTGGTGGTCATTTCTATTATTATCCTTCTTGCTATTATAGCAAAACCTAATTTTATGCGTTTTTTAGCCAAAGCAAAACGGTCAGAAGCGTATATTAATTTGAATTCTTTATATATGGCACAGAAAGCTTATTGGCTCGAACATGGCACCTATTCAACATCGTTGTTAGGCTCTAATGGCCTTGGTTGGAAGCCAGAGGGGTATAAAGGTGGTGGTGCGCAAGAGAATTTTTATTATACGTATGGATTTCCAGGCACAGAAGGCCAGCAATGTGTTACGGGTAAATTATTGGCCCCTCAAAGTAGTTTAAGTCCATCTCATGCAGGTAAAGATACTTTTCTTATAGTCGCAGCGGGGGATATTGATGGAGATGGGGAGCTTGATATACTCTCTATTGATCATAATAAAGAGATTCGCATAGATAATGATGACTTGGCTAAGTAGATATAAAATGATTTAGTCAATTTAAGGCGGCTAGTTAAGCATAATTTTTTCAAAGAGCTGATTTTGAGGACATATTTCGTTCTCAAAATCAGCTCTTTGGGTTTAAAAAAGTAAGCTTATAGATAGGACCAGACTGCCTTTTATTGCAGTTTTGTAATTAATAGCGCATACTAAATATGTATGTATACAGCATGCGATAGCGATTACTTTGGAGGTAAAAAAATGTTTTATATGAAATCACGTTTAATTTTGTTATTTTTTTTAAGTTTTGGTTTTAGCTTGAATGCTGCAGCTTATTATATTTTTGCTGGAGGCCGCCCTAGGACAATACCTAGTAATCAACAAATAGATTTAGAGATAGCAGGCCAGAAAAAAAGAGATATAATTGGTCTTAGAAGTAAGTTGGCACGATTGAAATCGGAGTTATTAAGCAGTGATTTAAGTCGGCAACCAGAAGCAGTCAGGAACCTGGAACAAAAGATAGCAAGACTGTCAGAATCAGGTGGCCCAACTTTAGAACAACTTAGCGATTTGGAGCGGGAGAAAGAGTTGGATTTGAAATGGGAGCAAGAACAAAAGGGTGAGGCAGAATCAAGTATGAGTTTTGAGACAACAGAAGCCATGAAAATAGGGGAGCACGAAGAACTACCATTATTGTCTGAAGAAGAAAATAGGCAAAGAAAAGAACGTATAGAAGATCGTGACGAAACACGAGCTAGAAAAGGCGTTAGGGCTAAGGTGACAGTAAAGCAGTATCTAACAAAGAAGACGAAGATAAAAAAGGCGAATGAAATGTGGAATAAAGGTGAAAGTAATCCCATAGACCCATATTGGCAAGAAGACGCAATGGGTCAAGCGCGGGGGGCTGGGTGGTTACCAGAAGAAGTAACATTGTTTAGTGAAGGCGTTAAGCAAGGGTTATTAGAACCTGAAGCTAACCTCGGCGCGGGGGCAGAAATACCAGAAGAAGAACAGAAGCTGGAGCTGGCACAAGAAGAACAGAAGGTAGATTCAGAGAATTATTTTGGCGGAGTAGGCAAGTCAGTAGAAGATAAAGAATCAGCGCCCTTGTTACAACATGGCCGTAATTCGACATTGCCAACACCAGCACCAACATCTTGGTTGCCAAATAGCAGTGCGACGACAATGCCGTCTTGGTCTCGTTTACAAGGAGGGCAATATGGTCTCGTGCCAAGTCAGATTGGGAAACTTGTTTTTTCAGATATTCCAGATATTCCGTTAAAAGATAAAGTCCAGCGCTCTTGGTCTCGTTTGCGAGGAGGACAATATAGTCTCGTGCCAAGCCAGATTGGGAAACTTGTTTTTCCAGATATTCCAGATACTCCAGATATGTAGCCAAAGCAAAACGGTCAGAAGCGTATATTAATTTGAATTCTTTATATATGGCACAGAAAGCTTATTGGCTCGAACATGGCACCTATTCAACATCGTTGTTAGGCTCTAAT
>Ga0207658_10000471_pt1 | contig 37513 bp, 61 predicted proteins | sample KBSS33metaG_FD_184322 | JGI IMG/M metagenome (GOLD analysis project Ga0207658, IMG submission 184322) | Switchgrass rhizosphere microbial communities from Kellogg Biological Station, Michigan, USA - KBS S3-3 metaG (SPAdes) (version 2) | ecosystem: Host-associated > Plants > Roots > Rhizosphere...
CCCAATCCGAGCACAGTATTGAAGCGATCTCGCAACGCGGAATGTTCTATATATAGGAGATTTTCTTTCCCGCCTGCTCCTGGTTGAAAGTCTGAATCAGGAAAGTCAGCCAGCAACGCTTTACTTTCCTCTGGCGTCAACACAAGCGTTCCGGCCTTGGCCATCGCGGTTTTAATCAGTTCCGCCACGGCGTCAACTCGCGCCTGAGCGGACGCGGTTCGTTGCGCTTCAGGTTCGGCAGGACGGCCAACGGCCAACGGTTCATGTTTAATAACTTCAGCGTCTTGTGGTTCGTTCATAAGTTTATTCCAGTCTTCTTCTGTCGTCATCATAATCCCGCAACGCGCCGCAAATTCTCTGCTTGGGTTTTCGCATCGCTGGCCAACTGCCGCAACCTATCCGCCTCCCCTTGGTGCCGTGCCGCCTGCTCGGCGTAGAGTTCCGATGCCCGAATCAAATCGCGGTATTCGCTGCGCAACGGGATTTTCGCGATGTGCGGGCCTACGTTGTCGGAGCAATGCGGTACAAGCCCATCGCTTTCGGTTTCTTCCCACTCCTGCTCTGCGCCTTGCGCGTCCAGTAGTTTGACGTTGATCGCGTCTGTCACGGATTGCTCGAAGGCTTCGGTTGTCATGCGGCCTCCTTTTCAGTAGAATTTAGTTCGTCCGGGTGATACTGAAGGATTAGATTTTGAATGCGTCCGACGTTCGGTATGTCGTGGTGCGCCCTCGCTGGATACCCGCACTTTGAGCAAAATCCTTCGCCGTGCTCTATGCCCCATACAAAAGTTGGAGCTTTCAGAATTAGATCGCAAATATCCTTTGCTCCCAACTGCGAACTGCAACCAATGCAGCAATCACTTTTGACGAATTGATGCAGGTATTTTTCCGCCGCCTCCATTGCGGGTTTGGATTCACTTTCCATTCCTTCTTTTGGTGCGATAAAATCGGAAGCTGCTACATGAGGTAATTGCTTTGCTTTCAGTTTATTAAGATTGAATTTCATAATCTCACATTAGAAAGGATGGCCGCTGGCTGTGAATGCAGTCCGCGCACGAGGGGAATGAGCAATGCGCGGTTTGCCAGCGGCCAAATTTATCTTGGGTTCGTAGGTCTGCATCACGAGGGCAGCATACAATTAAGCCGGTTACTTACAAGCACTATTTAGCACTCGCTGCAACATTGCAGTTGGCCTTATGCTGGCCATTAGAGCGCCTTTTATTCCATCCAAGCTTGGCGGCGGCGGTTCGGTCCCTGGGTGCCTTGCCGCCGAGACGGCCCGCTGATTCTTTGGGTTCGCCTGTGCAAGCTTCGCCGCCTGCTCTGCCGATCTCACTGAGATAATCTCGAACTGCTTGTGGTAAAGTTTTCATTTGCGGTTAGCAGCTTGCTTGCATCGGACGAGAATGTCAAAACAAAACGAAAGGCCGCCAAGCTTTCGCCTGACGGCCCTCGACAGGTGCAGCGGGTCCGATCCGCTGCGCCTAAGATTTTAGTAATAAAGTGGGCGACCCCACATATCGAACATTGTCATATGATCCTTTCTTTTGTTTTGGTGGTTTCTAGTCTTGGCCGGTCAATCGGCAATACTCGCGGCTGACTTCTTCGCCGGCATACCACGCGAGAGCGTTCAGGATTGACATTCCGCCGTCAATATCTTTGCCAGCGTAAAGCGCCGATCCGATTTCTTGATCGCTTGGCTTCGTGCCATTGCGAAAGCATCCGAAGCCCTGGATCATCTCGATCACGCCCATTCCGAAATCTTCCGCCTGTTGCGAAGCAAGGGCTTGAATGTCCTCCCGGTTGCGCCGCGCAAATGGCTCGGTGTCTGCGTTGTAAATGAATCCGCTGAATCCGCCGTCGATACCACCTCGGCAAATGTCCGGTGCGTTTTGGGTGAAGCTTTCCCATCCGCCCATCTGGCGCACAACGGCGCGAATAAGGCTTGCCGGGATGCTGGATTCTTCGATCAGTTTCTTCAATGTTGTCTGCGTTGTTGTCATAATTTTACCCGTCACGGTTGTTATTTTCAGAAGCACGTTTTGCGCTTCGGTCTGCCCCTGTCACGATGGGCAGAACGAGGGGCAACGGGTTAATCCCAACGGCCTTTAGGCTGTGCGCTGTAATGCGGTTTGCCGAGAATTTCGTCAGCTTGTGCGGCTGTGGGTCCGTCAACTGATGGCGCTTCGGGCGCAGTGCAGCGGGCTAGGGCGTTAGCAACCAGTGAAGCGGCTTCTTCAAATGCCAGATTTGCCCCTTTGCTATAGCCTACGCAATAATTTGAACCCTCGGACGGATCGCCAAGCAGGGTTTTGCCTCTGAGACTTGCAACCGCTTCGCACGCCTCCCGCAACTCGTCCCGCTGCTTTGTCATATCGGCGAATCGTTGCAATCCCCGCTGAATTTCGCAGGACAATTCAACGTGTTCTTTTTGCAACTCGTCCCGCTGCGCGAGAATCTTATCGTATTCCCGTAATCGGTCTGCCGTTTCGCTCAAGTTCATCGTACTACCTCGTATTCTTCCGGTTGAATTACGTAAGTGCCTTTGGAGTCTTCAACGCTCACCGTGCCGTCAAATTCGTCGTTGTCGTCCTTGTGGCAGCAAACCACGGCAAAGGTTTGCCCGATCCAGCCTGCGATTGAATCCTGGCCGCGTGCTGGCGCATCGGCAATGATCCGAATTTCCTTCGGAAGTTGTTTCTTGGTTTTAGTCATAAATTTTACCTATCTATTTCCGCCCGCGACATTGCGAGCGGGCAGCGGTCAAGCTGCGGTTTCCCCTGTCCCGAAGCACAGGGGAGAACGGAGCTAGCCCCATTGCTCACTCATGGCTCGCGCAATTCCTGGAAATGTGACACTCCGGAGATGAGCGCGAAGCTTCTTATCGCGTGAACTGCCGATCTGGGTGTGAAATGTGGACATTGTTTTTCCGCTCTTGCATTGATGGATCGTCAGTTTCTCGCTCATGCGTCCGATAGGCAGCAACGGCGGAAGATTTTTCAGCCAAAAACAAGTAGCCTTGCGGGCATCGTCCCCGAATTGCCACGGCTGCACAATGCAATCCGGCTTTCGCCAGCGCGTGGACATGATGCCGATTGGATTTTCGATTGCGATTTTCGGCACAAGCGCGCAAGCGAGAGCCATAAAAAACTCAATCGCTTTCAGCCGGTCCTGCTCTCGATTGGGAAACCGTTCCTTGTATTGCGGCAAGTGCCACTTGTTCGCCGTGCAAGTCAAAAAAGTGCAAGGGGGGTGGAAAATCGCCAGATCCCAACCGCGATCAATAAACCCCAAAACATCGCCAAGCAGGTGCTCGCCGCCATCCTCTGCGGGTAGCAGGTCGCAACTAAACGCTTCATGACCCCTAGCACGAAACGCACGCCGAACCACTCCTGAAAATTCACAGCCAACGATCACTTTCAAACATGCCTCCAAATCGTTCGATTGATTGTCCGGGTGACTTTGACAGGCTCAATAAGCAGGTTCATTGAACACCCCCATTTTGCAAGTTTTCAGGGTCGCATTGCTTTTCCATTTGCTCCGCTTCAGATAGCGCGGGCAACATTGAGCACAGCTTATCCCAATGTTCGCGGGCCTGCTCATAGGCTCGCTTTGTAGTCATTAACTCCGCTGCGGCCTGCTCTAGCTTTTGTTTGAAACTCATAAACACAACTCCGCTTCTTCCGTTTGGGGCTTGTGTTCGTCGGCTACAGGGCCGCAAGGGAAAGCCGATGCCGGTTGATCCGCTGGCACTGGCAAATCATGGCCAAGCGCGTTCATCCAACGATACGCAGCCGCCTTGTCAGTCCCATAAACTTTCTTGGCCAGTATCGACGCGAAAGCTTCCATCTCATCGAAGAAAGGATCGCCATGAACGGCAGAGCACGCGCAAACCGGCATTGTTACATCTGCCCCGCCATGAAAGCGCGTCCAACGCCAAACGAAGTAGGCGCGCCCCTCATCCCGATTGCGATACTCATTCTCAAATTTGGGCTTCGATTGCCGAAAGGCTCGGCCCGTCTTGGTTGTCTTGGTAATCGCTGCCAGAATCGCCTTGAAGTCTGGCGGGGTGAATTCGCCTTTACCTTGGCACGCAAAGCAGGGCTTATCGTCCCAAGATGATTTCTTTGAACCCTTGCAAGAATTACAAGGCCGATTTGATACCGTTTCCATTGTCTAACCTTTCACAAAAGCCGGGTCTTGTGTCGTGGTTAAGACGATTGGACGATTGCTCGTTCCAGAGACCCGGCTCAAATAAGTTGGTGAACTAACCGTTTGCACATGGGCAGTTAATCATACAAGCCGGTTGCTTACAAGGATTATTTGCATGAATTGTTTTCAACGATGGCCAGGATATAGGTGAAATCTTTTCAGCATCAATTAGCTTGCAAGCCGCTTGCATCCATGATTTACTAAGCATCGTGAACGTAGAAACTCACAATAGATTCAATCAAAATTTGCTCACCCCTGAGTTGTCTAGCACCGCTCTGGCGCTAGTTTCTACCAGCGAGGGGGTGAGCGTTGAAAGTAATGATATGACCGATCAAAGCGATAGCATCATTGAAGGATTGAACCAAACGATTGACACTCTCACCGCCGAACGCGATCAACTGCGCGAGGCGTTGAGTGGCTGTATCCGATTGGTGGAGATGTACGACAACCAGCGCCGAGATCACTTCTCAGACATGCTTTACAGTCCGTCTATTTGGACGATTGACGACCAGACTAAACGGACTCAAATCCTCACCACGGCCAGAGATGCCGTAAAGGTTTAATTCCAGCCGGGGCGCTCACCCCGGCCAACACAACCCCGCCCATAAAGCGGGGTCTTTTTTTGCCTTGATTCATTCGCGGTTCAAGCCGATTGTCACCGAAATGACTGTTGCCCCACCTGACAGACAGCCTGACAGACGACCGGCAGACGCCAAGCAAGGGTCACGAGGTCTCACCCAAGCTTACACTTTACGCGATATCGCCGCCAAGATGGGTGAAGAATTACAGGATTGCCCCGCTGAGACTCTCCAAGACAAAGCCACGCGAGCGCGAGCGCTTCGAGACTGTGTTTCAGTCTGGGATAGTGCCAGAGACGCAATACGCGTGATTAAAGGTCGTCCGCTTCCTGGTTCACTACGCCCCGATAAGAAGACAACCACCAAGCCGAAGACAGCCGCAGCCCCGATGGAATACATCGATCCGACGGCTGAAAAGCCCGCAGAATAGACATTAAGTCTAGCGCTTAGGAGTCAAATCCTCAATGTTTACAGGGTCACGATTGTCGTTGTTCTAGTTTTTGTGCTAGTTACTCCCACTGATTCAGCCTACGGACATGGGCTTTCTAAGTCGTTACCACATTGCCCATGCCGTATGGCCACTGGTCAACCCTGCTCGGCTCACTTGTGCCATGGGTCCAAGTGGGGGACAAGGGGAAAGTAAGGAATCTCTTAAACCCAGGCCAGACCGTCCCCGCTCTCTGCCATGCCGACCCCCTTTGTTGACTGCGGCATCGTTATTCGTAAGGAGGTATTAAGAGAGAGGCTGATTTTTAAGAAAAAAAAGAAAAAGAATAAAAAAGAAAAGAATCAAAGAAAAGACTTATTAAGGGGGTACGGGGGCGGAGAGTAAAAGTCAAGCTTAATAAACACCACTTCAAAGGCGGTTTTAAGCCATTCTGACGATTAGACCACCATCGGAGCACCCCTAAGCAATCAAAATGGCTGTAATAGTCGTTGCTGAGGGTTTAAACGCCGTTATAGGGCATCCTGACAGCCAAGGCGGTAGATACCATCCACGAGCCTTAGTTTTCTATCAGGATTGCTCTGAGGGGCATTTCTGAGCGATTAAGGGCTGTTCTGGGTGAGATTCCCTGAGCGGGTGAAGTTGGTTGGCTTCTTTTTCGATGTAGTTGGCGGCGAGAGTAAGGTTTGTCCAGTGTTCGGCGTGTTTCTCCTTAACGAATGTTGCAGCCGCCCTGAGAGCGTCGGCCTGGATTTGGCGGACAGCGAAGGTGCATCGTATTTTTAATCCTTCGGAGAGTAGTTCGGCGGATTTTTCTCCGAAGATGCTAACGAGAAGGTTTTTAGCAAGCGTTTCCGCAGGAGTGAGTTTCATGATTTGGGTGGGGTTGAGAGTGATTCGAGCATCTGATTGAATATTCGTTTGTTTTGGTTACGCCGCATGATTTCGATACAGCAAGGGCATCTCCAACTGACTAGGATCGAATGGCCAAGGCGTTTCCACTTAGGCCACGCGGCGATTTGGTCTTTGTGTTGGGCTATGGCAAGTTCCTTTGCCAGCCATTCAGGGGGTGGTTTGATTGGTTTCATTAGTTTTGATGAGTTCTGGTTGTTCAGGGACGAAAGCGGTGAGTTGGATGGTAGCAGGAGATCGTTTGGAGTAGGAGAACCCAGAGATGAAGCCTTGGGCCTGTTTCACCTTGGCGATGAAGTCGCGGCATTCATGGGACTGGTCGTAGCCGGTGAAGGTCAGGGTCATGGGGTCATGGGGTCATGGGGTTGGTTGTTCTTCGCCTTTCCACCAAGTTGGGCGAGGAAATCGGTCGCTGAAGCTGATTTCGGTTTCGTTGGTGAATTCCACTTTGGAGGCTTCTGGCCAGAATTCCTTTAGTTCAACGTTTTGCGGTAGGTAAGCGATAACGATTGAGCAGTCGTCTCCAAATCCGCTTTCCCACCAAGGTCCTGGAGGTGGAAACTTTACGGGGCGAGAATCTTCAAGGTTGGCATGGAATCGGTAGCGTCTCCATTTCATACATTTTGGTTTGGTTTTGAGGCGGGGGGTTTTAGGTTCAAATTTCGCGGACAGACGCGCTTTCTCTATGGGTCTGAGTATGAGTCTGCATCTGAGTATGAGTCTGAGGCAAATAGTGACCGAAGTAATTGACGGTCAATGACTCAGTTTGACAGTGAACTTTTTTTACTTTTGTAATTGACATTTATTGACAGTAATCGAAAATCCTTGAGTTGAGCAACAAAAATCTGAAAAATAATTCTCTATGTATGGCAAAATTTTCGAGTCAATGTATAAGGGGTCGATGGTGGGTTCCGGGGCCATGATGTTTGCTGTTTGGCCTTACGTCATCGCCCACATGCGGCCCGATTCCACTGTGGGCGCACAGGTGGATTTGAACCCAAAGCTGATGGCGGCTATCCTGGGTGAAAAGGAGGATGAAATCAAGACGACCATCTCTCAGTTGTGCGCTCCTGACCCAGATTCAAACAGCAAGGAGGAAGAGGGCCGGCGATTAGTTCAGGTCGGTCAATTCGCTTATCGCGTTGTCAATGGCTCAAAATATTTATCCTTGCGAAACGAGGATGAGCGCAGGGAATATAATCGGGTTAAGCAGGCCCAATTCCGAAAGCGCAAAACGGAGTCAGGAAAGTCAGAAACCCCGGCGGTTCGACACGGGTTTCAAAAGCCAACATTGGAAGAGGCGCATGATCACGCCTTCAAGAAGGGATACCCGAAGGAAAAAGTTGAACCATTCGTCAACTATTACGAATCGAACGGGTGGAAAGTCGGACGCAATCCGATGCGGTCGTGGCAGGCCGCAATGGCAAACTGGATGACAAGGAAAGATTATGAGCTTCAAAACAACAACAGAACTGGTTCCAAAGGTTTTGACCGAAATAAAGGCACTGCCAACGAGGGACACGCAGCCCGTTACGAAGTACCCGCCGCTAACAAGTGAGTTCAACACTTTTGGCGAGCCGGGGCTGTTAAATATGCTGGCTGCGGTCCAGCAGTTCAGCGCGGACCTGAACAACACCAAGCCGTATTGGCTCTCACTCCTGGGCGACAGCGGGATAGGCAAGACGATGCTGGCGAAGGCGGTCTATCGGCATTGGATGGAACACTCCAGGTTCAACATCAAGCTCGACGTGAAGAATCAGCATATCTACGGCAACACGGGCCAGATGTGCAACTGGCGGGGATTCTGTTCAGATGTGCGCGGCGGAAGCTTTGGGCGCATCGACGACATTTGCCGCGATTGGTTCGTAGTGATTGACGACGTGGGGAGTGAGCACGATCCAACAGGATTCGTGGCGTCGATGATTGACCGCGTGTTCAACGAACGCCAACACAAATGGACGCTGATTACGAGCAACCTTTTTCTGAAACAGATCGCGGAGAAGATTGACAGCCGCGTTGCCTCACGGATGATTCGGCATGGGTCGAAGGTGATCGAAACTCAGGCGATGGATTATTCACTCCGCGCCTGCTGATCTCTGACGAGTTTCATTTCTTTGGCGATCAGTCCCTCTGTCTCCTTGCGGCTAAGTTTGCTCACTTGGCTGGCATTCACTTCAAAGACTTTATTGCCGGTTGGACCGCACATCCAAACCTTTCCCGCACTTCCAGATTTTATTCTTCCACCGAAGAAAACAAGAGCGCGATGTTCGTCCATTTGAACGAGGTAGTGATAAATCTTCACGCCATCGCCTCCGGTCTATTATCAGTCACGAAGGCTAGCCGTTTGTTGACTCGGCGAACAGTGACGCCTGGATACCAAACTTTCTTGTGCTTACTGCGAACTAATCGGTCGTAGATAGCGAACCAACATCTGTGGGATCGGGCCGCTTCTTCAGCAACCCATTGTTTCATCGGGATTTCTTTTGGCAAGATTCCTCCAATCCCGAACGGACACCGCCCCCGCTCACCCGGCCCGTTGAGACGCGGAGTTGCTCCGCGAAGTTGGCCACGGCGGCGGTGCCGGTTCGGAACTTGAGATTTAATAGCATTGCTCTCAACGATTTTCAAATGGCGGGGTTAGCGCCGTTAGTGCATTGCCAGCCTGAGTATCTCTGCTCCACTCCAGGCCGATAAAAAGAAATTACCGCAGAAGAAGCGCGGAGTGGAAGAAAAATCTGAAACTATTTTTACGGTGTTAGCCTTGAGAACTATTTGGGTACCGGATCAGCGTCAAAAGTGTGGACAATCATTCCAGCTTTGGCGTGCTCTCGGTGACAGGCTGTCATTTCGTCGATTAGCTTCTGGCGGGTCTGATCGTTGACAGGAAAGCCGTGCGACTTCAGGAACAGGTCAACTTCAAGGTGGATTTGCTTGTTCGTGTCGATCCAAAGACCGGTGGCGATTATGGATTCAAAAATTGCGCCGTATTTTGTCATAACAATGTTAAACGGTGCAGGTGGCATACTCGGAAATTATCTTTCAGGTGCTTCTCCACGTCGCACCATTTGAAAAGCACGCTCCTGCCAGTTTTAATGAACGGCACAATGCCTTTCGCCTGCCAGTTTTCAACCGTCCGAATCGTTTTCTTTAATCGTCGGGCTAGTTCCATCTTCGTGATCATGCCTTCTGGAATTGGCTCTGCTGCTGGTTGCACGTCGGGTTCCGGTGGTTCAGGCTTGAATCCTTCGATTTGAAGTGCCGCATTGTGAAGTTGGCGATGCGCAAGGGTTATGCACTGTTCCAAGCTGAGTGCGTACGCCCGCCACGCCTCTTTTGAATCTCCAAGCAGGGGTCGTTCGGAAGGATTACGCTGGATAGATTTTCTCATATGTTAGTGGTTCTGATTGATGTATTCCGTGTTTGGTCCAAAAATGGGCGCGGATTCGATACTGCTTTTGGCCTCGACCGTATTTGATTGATCGTTTGCATCGCGGACAAATCCAAACTTCAGGTTGCTTCTTCATCCCCTCATCCCCCCTCCCGCGCCTTGGGGTCGGTGTCGGCATTGATGTTGAATTGAAATTTGATTAAGTGTTCGAGCGCCAAATAAGCGTTCACTTTAGCCATTTCAGCGGCGGCGTCGTGATACTTTTTCTCTGCTTTGGCATCATTGGCCCATTCCTCACAGCGGGTTCTTCGGGCGACGACATTTTTCAGCAACCATCGGGAGCGTTCTTCGTACTCGTTGCGAATCATACCCGCCAAATCATCTGCGCCGCCCCGTGGCAACTTCAATTCCTGAAGAAGCTTTCCGAGTGAGATTTCGTCATCGATCCACTTACCAGCTAAAGTTTTATCGTTCATTTCGTTTTCGCAGTTGCCGGAATGGAGTGGAAATGCCAGCCCAGGCAATGGCGGCAATTCCAAACATACGAGTATCCATCACGCGGACAGTTCGCTTTTGTAAATTCCCGCAGCGCCTTCTCGCTCTCGAAGCTCGGCAGGTTCGCCTTCACGCATTGCGGCGGTGCGGATTTGAATCGGGGTGGATCGACGGCGGGGGTCATTGCCTTAATGATTCCTGCGCGATCTGGCGAGCGCGTTCGGTGTCATCCAAGATACTCGCGTCAGCAATCCGAATCAGCGCCGACTTGAACAGCGCGTTCTCGGTTTGGAGCTTTCCAATTTGAGTTTGGAGTTCAGCATTCGCCAACTGTTTTATTTCGTCCAATTCTGATTCAAGCAGCGTGAGTTGATAAGTGTCGCTCATGTGTTTGAACAGCGGATAACTGTTAAGTGTTGGCGTACTCACTTCTTCGCCTTTCGAGTTTTGGGTTTCTTGGGTTTGAAATAAACTGTGTCGCATTCGTAGTTTGCACAATGCCAACCATATTTATTTTTACGAGCCAAGTACTTGCAGCGCGGGCAGTATTGCGCGGTCACTCAGTCCTCCAAATCCGGTAGCCTTTATCATTGGGCTTCCCGCTGAGTTTACGACTCGTGACTTTCACCTTCAACCGCTTACCGGAAGTCAATGCCGCCCTGCGCTCATTGTCGGTTTTCACCACGAAGCTTTCGCCAAGCTTCAGGCGAAGCAGGGTCTTCGGAATCTCAGCAGAAACCGAGACTTCGGGAAGCGGTTTGTTGCGTTCAATATCAAACATGGCGTGAATGTATGAATCTGGCGGGAAAATAGCAAGAAAAATAAATTAAAATTTGTCTTGCGTTCAAATCGCAGTTTTGACATTCTTTCATCGTTGAACAAAACTTAAACCTGAAACATTGAAAATATGAAATCAAAACTTCCGAAAACCGTGTTCATTCGCTATGATGGCGAAGGCGATGATCGCTTTCTAAACGTAACGGAATCACTTAATGATCACGCCGAAATGGGTGTGAGTCACCGCGTCGGAAAATATCAACTGGTCGAGCAAATGGACGTGTCGGCCAAAGAACAAATTACGGTTGTTCCAAAGAAATGAACTTGCCCGTCAAACCGTTCTCGTTCCTCCTGAAACTGCCATGACCCGCCGCCCCAAACCGCGAATGCTCGCGCCGTGCGAGTGTAGAACATTGGATCAGGTTTGCAAATTGCGCACGGATCATCACGACCTGCGCGGATTTTGGATTATCACCGACAGCTTTAAGGTGACGATTTGCGCGCAACTCAAGGGGCAGCAAGTAACACAAAAGATTCAAATGTCTCCTGCGCGGTTTAATAAGCTCGTGGTGTGGTGGACCAAAAAGCAGAAGGTGCGAAAGTGATTATGGGTTTCACTGCAACAATCATGTCCAAAGAAGAAGCGATGGCGCTTCCGTTGAAGGATCGTCCGATTTGCTTTAGAATCAGCAGCGAAATGTATCACGCTGTATTTGAGGCGATTGGAGAGGCTTCCATGTGCTGGAATCCGCCGCCAAGCAAAGAAGTGTTTCACTCGGAGCAGGCATCAGACGTTGCTGTTCGTTTGTGCTTCAAGATCGCTGACGAAATCGAACGCAAGATGGAGGCTTTGAAAAATGAAACTGAGCAGTCAGCAGCTAAATGAACTCCTGCGAGACAGGCCAGCACTCAGAAAACGAAACCCCGAAATCAGTGGTGCGCCTGGTCCTGAACCATTACGTCCCGGCGAGCCGGAACCAGTTAAAAGGCGCGCACTGGTCAGCCGAGTTCCACGAGAAGAAAAGAGCGGCCCTCGCTTTGAGGTCTGCTTTACGGTGTTTAGTGTACGCCCATGTGATTGGGACGGATACCATATTAAGCCCCTCCTCGACATGGTTGTCCACGCTGGAATCTTACCAGGTGACGCATGGCATCAGCTTGACGGGCGTGTCCGTTCGAGAAAAGTTTCAACGGCGGAAGAAGAAAAAACTTTAATAGAGATATGCAGGATTTCAGATTAGAAGAAGGACCGCCTCTGCGCAGCACTCGGAAGCTTGGAAATTTAAGCGGATCTAAGCCTAAATTCCATTCACATTCTGAGGTTTATCAGAGAATAACACGAGCTTCCGTGAGGCGCGACAATGTGGCTCATGGAAAGGCGGTTGCACTGGTTGCGGTTGGGACATGATGCCAAATGAAACAGCAGAACAATGCTTGCGTCGAATGGAACGTGAGCGACGCTTCAGGTAACAATGAAGATTGCAATCAACGTTAGTTTGGCCGAACTTGAGGCTATGAAAAAGACTTTCCGAAGTCTCATTTGCGAGATAATCGGATGTAGTAAACATAAAAAAATAGTTGCCTTCGCATGGTCTGTGGGGCAACCAACATTAAAGAAAAGGACAAAAATGCCCCTCGAAATCAGCATGACGAATGAAGAACAGGTTAAGCTCCATCTTACGCCTGTCACGGAAGCCGGTAAGCCAACAAAGCTGGATGGTAAGCCGACATGGGAAGTGGTGAGCGGACCCGCCAAGCTGGCTATCGCTGATGACGGACTGAGCGCCGATGTTATCAGCGACAACGATGACCTGAGTGACACGATCATCAAGATTTCGGCAGATGCCGATTTGGGTTCCGGCGTCGAAGAAATCGCCGATACCGTGACTGCGCATGTCACGCACGCAAACGCCAAGAGCCTTGGTCTGTCCGCCGATGCTCCTGTGCTGAAAAGCTAGTATGCTGAAGTTGGCGCATTCGGAATCCATTAGATTCTGGAAGAAAGTCCAAGCCAGTAGCGCCGAAGGCTGCTGGCTGTGGACTGCTTCTATTGATTCAAGGGGTTATGGACAATTTGGAACTCAAGACGGAAAGAATAGACGCGCCCATAGAGTATCCTACGAGTCGGTTATTGGTTCAATTCCAGAGGGGCTGGATTTGCATCACGAATGCAATAACAAACGATGTGTGAATTGGTTTCATCTCAAGCCATTGACAAAAAAGGCTCACATCGCGGTAGGTGATTCACCCGCCGGAAAACATGCTCGGAAAACCCACTGTCAACACGGCCATGAATTTTCAAAAGAAAACACGATAATCCGTAAAACCGGACAACGGCTTTGTAGAACCTGCTCCAATGATTGGAATAGAAAGTATAAGCAGGGAAGGAAAGCTTAGTTCCCCAATGCACACCGCCAGTCGGAAGGGTTCGGCTGGCGGGTTTTTGATTTTTATGGACGCACGAAATATTAGAAATGCTTCCGATTGGAAGAAGGACGATCACCGTCCACCGAAAGGCGGTTGGGCTGAAGGCGGCTATATGTGTCTCTGCGTAAAATGCGGCTACTATTTTGCTGGCGATAAGCGGGCTGCTGAATGCGCTGATTGTGCTTACGGAACTACGGCCCGCCAACCTGAAGCCTAGTCGGCGTCCAGTTCGTGGGATAATTACGCTGGATTTCTACCGTCGAACCCCATCCGTTGTAATGGATCACCCATGAGGCGGGATCGTCCTTGGACTCGTGGACGATTTTCGGTAGGTTCGTGCAGCCGCACAGGGCCACAACTGAGAGTAGGGGAATGATGGTTTTCATAAATTCCAAGTGATTCGATTTGTGCCTAGGATTGAACGGATAGTGTAAAATCGTGAGCCGGTTGGATAAATCGGGAAAAACAATCCCTGAGTCATGGAGGATCGTGAAGGTTGTAGATTGCTTGATATTGGAAATCCTTTCCATGCCACGTTCAAGTTGGAAGTGGAAAAAGGCAAGATGAACTCGTTGGATTTGGAAGGGAATTGAACGTCAAAAATCTTGCCCGTATTCAGGTTCGTGTTCTCTGGGTCAGTCCACCACTGATTTCCGTTGCCGGTTCCAAGGATGTATCTGAATAGAACGTCGTGTGGAAAGTTTGTGATGTTCGCTTGGCTAATGTCCTGCACGCTGACATTGGGCGGCGTTGTGTCTGCAAGAACTGACGTTACGGCTGCTGCTGTTTTGAGTGCTGGCGTTTCACTCACTCGGTAAAGCCTGCTCGAATGAGTCGTTGTATCGCATTGCGTCACTGGCTTTCCAGTCCCAACAATCTTCAATGAGCCAAGCCACGATTGGCCCGCATTGTCCGTGGCCTGACATTCGTAAAGTTTGTTCGTCTCGGTTGGGAACGTAACGCAAGTGGTTCCGTTGGTGCGCGTGATCGTTAATCGAAGATTCGGATTGTTGGTCCATGTTGGCGGCGGCAAGACCGCACTGGTTTTCAAGCTCGGTGGAGGCGGCGGCAGTGGCGGGCTTATCGGTACGATGGCTGATGGAGGCGGCGGAACTGGATTATTTGCGATCACCGTAAGAACCGTAAAATTAGTTGAACGGAGAATCAGGCGATAGGCGTTCCATGATGTGTTCGTAAGTGCGTCTTGGGAGCACAACTTTCCAAGATAAACCATTTCGCCAGTGTGGGTAGTGGCAAAATAAAAATAGTCCCTGCACGGAATTTCAACGACGTTGGTGATGAGATGGGTGTGATCGGCTTTTGGGATTTCGTTTGTGGTAAACGGATTCATGCGCACGGTTAGCATCGGCAAAGTCTGAGGTCTTGGCATCAGAACCGATGGGTCTTTCGGCATCGGCGGCATTGGAGGCATCGGCGGCTGTTGCGCCAGCAGGCTAATCGTGGCGAGGAACGTAATCAACAAAATCAGCTTCTTCATTTTCAAACAGTTCTTTCAGTTCTCTCAGAGCCGTTAAATCATTCACTGCAAACGGCAATGGAAACTGACGAGAGAGACGTTTACCCGTCCGGGCATCATACACAATCCCAAAATAGCGCCCCTCGTTTTGATGGGTGTGATAATCATACTTCTTTGTGTAGCTGATTTTCGGCATATCGAACCGCGCCCGCTCGGCACACGCTGGCGAGCGCGGCCCCATCGTGCGAAATTCCAGTAACACACGATGGGAAATTCATGGCTGTTTCAACGCCTTCGTGGCCGCATCCTTCTGTCCCGCAATGATCGCGTTGGTTTTCACGCCTTCATACCAGCTTTTACCAGCGAAAAGCACCAAGGAGATCAGCACAGCTATCATAACCTTGCTGATGACCTTCGTAATTTTCCTCTGCGCTTTCATCATGTCTAGGAACGATTCTTCTTCGGCGTCTCCGTTTCCAAAAATAAGCTTATTCACTTTCGCGTGGCTCTCCGCTAGTTGTTTCTGGCTCTCAGTCATTTTGTCCATTCTGTCCAACATCCGGGCGTGGGTTCCGTTCTCGCTGCTCAAAATCGACAAGATTTGGTTGAATACCCCATAAACCTGACGCATCTGCTCGGTGGTTTGCATCTGGTCGATTTCGGCACGGAGTTCCCTGATACGCTTTTGGATTTCAGCGTCTCGCCCACGTTCACGATCTTCATCTGGCATTGCATTTTTACCCTTTTCTCCCGAAGTGTTATTTTTTGGGTTCGTCGAGTTTCCGTTGCGCTTCCATACCTTCAGCGTGGGATTTCTGTTCGGTGGTCTTAATCAGTTCAGTCAATCGGCTATTCATGCTCAAATGCACGTCGAGAATGGCCTTTCCGTTCTTTCTAGATGCTCCCCACGCGAGCAAAGCAACAATCGTTGGAGGCGCAGCAGCAATTAAAGCGATGGCGATGGCGTCGGTCATTTTAATTTCCACCAGGAGTTCAAGATCGTAACCGACGCACCGGCGCCGCTCAAATCAGTGAACGATCCGTAATCGCTCGGCGACAGATCAGGAATCGTAATCGTGTATTGCACTGAAGCTACTGCCCCAAAGATTATGTTGTTCGTCCACGCCTCGCCGGTGACCGTGTTTGTGAAAGCTATCGCCGGATCGCCGGTCACAGCGTCAACCAGTTTGACTGATAGAATCAAATCAGCACGCGCCCCAAGGTCATTCGTCCAACCTTTGCCGAGAGCGACGGTGTGCAGGCCGGTTGGCGCAATCGTGGTATGTGCGGCGTTGTTCGTCGGGAAAGTAGTTGTGCCTTTATTCGTCTCACCGCCAGTGACAGTGACATTGCCTTGCACATCCAGCTTGGCTGCGGGAGATAGAGTTCCGATACCAATCGATCCAGAGAAAGTATTGCTGGAAGCCGAACTCACAAAGGCGTTGTTCAAAGCGCCCAGACTTAGCGGTGGATTCACTCCAGAAACTATGTTTCCACGCACGCTGACCGCCCCATTTCTCCAAAGCTGTTCCCGCGTTCCGTTGTAAGTAGCTATCCCGCAAAATCCCGGCAGCGGCCTACCGATCTGGGGATATCCAGAATTTCCATACTGGTTATTAACCAGCGTGTATAGCATTGAGCATGACCCCGCATAGTTCAGGTAACGAACATCGCCAACCTGATCAAACGCAAGGGTTTGATCGTTTAACTCCAAACCACCGCCTTCGGCTCGCCATGTAGAAAAGTCGGTCGTGGAAATGCGAGTAATCCACGTCGGGGCAGAACTGTAACCGTCCTGCATAAGCAACTGATAACGACCATCAAACCAATACACTGACGATGGATCACTGAGATTCCCTGTCACATAGAAAGAAGCATTGGTTATCGGGTATCCATTATTTTGAACGGCGAATGTTCCGAAGTAGTTCGTTCCAATAAAAACCCAATCCCAGAAAAGTGTTCCTACAGGATTTTTCATGTCCGTTACCAAAACAAATTGACCGGCAAATGGGCCTTCCGTGAGTCTTGTCATGCTGACGTTTCCCTGACTGCCAACAGAAGTAGTTCGTGCGTTAATGAACTGATTGCTGATAGTGATGGTGCCGCTAGTGTTTCCAAAGGTGTGACCACCATCAATAGAACTACTCCATTTAACGTTGTAATTGGTGGTATCCATCCAATAGCAGTAGATTCGTCCATTACCATCGTCCAAAGAGAAGCTGTGTCCTACGGCCTTGGATTCGCCGCCGACGCCCCCGCCGAGTACGGAACCAACAGCTACATATGGTCCATTCATCTGGCCTTCCGCCAGATAAACTTTCTGCTCTAAAACATCCGAGTAAAGCACCTTCCACTGATGGTCATAGGATGAAAGTATCTGCGACGCCTCGTTGCAAATGTTCGTAGGAAGGACCAAGGCCGCTGGAAGTTGCCCCCCATGAACCCATTTTCGCTGCTCAGTTACCGGGACGGGAGTTCCCCAGAAATTAAAATCATATGATACCTCGTCAAAAGTCCATTCGTGATAATCCATCTGCACGGGACCGACTTTGATGCCCGTCGTGTTGGCGGCGGGTGTGCCGTTTCGGTTGTCGCCGTTTATGATAAAGGGCTTACCGTTTGCCAGCGTTGAATCAATGCCTGCATAAGGGGCATTGGTGAACATATCCAGTTTTCCGTTCACGTAGAGTCTGTGTCCGGTTGGACCCACCGTTGCTACGACGTGATACCATATTCCGTTCGTGATGACCGTCGTTCCGGCAAAGCTTGTGTTGCCATCGGATGAAGTATATCCCTGAAGCTTGAAATTTTTATTTCTAGCCAGAATGCCGTACCAAGTGGTTAATCCATTGACCGGCTTCTGCATCAAAAAATCAAAGTTGTTGTCGATGTTGGTGAATTGCACCCACATGCGCATCGTCCATGCCGGGATTCCGAAATGGCTCAAGGCGTTCGCGTTGGTTGCAAGTGCATAACCGGAAGAAGCGGGAAGCGTAAGCACGGGGCCATTAAATCCCGTGTTAGTGCCATTTGGTCCAGGCGATCCGGTTGCGCTCCAAACCCCATTAACCACCCCCAGTGAACCATTAGTGAAAGCCCCTCCCGAATCCACGATATTGGTCCCGCTGCCCTCATTAAAAAGGCAGCGAAGAACTGTCCAATTAGTAACTGAAATGGTGTTCGTCAAAGCGGCATTGAGAGAGCCGGTAATAGTCGCGGAGGCATTCCCGTAATCGACGTAAATCGTCTGCGTGGTATCGTGCGGAAGAAAAGGAATGACGGCCACAATCTGACAGTTGGTAGCTGTTATGGATTTTAGATAAAACGCGAGGCGAGTTTTTCCATCAACTCCAATGGGGATAATGTCATCGCCATCGGCCTGAACGATTCCAAAGTTTATGTCGGAACTGGTAAGGGTGATCGGGATTCTGACATTGGTGGCGTCCCCGCTGTATTGGCTGACGATGGGAACGGAGATTCGGTTTGAATATCCAGCAGTCAATGAACCTGGAATCAACGCCGCAATGTCGGCGTCTGAATAGATGCTGTTGGTTAGAATCTTGTTCGCGTCATATGCTGCCAGCTTACTGGCAGTTGCATAGTCGATTTTCATTCCTGCCCCAGTAACCGAACCGCCGCCAGCAAGTCCATATCCGTTCAGGGCGTCCAATTCTCCGTAAGAGGTTACAGCGCCAGCTACATCCAGAGTTCCCGTATTGGTTTGATTATCGACAGTCAAAAGTCCTGTAGCAAATCCGTTGTTTTTCAGGACAAAAAGTCCAGTTCCGGCGTTAGTAATGTCCAGCAACCGCGCCACCGTAGAAGCCCCGATCCCAAAGAAATCCCAATTCGTTCCGCCTCCTGGTCCGGCGATGCGGTTGCTGATCGAAAGATTGTTCAGCCCAAACACGGGAAGCACCCCGCGATTTGTGTCCCACGAGTTCAGCCACACTCCCGGCTGTGGAGCACCTAAGCAATTCACAGCCATCAGCATCAGGGTAAAAATTAGTGTTCTCATTTCTTTGTAATTGTTGGTCCAACCACGCGCCCCAGAGCTTCCGTCACCTTCGACGTGCATCGTTGCTGCATCTCGTGTTCCTCTTTAAGCGCAGCGTATTGGAATTTAAGGCGTTCGTTTTCAATCAGTAATTCGTGGACTTGTTTTGAGTGGGTTTCAGACAAAGCTTTCCAGTTGTCGCCTATCTCACGCGCCACACCCAGAGCGATCCTTGCCCGCTCAAGCTCACCGCCGATGCCCAACCAGTTGCGAATTAGATTCTTCATGGCCCTCCTGGAACCTGAACCCAAGTGTCGGTGAATCCTTGGTCCCAAACCCAGAAGAATCCAACCCAATCACCGATGCCGATCCTCACCGAGCATTCGCATTGAGCCACATCAGGCGGGGCAACCGGGGGAGTCGAGACACACGATACGCAACCTGATCCGCCGCCCCCGCCGCCTTCCTGAATCAGTTGCAGCAACGCCAGTTCAAGCAACTGCTGTTGGCCGGGAGCTTGACAGGCCATGCAACCGCCTTCAGCCAGCAATGTAGCCACGTCAGCCACAGCGGTATTCCCATCTGCTATCCGGGCCAGCAACGCCAGCCGGATCAGGCTCCACATCCCCGGCGTGACGCAATTGAAACAATTCGCCGCTTCCATCAAGGTTGTAACCGTGACAGCCATTCATCAAACCAGTTGCGTTAGTAACCCAAGTTCCAGCACTTCCTGTTCTCCGGGCGGCAGGCACGCATAACAAGAGCCTTCCGACAGGAGCGTAGTCACTGAAACATCTGGGCTTTGTCCTGACGCCAATCGCGCCAACATGGCCAATCGAGCAATGGCCTGTTCCCCGGCAGTCAGGCAGGCGAAACAACCGCCATTGTTCAGGAGGGTTGCAATATCCGTTGTCATAACATCGGCTTGAACGAGTTGCTGAATCAGGGAGAGCCGCAAGACGTTGCGCGTCCCTGTTGGCAGACAGGCAAAACAACCACCGCTGTTAAGCAGGGCGGCAACATCAGCCATTTATGAATTCCTTTTGTTGTTGATTTCAAAGCAAGAGCGCTCAATAATTTCGCAATGAGCGCCGGTTACAGCCGGACGCCCATCGCTAAACAGAACAATGTCATTGTCATCGTTATGCCTACAAAACTCTCGGTCATCGGATGCACCTTTGGAAAGCTTAAAATAATCAGCGAACACACTCCGTTTATAGGTAAAAACAAAATTCCAAAGAGGCAAATGGTGTGCCTCTGCGAGTGTGGAAATCAAAAGATAATCCGTCTCGCAAGTCTGACTTTCGGCAGAACTAAATCCTGTGGTTGCATAAGAAAAGAGGTCAATGATCGTGTTTTTCTCAAACACGGAAACGCTCGAAGCGGAGCGGTCACTCAAATCTTCAAAATTTGGAACAGCATGATTTATAGGTGTGAAAATCCTAAAAGCAAAGACTTCCAAAATTATGGAGGGAGGGGCATTGGGGTGTGTCCTCAATGGCATTCCTTTCAGCAATTCTTGAACGATGTAGGAGATAGGCCAAGTTCTGAAATGACAATCGGAAGAATTGACAACAACGGGAACTATGAACCTGGAAACGTGCGATGGGAAACACGAAAGCAGCAAAACAGAAATAAACGCGCAAACCGATATTTTACAGTATTTGGAATTACGGGCTGCATCGCTGAACTGTGTGAGCAATTTGGAGTTAGCCAGCAAACTGTTAGCAGCAGGTTGCGCCGGGGATTGTCTTTGGAGAAGACGTTTTGCCCTGTGAATAAAACGAATCATTCTGTAGGCGATTTGGCCATTGCGTCCAAGTCTCCAGTGGACTGATCCATGTAAGACTTTTTTGGATTATTTTCGGATTTTTCGTTTGCTGGACACATTTCCAGTTCATCCTCGTAAATCGCTGTCACTTTCATGGGAATAATTTCTCCCACTTTGCATTCCCTGCCATTCAGTATCGACTTGTCAATAAGGGCTGTCTGCTCTGAACTCTCCGATTCCTCGTTGGCATCAGATTGATCGGATGCTTCGGGTTTTTCGGTGTCAGTTTGCGCTTCGGAAGGAGCGGAATCGTCGCTATAAAAATCGGCCATATTTTTTCGGCTTCCCGCCAACTGACTGGAAGCGGTTTAATGGTTAAAGGGGGCTGACGGTTAATCCCGCCAACCCCCAAAGTTTACCGACTACTTACGGGACGTTTTCCAGAAAGTTCATTTCCAGATTTTGGCATCCGGTCCCGGTCACAACGATGTTGCTTCCGTCCACGGTCCAGACACCCAGAAACGCCGCCACGATGTTTAGTTGCGCCACAAGCGCCGCCAGTGTGGTGGTGCCAGTAACCGCCGCGTGATTTACGGGCGATCCGTCGCACTGAATCGTGTCCCGATAAATCTCGTAAGTCGAAGTCGAGCCGTCCGCATGAACAGCCAGATTCGGCGTTTGAGTGAGCGTGTAGGTAGTCGCGCAAGTGGTGTTGGCGCTGCCGTAGCTCTGGGTAGGATAGCCAGGATCGCTGTTGCACGGCTGAATCACGTAAACACATTGCGGTTCGCGCTTGTGGAAGATGCCTTCCACGAACTCGGTCATCAGCGGGCGAATAGCCAGCTTGAAGTCGGCCACGAACATACCCTTGTTGCGCAAGAAGTTCTCAATCACGGAACCGTTTTGGTCCGCGCCAAGGTTATCCATCACAAACTGCCATTTGCCGCCGAAATTACGGCTGCTGAACGGCATCTCCGGGTTAACCGGGGTGGCATCGGCAACAAGCGCCTCCATCCCTCTCTTGTGCCAAATATAGCTGATGGCGAACTGCGCCGCGTCGAAATCGGTATTTCCAATGCGCCGCAAACCTTGTGCGCCGCCTGCTCCACTCGAAACGACGTTCTTGTAGGGCAACACAACCTGATAACGATAACGGTTGGCACCTACGCCCGCGCCCAAGTCCTGCTTGAAGTTGAATCGGAGTCCGGCCCAATCGGTGCGAACCATGAAGTTGCCAAGCTGGCCGCTGAAACCGTAGCGCCAATACTTGTTCGTCGCGCCCCATTCCTCGAAGCGCCAGTTGCCGATCACTGTCGGGTTATTGCCGCCGCCAACGCCAACCGAACCGCCAAGGCGATCAAGGCTCCAACAGGTGGAAATGTCCGTCACGAGTTCAATGAACGGCGCGGTCTCCTTGAACGGGTTCTTGCCGCCGTAACCGATGCGCATCAGCGGTTCAAACCGGCGTTGTAACATCTGAGGGGTGAGCAGGCCCAATCCCGTCGAAGTGCCGGTAAGGTTCGGGTTGACCGAGCAATCGAAGTAGATTTCCTCGTTACCCAACGGTCCCGTGGAGAAAACGAACGTGAAATCGCTCTGGGTCTTGTCCGCCGCCCATGTCTTGCCCGCGTTCAGCAAAGCGCGTTTGCGCATGAACATGGACATAATCGCGCTCGTGGCAGGCTTCAGAATGTCCGAGATGATCTGCCGGAAATGCTCTTTGGCGTGCGTGATGTGCATGTCCTGGTCGTAGCACAACAGCGGCGTTTTCCACGACTGTTCCTCCAAGTAATAAGTCAACCTAGTCGCACCCCAGCCTATGGTGTGGCGAGTCTTGTCGCATGGCGTTCCAAGACAATTCCCCGATTGCGTTCGGGTCCACTGTTTGGTCGTGTCCGGCCACACGTCGTTGAAACGGTCGAGGGTGTGCTCTACACCTGAGTAACTTTCAAAATTTCCCGTGCTCATGTTCAATATCCATCCGTCCACCGGAGTAATATCTTCCAGAATGAGCTTGTCGTACACAGGTTGCTGATCGACGAGGTTTTGAACAAAGTTGCAGCCGGTCACAACTGTGGCAGTCGGACACGCATACAGTTTGAAATCAAATCCGAGTTTCCAGAGGCGACGAGCAGCCTTCATCCATCCGGCCAGCAGGAGGATTCCCAACACCAACATAAACGCAGTGATCATAAGACCGTAAAATTCTTTCGATGTGGCCACGGACATGCCGGGGCGCAGGTTTGGTTTCAGTGAAACATCGAAAGAAGACGGCTCTCGAAGAAATCCGGCGTTAGAAAGCCCAACGCTGCTGACTTAATTTTGGATAAAGCCCGATCCGATTTCCATTAACGAGGGAAAACACCCGATTTGGAATCACACCCTATCGCGGGCCGCGAAGTGATTCCCAATGCCGAACTACTAAGTTATGGTTACTAAGCTGTCAAATGTTTTTTAGCCCATTCGTAGAGCGGAGGCAGGATCAATCGAAGGGTTGCCTTGAATTCATCATCGGTTTGGTCCCATTTGCAATTATTGAGGGCTGAGTGGATGAATCTCAAATTATCTATGGTTGATGTTCCACCCCTGCATATCGGAAGGATATGATCCAAGCTTGCATCCTCTCCGGGGATTAGAAGTTTCCCGCTGATAATGCATTTTCCTTCTTGAAGCTTCCACAGATTCACTAAATCCAATACCGTGAATTGTGGTTTTGCTCTGCGCTCCGCTGCGCGAATGGATTGGCACCAGTGGTACAGACAAAATTTCTGTTTTCCGATTGGCGGTTCGTTGCACGTAAATACTGCTGCGCAAAGATTCATTTCCGGTCGTCTTTGTCGGCGTTCGTAAATCAATTTGTTCAAGTAGGAGATGCGGGCTTTTGCTTTGGGATTTTCAGCCAATCTTTTAATCACCAGCAGTTTTCTGCGTTCTTTTTCTTCTGGGCTTATCGCGGCGAACGTGGCAGCACTTTTAGCCCTATATTCTGCGATTTGTTCCGGTGTTCTTCGTGCATAATATTTCAACTTTTTAAGGCGATCAGCTTCGCGTTCCTCCGGGGTCCAGTTGCGTCTTCGTTCGGCACGTTGGGCGGCATACTTGGCTTTTTGTTCAGCCGTTCTCGGCTTCCTGATTCTTTTCGTTTTCATAATGAACAGAGATGCCCCGCCCAAAAGTAGAGCCGCAAGTCGGGGAGACCTGCGCAGTTGAGCGGAGCAAAATTAAGGATTAGTCACATGCGCTCTAAGCATGGTGAGATTCAATCAAATTAACGGCTGGCTGTCAACCGTAAACTTCAATTTCTTCTGATCTGAATCGGGTAGGAAGACAAATCAACACTTCTCCGTCTGAATTAGCTTTCGTGCATAACATCGGCGGGAAGGCGTGAGCGTAAAACTTGTCGCACTTGAAGTTTTCGACGATGTATCCTTGATGTTCAAAAGTGAACTCAGGGACTTTACTAATCCTAAAGAAGCGGTGTGGATGATCCGTCCAGCGCACGAACATTCCGGGTTTCAATGACCAACAGGTTTCAATATTCAGCGCATTTAACCGCCTCCATGCTGGACGCAACTTTAGAAACTGCACGTGGCGTTCAGCCCCAAGCGCCAACGCCGTTCCGGCCACGAAAGCTGCCGCCTTAGCAAAGAAAGTGCGCCGATCCATATTAAATCCCCACAGCCAACTTCAACTCCCCAACGACCAAAGCCAGCCCTTTGGGCGTGAGCGAGTCGCTGATCTTCCGTCCGACGAAAGCGCGTGATTCGCCGGTGTCATCCTTCCACGAGCAGGTCAGGTTGAAATGGCCGTTCTGGTGCCGTAGCGAGACGACGGCGAAGAGTTTCCGTTTGGCGAACACTTCACCGATGATGGAGAGTTCCATCATTAGATCGGCCATGGTGACTACGGGTTCAGTCGGATTCACTGGCGGCGCAGCGGGATAGTTAGGAACGTCCGCTAACGGCGTTGCAGGCAGTGGCGTTTCAACCAGTGTTGGAGCCAGAGGCGTTTCAACGAGGGTGGGTTTTTTGAGCATAAATTTAGAACGTGCGGCTTTCGAAAAGTGGCGTGATTTCCATTGAATCAGGCAGTTGGAACACAGCCATGTAATCGTCGCCATGGGCTTTGATTTCCAGCAGTTTAGCCTCTTGTGGAATGCCTTCAATGCAACGATGGGAATTGTCCTGCTTCTTGAAAAGAGACTCGAAAAATTCATCCGTTAGTTTTACTTTGATGAGTGTTCCCATATCAACAACAGCACGTGCATGGGATGAAAAGCCCAGTCTTTGTGTTCTTCCCGATAGTCCCTCTGCCGTGACATTTTTTGCATGATGGGTCTGGTTTACATCTCAGCCTGATAATGTTTGGGTCTTTTTGTTCTTCCATCGCCTGATCGAACCCATGTCTTCGATCCTCAACTTGTTCGAGGCGCACGATTCGGGCATCGGCGTTTTCGAGGCGCTTTCGTAGGGTTCCAATCTCTAAATAGAGAAGTGAATATAATCCAGCCAACCCGATAGCCAGACACACGCAGCATAGAATTATCCAGAGCATCAATAAAACTTGGGCTTGGCCAGCCTATCCAGAGCCGATACCGCGCCTTCCATGGTGTCAGCAGGAATCGTGGAAACTTTCTCCCCGCCTTTGCCATCCCCGGCCCCCGGTTCGGACTTCTGAAATCCGGCCAGTTGCTTTTCCAGTTCGGCAATACGGGCATCCCTAACCTTCAAATCGCGCACCAAACGAGGAAACGCAGCCGCCTTGTTCCTGATTGCTGCCGCACGGCCAAGCACCGCTTCCCGTTGCTCTTTGGTCAGATTCGGATCGCGGGCGTTCTCGGTCGCAGCCTTGTCGAACTGCGCCACCGCTTTGGCCAGCAGTTCATCCCCTTCCTTGTCGATTGGATTGCCGTCTTTGTCCGCACCTTTCGGCAGCACGTAGGGCTTCCATTGTTCTGGCACGCTTTCGGGCTTGGTGGCCGTCTGCCAGTGAGACTCAATTTCTTTGGCGACTTTGGATGAAGTCTCGTTCCATTGCTTTTCCCGTTCCGCCCCGGACTTCTTGAATTCTTCGATGGCGGTATCAGCGGCGATCTTGGATTTCTCCACTTCCAGCATGTGGGGCGTGATGAGCGCGGCACGAGGGCCGAACATATCATGCAGCTTTTGCGCCGCCGCTTCCGGGTTCTGAATATACTCCACCATCAAGGCATCGAACTGTGCCGCCGTGGCAGGAACAGTGTTGCCTTCAGCATCAACGGCGTTTAACCGTTGCATCATCTTGCGGCCCCGGTCCCAAGCATCATGGAATGGCTTCTGGTACTTCTCGGCGTATTCCGGCGACTTCTCGTAATTGACGTAGCGGAACTCGTCTTCCAGCTTGGCCTTTTCCTTGCGCAGGGCTTCGACTTGTTCGGTGAGCGTTTTTACTTCAGGATTCTCGGCAGGCTTGGCCGTCTTAACCTTTTCCAATTCAGCCTTGAACGTGTCGCGTTCTTGCTCGGTCTTTTGAAGCTTCTCCCTGAGAAAGTCAGCGGGTTTCTTCGGCTTGGTTGGATCGACGGCAGGCTTGGCCGGATCAAGCGTTTCGTCTTTGGGTTGTTCTTTTGGAGGTTCAACCTTGGATTCAGGTTTTGGTTCCTCTTTGGGTGGCGTTGGCGGTGGTTCGGTTTTCTTCTGGGCTGGATGCGGCGGAATCTTTCCCGGTTCACTGGTCGGCTCTTTGGCCATCTTCTCCAAACTGCCAAAGGCGCTTTCGAGGTTCTTGCCGGTGCCGAATTGGGACGACGTTCTACCGCCCATGGCGGCGGCATCGGAGATGGCCTCGGCGGCGGACGGAGCGGCGATAACAGGAGCTTCAGCGGGCATAGAATTTTTCTTTGATTTGGGTCAGGATGATCGGGACGCTCTTAACCATGTGTTCATAGGTCTCGCAAATGATCGATTTTTCCGCCGTTCCCTTTTCGGTTGCGCACATGATTTCGGCAGTCCACTTGCCGTCATCCGCTTCCAGAATCTTCATTCGGATTTCAGGACGAACTTTGGTGGTTCCGTTCGTGGCAGGCGCTTTGGCGGTTTCGCTCATTCAGCAGATTCGTAAGTGGCGGCGAAAATGTCGTTCCGACAGGGATAAAATTCGCCTTTCACGCCCCTGATAATCCAATCCCCTTTGGAAATTGTAAGCTCGCCTTCCAATGTTTTGATGGCTGGAATCTTGGGGTCCATGAGCTTGTAAGTCATGTTCTCCTTGCCAACGAAAGATTCGATGGCGTCAATGTTGGTTCCATTATATTGGACCGCTGATATTACAACTGGTTTTTTGCGGAATTTCATACGTTCTTAAGGTTAGTCCGATCTTCTGGCGGTTTTGGCACGGTGCCACTGTCGCCCAAAGTCAGGAGCGTTTTAACAAACCGATGCGCCCCGGCGATCTGGTTCCAGTTGGCAGCAGCGGATTGAATGTCGATGGCTGGCGCAGCGGTGAGCCGTTCCAGCAAGTCCAGGAGCGACATATCGACGGCGTGCTTGAATCCGCCATTGACGACGAGAGCACGATGTATTTCCGCCTGAGTGGGTTGCGACAGGAATCTGGATTTTGGTGACAGCATCAGTCAGTTATTGACGATTGCTGAAGTTTGGACGTGTTGTCCAGCACATTCTTTAGCCATTGAATCCCAAACATCCTTCAAATCGTCCGAACGATAGGCGGCGATCCTCTGGATCAAATCGACTATCAGCGGGGCGAACTCTCTGGGAGAATCTTTGAATCGGCCCTCCCAAACACACGTAAAAACCTTGCTCACATTCCACTTGTTGGCTTTTAGGAACAGGTAAATTTCCTCCACGTCTTCCTTTTCGTATTTAACGCACGTTGCGCCCCATCCGTGAACATCGGTGATTCTCATAAATTCGTTCATCTTTGTCGTCTTTTTTGTTTCCAGAATTTTTCTATTTCTCGACACATTGAACAACTTCCTGAAAGGACCATCGTTAATTTTCCTGCAAGCAGTGCATCTTCCAGTAGAAATCAGAATAGCCTCAACTTTGCGATGTCTAGCATTCGCCAATATGCGACACGGTTCACAAAGAGATGCGGTTACAAGTGGCCTTTTTCCGCACTGTCCGCATAAGCCGATTTGAATGGATTTACGATATTTCTCCTTGGAGTAAGCACAGCGTTTTTCGTTGCATTTAAGACACAGCCATTGTTTTTCGCCTAAATCTAGCTGAAATCTGGATTGCGATGCGGGAACACTTAAGCCGCACTCTATACAGCATCCCATTTTTCGTAATTTAGCTGTATGCCTTCGGCTTATATCTATGGTATCACGCATCAGTTTCAGGTTTTTCTTGAGACGCCTTTTTGTTTTCCAAATCAATAATCTTTGCAGCTTGTTCAAGTCGGATGCGCTCCGCTTCTTTGGCCATTTCCTGCTGATGCTTCTCTTGATCTTGGTGCTGCTTCATGTCGAATTTAACCTGTCCTTGAGCGGCTTTAAGGGCGTGGCTCTTACGCGCAGTCTCCCTCTTGGCTTCGCCGGTTGCGTGAATTTCAGCAATTTTTGCCGCTGATGCTTGCGCCTCAGCATTAGCTTCAGGACTTCCGCCTTGTTGCTGTGCCTGCCGTTGTTCCTGCAATCGTTGCGAGTAACCTTTGACTTCGTTGAGCAGTTTTCCGAGCACATCGCGCATCTGTTTGACTTGCTGCTGTGCTTCGGGGTCTTCGGCCAACTTCTGCAAGTGCTGTGAAATACCATTCTGCCCGATTGGCTCTCCGTTCAACCCCTCCCCGGCAATGGCCAACAGGCCGAAAATCTGGTCTTGCGTGGCCATGTTGCCTTGAATCTGGGCGATCTTGCCGATCTCCACCTGCATCGAATTGAGCAACGCACCGGCATACTCGTTGTGGGCCACGCCCTGCTTGAACACCATCGGCAATCCAGCCAGGAGCGTAGAAGCGGAGCGTTGCGCATCCTCCGTGGCGGCGCTTGGCGTGGCCTGTTCCGGCACGAGATCGTTCGCTCTGCCCGGATCATCTGTAATCGCAAGGGTTACATCTCTTAGAATCTTTCGTTGCGCGGCAGGGTCATAGAGATTGCGGTACTGCATCAACTGTTGGGCGATGGCGAGTTCTAGGGTTTTGTTGCCTGCGCCCAAGACCTGTTCGGGTTCGATCTCCCACGCTTCGGGGACAAGAACCTTTTCTGGAACGCCAGCTTTGAGGCAGTTATTGCGGAATTCACGAACATCCGGGTCGCGGGAATTGGGTTTGCAGAAGCGCCTGAAATCTTCTTCATACTCAAAATTTTGGTAACGATACGCCTGAAGCAGCCCAGACGAAATCAGGGCCGTGGTGGTGTTAATCTCGGCCATGACTTGAAATTTGGTCTTCTCCACGTTTCCTGGGTCGGAGAAGTTTTGATTCTGCCGGAATGACGATGAGTTCTCTTGAATGATTTCGGAGTTTTGCAGGATGCCAGTCTCGGCAAGCGCCTGATTCGGATTCCATCGTTCCCCTTGCGGGATGAACTTCACCGTCTCATCAATGATGCCGCGTGAAATCATCTCGATCTTCAAAGCGCGTTCCGCTTCGTCCATGGACTGAACGCGCATGTAACACATCAGCGTCTCGAATACGGCTTCGTTGAACTTGCAGCGCAATCGGTTTTGCAAATGGCACACGGCATAGAGTAACCATCCAAGTGAGCGCACCGAATGGTAACGGAACGGAGCAACAGCGGAGAGATCGGCGAATTGGAAACTGATTAACTCGGAAAGTTTAGAGGCATACTTACGTTCGCCAGGATTAAACAGGAAATTGCCTTTGCTCTTTTTGCTTTCCAGAAATTCGTTCAACCGGACTGCGCCGCCAATGCCCGGAGTTCCGAAAGCATCAATCACCATGCGGCGGTTCCAGCCTTCTTCTTTTCCTTCATCGTTCCAGAAATAAAAGTCGTAAGTGTCCACGGTCGGGACTGCATCGGAAGCGTAGAGTCCGCCGTCGCCCTTAATTCGTTCTTCCTGTTTTTCTGGGGACCAGATTTCCGGCCATTGACTGCCCATCAAGGTTTGGGATTCCTGATCCACCCATTCGATGCACTTCTCCACCAAAGGCACGTTCCATCCTGGATCAACCTGCGGCCCGCGAATCATCTTGATTAGCTGATTAGCGGTGTAACGCCGGTAGATGGCGAAGAACGGAAGGTTCTTCATCGTCAGAAGTGTGTTGGCGGGAATGAACACGTCCTCCACGCCCAAAGCGTCTGGACACCACGCATCGCAGTTATCCCAAGCGGCAGGTCCTATGCCATGCAGGACGTTGAGCGCAAATCGACTTCGGAACGTCTCGAAGTAAATCGGGGACCGCTTCATAATCCGATTTACCTGCGTGCTGACGATCTGGGAGTAATCCTGCCGCCGATGGCGTGGGCCATAATCGGTTCGAGCGGAGAAGAATCGTCCCGGTTTCAGGAAATTGGAATAGTATTGGCGACGGGCATCAAGGGCGAGCTTTGGGGCTTCAAGGAAATTGACGTTTACTGCTACGCCGTTGTCTCTGACTTCATCGGCAGAATATGGAGGAGCACCGTTGAACAACGAATTGATGTTGGCGCGGTTAAGGGAGCGCGGAAAATCCGCAAGTCGCATGGCCCATACAACCTGCTCAACGCTTGTAGCGGTTTCAAATTTCATTTGGTTTCCACAAGTTCATCTATTCCATCCAAGCGCACGCATGAGCATGGAAGCAATATGCCACTTCCGTTACAGCAGTGATGCGGAGGCATCCCTTCCCGATGCAAAATTTCTGTCGCCCTTCGTTGATGCGTGTTACACCACCAAACTTGGTCTGATGTGTCTTTCTCGTAATAAGGCTTTTGCCGCGTGTTCAACAAGCCAACCCTTACGCCTGACTCGCCTTGGCGTCAATCATAACCGCAACACCGGCCAGCCGCAGTTAAGCGTGTAAATGTCGTCCACAGCCTGAATTGGGTGCGGCCTTTTCCTGTCCTCATGCTTGGGGTGATAGATAACTTTTCGTGCGGTAATGTCATAGCAGCCACGCGGCGACACGGTATTGAAGAATGACATGATCCAGTTGTCGAACGAGGTATGGCCTATTCGGTAATGCGCAGGGATAGCTTTAGATGCCTGCCGCCATATGTTCGGAGTGGCCCAAAAGAAGTCTATGCCATAGTCAACTAACGCTGCCCTGGATATGTCGTCGCCTTCAAACTCCCATCGGCGTGAGATGGCGGCATTGCCTTTCTTCATCAGCACGGCATTGATCGCCATGGGCAGACGGTCACTGACGACAATATCGGCGTTCAGGATGCAGGCATTGGAAGCGGTCAATGAAGCCGCCATGCAAAGCGCCGAGATGAACGGGAAATTCTCGCATTCCATGAAGGCGGTTCTGGGGCAGGAAAGCGATGGTTCAGGTGGTCCGAAATAGAGTATTTCCGAGAAGACCTGCTGCCAGCTACGATGGGCGCGGATTTGGTTGCGTTCGATTTGAGGGGAGGCATTGGGACGATGAGAACTGATGGCAATCACTTGAGAATCGGCACCGAACCAGTCAGGCTGGCAATTAAAGTAGGAGGCTGATAGGCGGTGTAAACCGAGTGATTCACATTGGTTAGCAATGGCTTGATCGCATCCTCGTTTTCCAAGTGGTAATCGTGGACGATCACGTATTTGGAGACGGGAAGAAGGCTTACGAAATCATCCCGTCTCCTTGCTCCACCGGGAGAATTATCAATGAAGGCTACAGCCCATGATCCAGACTTGGCCAGAAAAGGAATAGATTGATCGTATGGGCCTGAAATAAAAGCGTGTCCAAATCTTTGGTATCGGTCCCTAAAATGAGTAAACCATTCCGGGTTATCCTCCACTGAAACAAGATTGCGATCTGCGCCAAGGCAGTAATTATGCAAAGCAGGCGTGGAGAAGTGGCCTACGCCGACTTCCAGCACATCGCCAACTGTTTTGGAAAGAGCGTATAGCAACGCGGGCAAGTGCGATCCCCATGCCTTCGGATCATTTTCGGGGCAGACAGTCATTTACATTGGGTGATCAAATGGAACCGCGAATTCGCAAGTAGAACACAAAAGTTTATCATCCGGGTTACGTTGCCGTTCAATCAGCTTCAGTCTCTCAATGTCCATGTCCATAAAATTGGTTGTCGTCAGGTTCCCAAGATTGTGAGCCATGCCATAATCGCAGCAGCACAGGTAAACGCTGCCATCCGGCAAGCAGACATTCTGGCGCAGATTGGTTCCACGTCCGCACTTTAGAGGGGCGCGATGCGGCGTTTCATGGCGACTCAATTCAGCCCGGACATTGCCTGAACGCGGCTGTATTCCCATGATTCTCACCGGATCAAGGAACGCCAAATCGGGATGCAATGGTCCTTTCACTGTCATTCGGTCCTGAACACGGCATTTTGGCGGATCATCCACGAGAGCGCGGAGAATCTTCCAATAATCGTCCGTCCATTTGACGTGAACCATTTCAGCCACGTCCGGCAGATGCACGCTCAAGTTCTCGAACGGGATAGTTTTGAGAATGTCATAGTTCGCCTTGCTCAAGCCTTCAAAGGTGGTGTAAAGGCTGACAACATCGCAGCGGCGGCGGGCTTCCTGAAAGAAGTCGATGAATTCCGGGTGAAGGCAGGGATCAGCATAACCGGAGAAGTCCACGCCAACATGATTCAATGGTAAATGATCGAGAATGGACTTGAAGGTGTCCATTGTCATCTTCTTAGCTGAACCGGATTCCTTGTAACGCTTGTAGAGCAGCGGTTGCGGACAATAATCGCAAAGCAGGCTACAGCCTATGGTTAGCGTGAATTCGATCCAGTCAGTTCTTCGTCCCATAAGTCTTTCGATAAGCAGCCATACCACCGTAAGCGCATCCCGGCAACCAATCCTTGCGCCAAAGCTCCCAACCCAGGAACGGAAAGCCAACCATTCCAATGGCTTTGTTTACGGCGCTTTGAAATTCTGGAATGCCTTCTCCGTGTGGATCTTTCATCTTGTGCTGTATCTCTGGGGAAATGTCGTGTAGCAGGATGAAACCGTTAAGAACCACTTTGGGAGCGTAGTGGATCAGTTCCAGCATGACGTGGTTAAGGCAATGGCAACCGTCCATCAAAATAATGTCGAAATCATCCGGCACAAGATGGGATGATTCGGCTGAATCACCTATTATCAGGTGCGCTCCTTCAAATGGCGGCTTCGGTGAGCATATGGCCCCGGAGTCTATTCCCCAATAATCCAGCTTCGCTCCCCTCTGATCCATGAAAGCCTTTATTCCTTGAGCGGTTTTCCCTTCGTATATTCCGATCTCCAAGATTCGGTAATGCGGAATTCCATCCGGTTCATGGTTGGGATTGTAGTAACATGACAGCACCGATTCCAGCACGCTTATGTCCACTGGGGTCAATGCCCCATACGCTATATCGCTCATTGGGTCGAATCTTTCAGCCAATCAGCCTTGGCACTTTCGCGCCATGGTTCCGGCTTCATTTCATTGGCGCAACATCGCTGGCAGGTTTTCAGAGGCTCAGTTCGATTTAGGAATCGGTTCAATTTATCTTCGGTCAAACCTTCCAAGGGAAGGCAGTCCCCGAATCTGTCTTCATTCTCAGCGCGAGGAAAGAACAATGATTGCGGACAAAGCGCGAAGTGGCCCCGGTGAACGGTATGGCAATTCGTCCGCCAATGGCACGACATGAAATGCGATCCGTCATTTGGAACGGTTCTAAATTGTTTATGGAAATGGGTGAAAACCGTTGTGCCGAGTCCGAATTGGTATTGATCGGACTTGCATTTGGCCAACTCGACATTGGCTAAATCCAGCTTGGCGTAGATGCTGATTTGCAGGTAATCCAGTTCATTCCAGAAATCTTCCGGCATCCGGGCGAGCAAACTTCCGTTGGTGATGACAACCATATGCCGGACATGAACCCCAATTCGTTTCACCAAGCGCAGCACTTCCACAATCTCTTTATGCAACAGCGGTTCTCCTCCCAAAACATTGATAGCCTGGAATTGGACGAACGGTTTTAGCGCCAACAGATCGCGTTCAATCATATCCATCGGCATTGACCATGGCGTGTTCAGCGGGGAAACGTGACTGCAAGACGTGCAGCGAAAGTTGCAATTTTCAACCACATTCAAGTCCAGATGACCAAGCGAAATCATGGCGTGTTAATCACATCGTAAGCGTGATGCTTCATCGCTTCCGCCCATTCCGCACTGTGCGGTCCTTTGAAATCAGGATGGCAAGTCCATGCCGCGCCCTTGTCGCCGTTGGTCAGCCCGCATCGGGCATAGTTCTTGGCGTTCCCGGCAGCGGTGTATTGCCCGCCCAAATATCGATAATGGAGAAGCTTCAACAAGGGCTTGGCGGTGTGGCGCAAGGTGACGCCTTCGGTGCTATGTTTGCCTCGTACCCATCGAATCTTGCACTCAGGCCGAAACACCACCGGCTTGCTGTAAACCTGGGAATGAACGCCTTGGGTCAATAGCTTCCAAATCTGTTGGCCGTTATCCTTTGGAAGCCCGTCGCCGATCATGTTGAATCCGTTGGTTAAAACCAATTCGCACTCGTGCGGGACTCCGTTCAGCACGGAGCGCACATTGGGCGCGTAAATGAACTCGTCCGGGTCAACCCATATCACCCAATCAAAATATCCAGCCGCTTCCGGGTAAGTGTCGTAGGTAAATTTAAGAAACACGTCTTCGTTGATGCCGCTTTCAAAGGCCCAATCTTTCAGGAAAACTTTCGGGTGAGCCTTGAGCAATTCGGCGGTGCCATCGTCACTCTTGTCGTCCCACGCCCAGATCGTGTCCGCGAACGATTCGTAATGGCGCAGAAACCATGGCATGATGCCCGCGCAATTATAGGTGATTACGCAGACCAGAATTTTCATTTGGCAAGGAAGCCTTCGATTTCAGCCACGATGCCGGGGTTAAGTCCGCCGTGGCTCCAAAACGCTCGCTTGCGGTCCACTGGATACGGCGGGGTCTCAACATGGAACCAATGAAAGCGGTCGTGCATGAACTTATAGGCGTATGCCACCATGGCGGTAAAATCCATGTTGGACTGAGGAAACGAGTTCTGGCCATCCAGCATGAAGTCTTGAAACTTCCGGTTGTGTACACTTTCGATATGCGCTCTATATTTGGCGAAGAAGTCGATGGGGAAAGCAATCGTGTTCATGCACATCCCGAAAATATCCGTGTCGAATCCAACCTGCCGGTCAGTCGGCTTTTTCCACATCAGACAATCCGAGACAACTTTAGTGCCGGGATGGCGAGGGTCTTCACTGGTCAGACTCTCCCACGAACGAACAATGCAATAGGGCTTGTCCTCCCAAAAATAATGGGCAGGGGAAGTGGCCATATGGAACATGCAATCCGCATCGCACGTCAGGACATATTTCGTCGTCGATGGAACAATCTTGTCCGCCTCAGCCATCTTGATCATATGCTGCAACATCCCTTTGCCGGGAATTTCGTTGTAGCCGTGCAGGCGCACATCGAATTGATGTAAGAGAGTCTTGAACCGTTCCTCATCGGTCTTGGGATGGGCAATCGTGATGCCTTGAAAACCACTCAGGAACTTTCTGGCGCAACGCATGGCATAGACCAGCCAATCCCAATCCTTGGCGTAAGTGACGATCAGGATTTCAACAGGGCCGTCGATTGGATTTGGATTCGGATCGGTCATGGAGGCAGCTTTGAGATGGTTTGGGACATTGGCGGCGGTGTCACTTGGTCCGCAATGGAAGGTGCAACCGAAGTCGATTTCCGTTTTGATGGAAAGCTTGGGATGGAGGCAGAATTCGGATTTTCCATCTTCAGCTTTTAATTCCGGTCGGTTGGGTGTCCAAAATAAACAGGTTTGGCAGGTGTTCACGCAACACCCATTTCGCTAAGTCGATCAATCAGGCTCAAGGTTTTATCGCGGTGAAACGTGACGGCAGTTGACGGGATGCGTTGCACATCGGCCACAGTCTTGAAGACCGGCAGTTCGCCTGCGCCATGCGGTTGCAGCTTTCCGTTCTCCTGCACCCAACCGTGAGCCATCAGGGCTGTGCCGTCCATCACTTGGCCTTTGGTGAAAGTGTGAATCCAAGTGTCGAAGGCGTCTCCGTTTGGAACATTCAATCCAGCGCATCGGGAATAGGTGTTGGCGGGATAGATGCCGGTACCGTTACAGTGACCCATGCCAGGGACTATCGATCCGAAAAATGGCATTCCACCAGCTTTGTAAGCCTGCTGAAGCGTGTCCAGCCAGCCTCGCTTGATCGGAACCATGTCAGGCTCAAACCAAAGCCATGGGCGTTGGACTTTGTTTTGCACGAACTTGGCCACTTCACGAAAGACGTGATTTGGGGCTTGGGGATGAGTGGCTTGGGGTGGATTAGGGTAGTTGAATTCTATTACCTCTCCGAAGGCTTGCCTAGCTATAGAACGACATTGCGAAACAGCAGAAGAACCATCGTGAGCCAACAGGACTGTATCATTTGGGTAAACTCCCTTTGATTCCATTCCTATTTTAAGCATCCAATCCAGCAACTTAAGCATTAAATTTCCGTCTTTTGAACAGAATGGAAGCACTACAACAAATCTGGATTGTTCCATGGGGAATAATTTTTGCCTTACCAATCGGATAAGCGATTGATCCTTGCACCGATGGAACAGCGCCGCCCCCTGCCGAACGTCTGCCAGGGTCAAAGCATTTACTGGCGAATCCGATTTCCGTTGCGCAACGAACGTAGGCGCTAAATCCTTCACGCCCCAGAAGTGCTGGAACAATGGCGAATCAACGGCGTGCGGAACAACTTCTTCGGCGCACCAAAGAGTCCAAGATTCTTCCAAGATGAACTTGTCCTTTATTCGACTCCACGTATTGGCCGGATAAACGCCGCATCCCTCGAAGTACGGGTTTGGGCGATTGGAAAGGCTGTGAGTGACCAGTGAGCCAAGGAACGGTTTGCCGCATTGCTGATAGGCGGCGGAGATGGCATCCAGCCAGCCCTTATGAAGCGGCGTTGCATCCGGCTCAACCCAAAGGAAAGGCTCTCCGATTGATTCCATGTGCTGGGCGGCAGCGGCGAACAGGGAGCAGGAGCCTGGAATCCAGCCTTCGGTCGGTTTGTCATTCGTAATTAAGGAAGTGCTGCGAAAGATTCCATTGGCGAGATTGAGCGCGTCCATCGACGAACCCCATTCCATGGCGCAATCGACGACCAGCAGACAGTTATGAGTGGGATGCTTGCCGAGAAGTTTTATCCACTCCAAAAGGCTGAGAGCCAAGTGAACGTCGCCACGATGGAATGGGATTACGACGGTCATTGGGGATCGAGTCCGTACTTCTCTCGATTTATAACGCGAATTTCAAAGTCTCCTATCACTAAATCGGCCCAAGGCCATTTCTGTTTAAAATCTAGCTTTTCCTGATCGGTCATATTGACTGTTTGAAGTGTCGCCACTAAAGAAACTTGTTTTTCTAATTCATTCAACACATCAGGGTGGTTCATCATTCACCTTTCAAAATCCAGCACGACCTATCCAATTTAGTTCTCGTTTCCTGATTGGTATTCTTCTGGATCAAATCCATCGGTTGCCATATTTTGAGTTGCAGAGCGCAATCGCACGCTGCACAGCTTCCAAGGTTGGAATCGTTACTCGTGCGCAACTTCAAATCGTTCCTGACTTCCATCAAGGATCGAACCTTATCCGCCGCGTTCGCCTCAAGCTTTTGCAGCCAGTTGCCTTTTACATTGAGCGGACAACCGATTATGATATTTCCATTTCCATCTTGGATTGGGTTTCCAGCCTGATCCACTCTTGGTTCTTTGGCGCAAGTGTAAGCACGTTTCTCTGCTACATCTTGCGCCACAGGCTTTAACCCGCTCCCAAGCCATTCGGCTACGCTCTTGATCCCGGTGACGCTGCGTTTAACGGCCCCCACAAAACCCGCACCGGGACGTTCGCTCTGTAGGGGCTGAAATTTTGGGGGTT
>Ga0207658_10000475_pt1 | contig 37152 bp, 24 predicted proteins | sample KBSS33metaG_FD_184322 | JGI IMG/M metagenome (GOLD analysis project Ga0207658, IMG submission 184322) | Switchgrass rhizosphere microbial communities from Kellogg Biological Station, Michigan, USA - KBS S3-3 metaG (SPAdes) (version 2) | ecosystem: Host-associated > Plants > Roots > Rhizosphere...
TATGACATGCTTATTTTTATATTGATTTTAATTTTTTTTGCAAATCATTTGCAAGATTATATCAAAAAAAAGGTTTTATATGAAAAATTCCTACCAATATTTTTTAATTATATTGTTATGCATTCAATCTTCACCTGCTTTTGGTGCAGAAGAAACAATAAAAAACAAAAAAGAAATTCCCACTTTTTTAACCTATGCAGGCATATTTACCCTAGGAATTATTACTACTTATGGATTATATCATTGGACTAAAAAATCAGAACAAGAATCATTAATAGATAGTCTGTCTATAACTAGAATGACTACTCAGCTGCCTACTGCTGCCTCTGCAGAAGAACCACCCCCCCCTTACCCTTACGAAGAGCTCCCCCCCCCCGCTTACCCTAATCCTGGTCCTAATCAACTGTCTCAAACTCAAACACCCCCGCCACCCCCTTGTCATGATTCTGACGAACTCTCAACATCACTACTCCCAGCCCACAAAGTTCTAGTCACTCCACTATTTCTGGCTGCATCACCAGAGCAACAAGAACTTTTGGCGTCGTTATTCCCAAAACAACAAGCACGACACCAAAAAATCTATGACGAACTAACAACAAAAGGAATGGACATAGACGTCATTGAAGAAATACTCAACTACGACAGACCATTAACAACAATATCTGATGTTATCGAATTAGATAAGGATATTGAAAAAAAAGTACTAAAAAATAACCAAATCGATGGAATAATAGAGTTAATTTGGAATCATACAAAAGACAAAACAATAGAAAATATTGAACAATCAGTTGTCGAGCTACAAAGCGAACTAGAAAACGCAGGATGCGGATTGCTCGAAATGTACGAACCAGAAGAACGTCTACAACTGAAACAAGAAATAAGCGAAAACTTACGCCAAGCAACAAAGTCAGCAGCAGAGTCAATTTATAACTATAAAACAAACGGCTTATTCAGTGCTGAACAAGAATATCACGTCGTAATGCCTGATGATTTAAATTATGCTACAATTAAAATTGGTCCGCAAACCACTCTCGACGATATCATGCTTGGATTCTGGTCCAAAGATCCCTTCCTACAAGGAAAAATCTTACTAGTTGGCAATCGTCCAATGAGCTTATCATCAACTATACAAATTATAGATGAATGGAATCGGAAAGAAATAGAACATAAAATTGCCGAAGCTCTTTATCTTAGTGTAGAAGAAAAAGCAGAAACAGAAGATGATATGTTTAATATGGATTGTATATTCAGCGAGTCATTATTGGCTCCGGTAGAGCAGCAGCAAGCACCAGCGCAAATACCTCAAGTGGTGCCGACGATTTGGGGATACCCAATAAGCCATATACTGCACGCTGGGTCAAAACAATGGATGTTACAGTTTTTCAATAAAATCGCTGATTAATTTCCTGGGCATCAAATTCACCTTTTTCAATACCAATATAATCTGAAAAGAAATAATCTGGCAATATAATTATAAAAATTATATTGCCAGATTATTTTATTACTCTAAATTCTAAATTAATCTCTTTTTTTATCTTCTTTCTTATCTAGCCCCTTTTTTACCTAAACCTTTTTATCAACACGGCCAACACGCACTGTCAACAAACTATTTTGGTTTAATATTTTAGCTGCAGCCTCTTTAACTTCGTCTAACAAAATAGCCTCCAATTGGGCAGCTCTTTTATCAAAAAATCAATGCCAGGCACTCAAAATATCATACAAAGAACTTGCTGCAAGCGTTTGAAAGTCTGGAAACCTATCTATAAATGCCAAATATTTATCGCAAACTCTGTGCGTTTGTGTCTGCTGTAACATAATTTCTGAAACAACGATCGCATATGGATCCTGAGTATTTCTCCAAGGAAAATCACGTCTATTTTGAGCATAAAAATCCCAAATAAATGCTTTAAACTGACCTAATTCTTTTGTATCGATATTCATATTCTTTATTATAATTATAAAAAACAACGATGTAAAACTAAGATGTAAAACTAAAAAAGCTAACAAAAAAACACACTGTCTGAAATAAAGGCGCGTCTTAAAAACTTTTTAGCACCCCAAAAAAAACACAATTACCTTTACTTTTTCAGCAATTATGACATGCTTATTTTTATATTGATTTTAATTTTTTTTGCAAATCATTTGCAAGTTCATATCAAAAAAAGGTTTTATATGAAAAATATGCACAGAGCCAACGCACTGGTGATAGGCCTTTTTATAAGTTCACAACTATGTGGTTCTTCTTTCCCTGATCCTAGGACGACCATATTTGGTCGCGATAAAAATACTCTCCAATGGCAATATGCAGTATGGCTTGCAGGCCTTAGTGTTTTGACATATCTAGGGTACCAAGCTATGGCGACAGGCAAAATAACGACTACCCCTAAGCCCAATGCTGATCGCTTAACTTTATCCACCATAACTCCAACAACAACTCCACTGGAAAGTGGCGATAGTAATACAAAAAAAACGCTAGATGAATACCCACCACATAAAGAAACCCCTGATCTTTATCAAGAAAAGACTCCGCCTACAGCCATCAAGGCAACAGAAAGGACTCTTTTTCCTCGTGTCCCAGTAGAAATGGATACACCAAAAACACTAGGGGAGGTCCTGCCTGACAAAAAAACATACTGGGTTGAAATAATGCTTCTCGATAATGAAAATTCTATTTCTTCAAGGTTTGAAGCAATTATCGGCAACAAAACCACCATTGACGATATCGAAAAAAGTATTGTGTCATCTGAGCCCAAATTAAAAGGAAAAATTTTCCTCCGAAATAATAAGCCCATGACTATGGAATCAATTACAAAAGATATAATAGAATACGAAAAAAGCGTCGCTCTTCAGAAAGCGGCAGCCGACGCTGGTTACGGTATAGAAGAAAGCGCAGAAGCGAACGATGACGACTTTCCAGGTATCTTTTTTGAATCATCTATTCTACAACAACCACAAAAAACAGAGCAAGAAGAACAAGAAGAATTATGTCAGCAAATGCTACAGGGTTCGAAAAAACTGTATTGTTTAACTTTTTTTGATGCTGTAATGGAGCAACCTAAAACAGAGCTTTTTTAATACGCTTTGCTGTACACACAATAGCTTAAAAAACAAATAATCTGGTGATATAATCAAAAAAATTATATCACCAGATTATTTGTTTTTTAAGCTAATTTATTTAAAATATATAGCGTAACTTATTTTAAAATCATGTATCTATTTTAAATCTGAACCAGACTCTTTATTGTTCTCTTTTTTATCGCCAGCGTTCTCGACTAACCCCTTTTTATCAACACGGCCAACACGCACTGTCAACAAACTGTTTTGATTTAATATTTTAATCGCAGCCTCTTTAACTTCGTCTAACAAAATAGCCTCCAATTGGGCAGCTCTTTTATCAAAAAAATCGACTGGCAGCTGATATTTATCTAAAAACAAGAATGCTTCGGCCATACGCGCACTTGAAGTAAAATTATTAACCAACGAATTAATTAATGCCAGTTTTGCTTGTTCAAATTCTTCTTCAGTTATCGTATCAACAGTCGTTAACATAGTGTTTCTTATCGCTTTTTCAGCTTCTTCTAAACGATCCAAAGATACAATTGTTTTGACGGTTAACATACCAGGTTGTTCGTCTGCTCCTGAAATAAGAGATCCTCTGATGGTATAAAAAAGACCCGTCTCTTCTCTTAAATCAAAAAGACGCGAACTCATAGAATCAAGCACCCCGCCCCCAAATATCTGATCAAATAACAATAACTTATCGTAATCAGGATTCTTTCTATCAACAGACAATGTGCCCAAAAAGAGTACAACTTGATCTCTATTAATGGGATAGTTAATCTCATGAGTTTTTTCATATTTTATTGCTGGAAACTGAATAGGCTCTACCACAGCACCTTTACTGATATCTAGCGCATTTTCACCTAAAACATTTTCTAATTCTTCTACAAGATTGTAAGCGCTTAGATCACCAACAACTGCCAGACGTGCTCCTTGAAGAGTGATATACTTATTATAAAAAGCTATAAGATCTTGCCGAGTAATTTTATTTATAGAATCACAAGTACCCAATAAATTTTTACTATATGGATGACCTTTATATATATCTTCTTTAACTAATTGAGAACAGATAAGATTCGGTTCATCCCAAAAACGCTTAATTTCAGCTATTAACTGATGACGCACTTTTTCTATTTCTTTTTCATCGAAGATAACATTCGTTAACAATTCATGTAAAATACCTAAAGCAAACGATAAATCTTCGCTTAAAAAGCTCATCGTTATTCTACCTGCATCAACCGAAATACTCATACCGCGCGATTCAATAGCTTGAGCAAACTCTTGCGCTGTATATTTTTTAGTTCCTTCTGTCATCATAGCAGCAACAAAATTATATAACCCGGGCAATGTATCCGAATCATAATAAGGCCGGGCTGCAAAAGAAACTATCAATTCAAGCTTTGGTATTTGAGGATTATTGTAATAATACACACATGCATTATTAGACAAAATAGCTTTCTCTGGCTTTGGAAATAGAAAATCTACCCGTTTTCCAATTTCCACCTTGCTGGCATTAACCGCCGGTTCTATTGACGTAGTACGTACTCTACCAAAAAGAATACGCTGATCTTCTTCATCTGATATTTTTTGCAATGCAACCCATTGCTCTTTTTCTGATGCTGGCAATGGCAATACTAATCCAGTATGCATAATTGTAGGTCGTAAATAATTCTTAATTAATTGATTTACTCCTTCTTTGAGTTCTGCTACAGAATAATCAAAATAATTATACACATATTCCGGATCACCTGTTGCAAGAAATGCAGAAGCAATCCTTTCAGCTTGGCTCATATTGCTTTCTAAAAGTCCATAGAGCGCCATTTTACTTTGCTTAATAGCTGCTTCTAATTCTTCATCGGTAACACCCATTCCAATCAAATCACTGAGCTCTTTTTTAATAACAGAACTAATAGTTTCAATATCTTCAACTGATTTAGGCTCAACAATAACAAAAAAAACACCATGATCAAAAAGGTCATAATAGCCAGTTTGAAGTGCTGTTGCAAGCTGCAACTCATCGACTATTTTTTTATATAAACGAGAACTTTTTCCTTGGCCTAAAATGATATCAACTAAAGAAAGAAACTGTTCTTTTTTTGCGGATAAACCAGGAACAACAAAAGTGAAACATGCTTTTGGTTGCTCAACATCCCGGTATATCGAAACGGATTTAGCGATTATATCTTGATTAAAGTAAAATTCTTCTTTTGTATGTGACCAATCTGGCTCTATGCTCCCAAAAGCTTTTTTAGCTTCTTCAAACACCTCTTCTGGATCAACATCACCTACAACAACGAGCGTAGCATTATTTGGTTTATAATGTTTTTTATAAAAAGAGAGCAGATCTGAAGATTTAACGCTCCATAGATCCTGTTTATAGCCGATAATAGGATGATGATACGGATGATCTTGAAAAATGATACTAATAAGCTCACCCAAAATACTGCGTAGATAACGATCCTTATTCATTTTTAATTCTTGAATAACAGCCTTCATTTCAGAACTTAAGTGCTCTTCTTTAATAGTAGCATTCACCATGCAATCTGCAAAAAGATCAAATCCGTGGCGCCAGTTTTGTACCGGAAGGTCAAATAAATAACCAGTATAATCATACGAAGTAAATGCATTAGTAACAGCAGACATTTTATGCGTTTCGACACTAATATCCGATTCTGAACGTTTATGTGTCCCTTTAAACAGCATATGTTCCAAAAGATGTGCCGAGCCCCGCTCACCATTCTTTTCATGTTTAGAACCAACACCATACCAGATTTGCATAGATACACTTGGTACTGTATGCACAGGTCTCACTAAAACATTAAGTCCATTTTCAAGCTGATATTTATACACTTGTGGTTGATTATCAGCTGCTCCCAACCTGCTATCCATCCTGCTATCCATACTGTTTTTTTTCATATTATTTTTTGCACTATCTATATTTATAATCATACTTTTTTTATTCTCATATCTATTTTATTATTTTGTCTTTATTTCTTTGTCAACACGTCCAACACGAACCGTCAATAAGCCATTTTGCTTCAATATTTTATTGGCAGCTTCTTTAACTTCGTCTAATGTAATAGTCTCTAGCTGAGCAGCTCTTTTATCGAAAAAGTCTGTTGGCAACTTGTATCTATCTAAAAATAAAAATGCTTCTGCCATACGCTTACTTGCCGTAAAATTATTAACTAACGAATTGATTAACGCCTGCTTTGCTTGCTCAAATTCTTCTTGCGTTATTGTATCAACGGTCGTTAACATGGTATTTCGTATGGCTTTTTCAGCTTCCTCTAAACGGTCTAGCGATACAATTGTTTTAACCATTACCATCCCCGGTTGTTCATCAGCTCCTGCAACAAGAGATCCTCCAATGGTATAAAAAAGACCTGTTTCTTCGCGCAAATCAAAAAGACGTGAACTCATAGAACCAAGCACACCACCACCAAATATCTGGTCAAACAACAATAGCTTGTCATAATCAGCATGTTTTAGATCTATCGATAATGCTCCTAAAAAAAGCACTACTTGATCTCTATTTATTGGATAATTAATCTCATGAATTTTATCATAAGTAACCACTGGAAACAGAATAGGCTCTATAGCACAACCCTTACATGCCCCCAAAACATTTTCTAATTTTTCCACAAGATTGTAATCGCTCAAATCACCAACTATTGCCAGACGCGCCCCTTGAAGAGAGATATATTTAACATAAAAATCAATTAGATCTTGTTGTGTAATTTTCTCTATAGAATCATAAGTACCCAATAAATTTTTACTATATGGATGTCCCGCATATATATTTTCCCTAACCAACCAAGAAGAAATAAGATTCGGTTGATCCCAAAAATGCTTAATACTTGCTTTTAACTGATTACGAACTTTTTCTATCTCTTTTTCATCAAAAGTAACATTAGTTAATAATTCATGTAAAATATCTAAAGCAAACGATAGATCTTCACTTAAAAAACTCATAGCGATTCTGCCTGGATTTACCGAAATACCCATACCGCGAGATTCAATAACGCGAGCAAATTCCTGTGCTGTATATTTTTTGGTTCCTTCTGTCATCATAGCTGCCACAAAATTATATAATCCCGGCAATGTATCCGAATCATAATAAGGACGTGCTGCAAATGAAAGCACCAATTCAATCTTCGGTATTTTAGAATTATTGTAATAATATAAGCTTACATTATTAGATAACAAAGCTTTCTCTGGCTTTGGAAATGCAAAATCGACTCGTTTTCCCACTTCCACTTTATCAGCATTAACTGGTGGCTCTACTGGCGTAGTGCGCACTCTGCCAAAAAGAATACGCTTATCTTCTTGGTCAGATATTTTTTGCAATTTAACCCATTGCTCTTTTTCTGATTCTGGCAATGGTAATACCAGACCAGTATGCATAATTGATGGCCGTAAATAATCTTTAATTAATTGATTTGCGCCTTCTTTGAGTTCTGTCTCAGAATAATTAAAATAATTATAAACATATTCAGGATCACCAGTTGCAAGAAACGAAGTAGCAATTTTTTCAGCCTGACTCATATTACTTTCTAAAAGTCCATAGATCATCATCTTATTTTGCTTAAGAGCCATTTTTAATTCTTCATCCGTGATACCAGCTTCAGCAAAATCGCCTAGCTCTTTTTGAATAATAGACCTAATAGCCTCAATATTTTCAACTGATTTAGGCTCAACAGCTATAAAAAATAAACCATGATCAAAAAAATCATAATACCCAGACTGAAGTGATGTTGCAAGCTGTAACTCGTCGACTATTTTTTTATATAAACGAGAACTCTTTCCTTGTCCTAAGGCAATATCAACCAAAGAAAGAAGATGCTCTTTTTTTGCAGATAATCCAGGCACCACAAAAACAAAACATGCTTTGGGTAGCTCAACATCACGGTATATCGTAACAGATTTAGCTGCTATATCTTGATTAAAATAAAATTCTTCTTTTTTATGTGACCAATCAGGTTTTATATGTCCAAAAGCTTTTTTAGCCTCTTCAAATACATTTTCAGGATCAACATCGCCTACTACAACGAGTGTAGCATTATTTGGTTTATAATGCTTTTTATAAAAAGAGAACAGGTCTGAAGATTTAACAGCCCATAAATCTTGTTTATAACCAACAATGGGATGATGATACGGATGATCTTGAAAGATCAACCCAACAAGCTCCTGAACAAGACTTCGGTGATAACTATCTTTATACATTTTTAATTCTTGAATTACTGCCTTCATTTCAGAGCTTAAATGCTCTTCTTTAATGGTACAATTCTCCATACAATCTGCAAGAATAGCGAGTCCGTGAAGCCAATTTTGCACAGGAAATTCAAATAAATATCCCGTAAAATCATAACCTGTAAACGCATTGGTAACGCCTGAAAGCTTGTGTGTTTCCGTATTAATATCCGATTCCGAACGAGTATGCGTCCCCTTAAACAACATATGTTCCAAAAGATGAGCAGAACCCCGCTCACCATTCTTTTCATGCTTAGAACCAACACCATACAAAATTTGCATAGACACATTTGGTACGGTATGCACAGGTCTTACTAAGACAGTGAGTCCATTTTCAAGTTGAAATCGATATACCTGCGGCTGCTTATTTGTCTTTTTACTCATAGTTTTTCTTGTATTAGGCTCCCAGGGTCCAAAATTTTTATCGATTATATTTATTGTTTTTTTTACCTCATCAAAAGTAGGCGAATTTGTTTTAACTATGCTTACTACTTTTCTTGCTCGAGAAACGTTCGAACTTATTTTTAAAACAGTCAAGCAAACAAACAATAAAACCACCACCGACAAAAATTTATTTCGTATCTTCATATTTCACCTGCCCCGTAATTTTTATACCCAACTAATTCTATTTTTTAATAAACTAACTTTAAATTATACAATAATATGCTAAACAAAGCTATCAAAAGTAAATAGCAATTCACAACATACTATTATCAAAACTATATATCAAAACTATATATCAAAATTATCTATCAAAATTATTTATCAAAAAATAATTATCTTTTTTTTAAAAATATATTATTATGAAATATAATTATTAATCAAAATCAAGTATTTGCCCATGAAATTATCAAATTATTTTATTCAGCCAAACATGCATATTCTTTTTGGCATAACTTGTTGCCTTATTTTTGGTATTATCAGCGGCAAAGTTATAGAAAATACCTATGCAATATGGTCAATATATTTTTTTGCTTTCTTAGGCACCGGATTGTTTTTAATAAGCACTAAAATTAAAATACATCTACCATCAAAAAATATTACTACTTCGATTTGCATACTATCCATAAGCCTCGTAGCAGGCAATCTGCTTTATAAAAAACAACAACAAGCATTCCTTGATTTTTACAATCAATACCAAAATAAAACATGCTCAATTTCTGGTACCATAACAGACATCGAATACATGGCTAAATATCAAAGAATAAAAGAGTGTATTACGCTTAATATTACCAGCATAAAAATTGCAGACACAGAAATAACAAATACACAAATAACAAAACAAGGACCAGAAAAACTAAATATTCAAAAAAAAGCAGGCAATATACATATTCAAATTTACTCGCCATTTAAAACATCCTGCAAAGTTTCTGATGCTATCGAATTAAATAATGTAACCATAAAAAAACCTAATAACGAATCTTTTTTTTCCTATCTCATTAAAAAAAATATCAATACAAGCGTATTTTTAACTCAAAATAATATTATAATAAAAAAGCGTCCCAATTATTCTCTAATGCGATGGATTTGTGATACCAAGTATCTGATATTAGAACGAATACGCACTAAAATGCCGCAACAAAGCTTTGTCCTTTTTTCATCCCTATTTTTAGGTAATAAAACATTGGTTAAAAATAGCCTTCAACCCTTTGCTCAACAATTTAGACAATGGGGAATATCGCATTATCTTGCAAGATCAGGACTTCATCTTACTATTTTCACTTTTATTTGGCTTATACTTTTTCGCTTTTTTCCATTCTCTTTTTTCTTTAAGCAAATATGCATGCTTATTTTGTGCTCTGTTTACCTCATATTTAGCTGGTCATCAATATCTTTTTTACGAGCCTTTTATTCATTTTTTTTGTATACACTATGCAATATATTTAAAATCCCCATACATTTTCTGCACATTCTTACTTTGGTGACCTTATACGTTATTATATGTAATCCTATACAAATATTTTTTTTAGACTTCCAATTAAGTTTTGCACTTACTTTTGCTCTCGCATTAATAGCCAATCTATACTCAATAAATAAAACTAATCTACAAAAATATTGATTATTCTGAAATAAATAAAATAGAATAACAAGTAATAAATTACAATAAATTATATAGTTAGAAAAAAAGGAGCTACAGTGAAACAAAAATACACTTATCACTTATTTCAAGCACTTTTATTGTTCGCTATTTTGGCTTCTCACTCTATTGCTTACACAATATTTCCCGATCTTCTTAGTGAGTTAGATAGCATAACGTGTAACCAAAGCCTACTTTGTATCAATAAAAAAAAAACAACAAGAGCCCGTTCACCAAAAAGCAAAAAAAAGTCTTGGACATGTGTAGTATATATGTCAGCAGACAACGATCTGCGTAATTTTGCCGTTAGAAATATTAAACAGATGGCAGTAATAGGCTCAACCGAATATATTAATATATTAGTACATCTTGATATAAAAATAAGTAATAATCAGAAAATAACTCGAAGATATTATATCGAAAAAAATAAAATTATACATCTCAATGCACATGATGATCTATCTCAATCAATGGATAGTGGCAATCCCGACACGCTCATATCAGCATGCCGATGGGGCTTCACTAATTTTCCAGCAGAAGAATATGCTCTTATATTCTGGAATCATGGATGCGGCTATCTTAATCCTTCCCGTGGTTATATTTTTAATCCAACCAACCTATTTCTGTTTAATCCAGAAAACAACAAATTCGAGCTTGATCGAACTATCGGCTTTATTGATCTTATTGACAGACGATATCAACAGCAACGAGGCATCTGCTGGGATGATAGCACAGGAAACTATCTCAACAACACAAAGCTTGTATTTGCACTACAGACAATTAAAAATGATATCTTAAAAGGCAAAAAAATAAGTCTTTTAGGCTTTGATGCATGTCTTATGATGATGTATGAAATGGCAGCATTAATTAAAGACTATGCAGATGTCATGGTCGGATCATGCGAAGTAGAATTGGGTACCGGTTGGGCCTACGATGAAGTGCTTGCTCCTTTTGCTTCTCAAACAATAACTCCAGAACATTTTGCTCAACACATTGTAAATGCATACGAAGTAGCATATAACAATATCACAGAAGACTTTGCCCAATCAGCAGTCAACCTTAATAATGTAGACAAACTAAAACCCATCATAGACGAGATCGCCACATTATTAATCCAATCACTCCAACAACAAAAAAATAATAGTGTTAAAAAAGCTATATGGCTTAGCCACAACAAAGAATTTTGTACCCATTTTGACGAACCAAGCTATATAGATCTGCACAACCTATTATGCAACCTAGAAAAAAATATAAATTTGTTTCAATTGATAAATACAGAAAATGATAAAAATATAAAAAATAGCCTAAAAACTTTATTAAAAAATGGCATAACTTGCCTAGAAGGATTTATAATCGCAAACAAAGCAGGAAAAAACCTATGCAAAGCTAAAGGAGTTTCTATCTATTTTCCAGAACGAAACATACATGCTTCATACTTCTCTGATTTAACATACATGTGGTCTACTTTTTTACAACAATATCACAAGGCTTAACGAAAAAACAAACACAAAAAGCAACCTATAAACAATTTTGCAAAACAACGAAAATGTTGCAATTGCATGTTTTTGACAAAAAAGCAACATAGGCTTTTTTTGAAAAACAGGTTGCAAAAAAACGTTGCTCAACGAAAACATTTATGAAAATTGAAAATAAAAGCTTGTTGCAAGAACACCACAAAACAGTGCTCTTGCAACAACTATACGCTCCCTACCTAAAATGCATTATGTGTCCCCTCGGTGGACTAGAAAGAAAAAATGTTGTTTTTGGAGAAGGAAATGTTGATTCCTTGTTGTTTTTTATTGGCGAAGCGCCGGGCAAACATGAAGATGCAACAGGAATGCCTTTTCAAGGCAGATCAGGAAGTTTTCTTGAAAAAGCATTCGAAGAAACAGGAATTAATCGTAACGATGTTTTCATAACAAACATCGTAAAATGTCGTCCTCCACGTAACAGAAAACCCTCCCCCTTAGAGATGAAAACATGTAAAAATCTTCTTCTTTTGCACCAAATTGAAATCATCAAACCAAAAGTACTCTGTACCCTCGGACAAGCCGCACTAGAAGGGCTTTTGAATAGAAAAGTGAAAATATCTGAACAAAGAGGAATTATTTTGCCCTATTTTGATAAAAAAATAATACCAACATACCATCCCGCCTACGTAATACGCAACCAAAACCTACTAGAAACATTCATAAAGGATATCAATTTGGCAATAAAAACAGCCAATACCCCATAAAAAGTCAAAAAAAGACGGGCTGTTGGATAAGTGTTGGAAAGTCGTGGGATAACTGTTGGGTAACTGTTGGATAAAAAAAAACAAATTTCACGATAGCCCGCTCCTAGAGCGGGTTTCCAAAAAGGCATTCTCGGAAACCCGCTCTAGGAGCGGGTTTCCAGCATATTTGAAAAAATTTACCCCACAGTTGTCCCACGACTTTCCAACACCCCTTAATTTTTCAAAGCCCGCTTCTAGAGCTTATTTTGAGAAATTAAACCTTGAGTTATCCAACAAAAAAAGGGTCATCTATTATATCTTATAAATATATTTATATATTAAGATAATAATAGGCAACCAACAAAATGTGGGAATAACTGAATGTCGACAGAGTATTCTATTTTGTGAATATTCGAAAAATTAGAAGAACAAGATAAAAATTAGTAGACACTATTTGCTAAATCAATAAATTTATACTATTCTTTATCAAGTATATTTTTACTGTTTTTTCCTTTTTTACTCATAACAAACGTATTATAAAGATTTTTACGATTTTCCAAGTGATTATCGAGGGTCAAGCATAATAAGCCAAACAAGGGGTAATGTGAATCTTTTTGATGTAATAGAAGAGCTAGTTGAAGATCGGGGCCTGAATAGAGATGCCCTAAGCGATGTTATTTGTAAAGGAATGCTTGCAGCATATCAACGTAAATATCCTGATATAGAGTTGCAAGTAAAATATGACAAAAAAACCGGCGAGATAGCGGTTTTGGTGCATAAGCACATTATCGGCTTATCGAGCGAAATTGAAAATGAATTTACCCAGATTAGCCTTAAAAAGGCCCGCTTTTTAAATCAAGATGCACAGGCCGGAGAAAGTATCTGGCTTCCTTTTGAGGGAAAAATTGGAAGAATAGAAATTCTCCAAGCCAGGCAGGTGATTGCAAGTAGTATTAGGCAAATTGAAGCTGCTCTTGTGCATAAACAATTCAAATCAAAAGAAGGCCATATTGTTGTTGGCATTATTAACAAATGTGAGCGTAATGGTATGATTGTTAAAATTGAAGAAAATTTGGCTTTTTTGCCTCAATCAGCTACAATTCCCGGCGATAAGTGCATTGTAGGTTTTTCAATTCGTGCTCTTTTAAAAGAAGTATTGTTAGAGCCTAAAAATGACAATCAGCTTATTTTAAGTCGCACCTCAGATCAATTCTTAGAGCAGCTTTTTGAGATAGAAATTCCAGAACTTTTCGAAAAATTAATAGAAATAAAAAGAATTGCTCGGATTCCTGGATACAAATCCAAAGTCGTTGTGCTTTCAAACGACGTTAATATTGACCCAGTCGGAACATGTGTCGGTGTTGGGGGTAGTAGGATTAAGCCAATATTGAAAGAATTGAGTGGTGAGAAAATAGATATCATTCCATGGAGTGACAAGCCTGAAGTATTAATTAAAAATGCATTGAGGCCTGCCGAGATCAATAGTGTTGAAATTGTTGATGGGGTAGCAAGAGTATCGCTTGACGATGATCAGCGTTCTATGGCGATAGGCAAAATGGGTCAAAATATTAAACTAACAGCTCATTTGGTAGGTATGGATATTCAGCTTGTTTCATCAGGGTCTACTGTTGCTGATATGATAAATGAAAGCAATAACGATAACGACGTTGACAATAACGATAATAATAATAGCGATAATAGTTTATCAGAATAGGGTGTTATTTGTTGATTTTAGATATCTGATTTTTAGGGTAATATTGTTGAAAAATTTTTGATAACCGAGTAAGGTGGTTTAACAAATATGCGTATATATGAATTTTCCAAACAATATAACATTCCTATAAAAGATATTATAAGCGCATTACAAGTTGCTGGTTTTACTATTAAAAGCCATATGTCTGTTATTGATGATCAAGCTATTGATTTTTTAAAAAAAAGTATAAAAACATCTCAAGAATCCTCTAAAAAGAATACTAATTCAGATAATATGCAACAGCCCGATATCGTTAAAAATAACGAAAAAAAAGAAAAAATTGTAACGCGTCATGAAGGACGTAATGGCGAGCGCAAAGAAGAAAAAATAGAAGAAAAAATACGCTTACAAATAACAACAAAAGAAGAGAGATTAAAGTCAGAAGCAGAAAAATTAAAGGCTGAGGCAGCTCCTTTAGGCATTGTTGTGAAAGAAATGAGCGTTGCTGATTTAGCCCAAAAGCTTTCTATTTCTGTGGGAGATCTTATTATAACTCTTTTGAAAATGGGTATTGTTGCTGAAAAAAATAAGTTTTTATCAGAAAATACTATTCGTGCTTTGGCTAAACATTATAATTTTGAGCCATTAGCGCCTCAGGTATCGGACGTTTCAAGCATATCTCATGAATTTTTAGAAAAAGCTAAAAACAGTTCTGATTCTATAGATCGGTTACCTATTGTGGTTATTTTAGGGCATGTAGATCATGGTAAAACCACATTGCTTGATTTTATTCGTAAAACTCGTGTTGCCATGAAGGAAAAAGGCGGTATTACGCAACATATTGGCGCTTATGAAGCTAAAACAGAGCAAGGCAATATTGTTTTTCTAGATACCCCTGGCCATGAAGCTTTTTCAAAAATGAGAAAGCGTGGGGTGCGAATTGCTGATATTGTTGTGCTCATAATTGCGGCCGATGATGGTGTTATGCCACAGACTGTTGAGGCAATTAAGCATGCAATTTCTATGCAAGTTCCTATTATTGTAGCAATAAACAAAATGGACAAAGTTGATAAATCTCGTATTGATGTTATTAAGCGTGAGCTTGCTCAGCATGGCATTACTCCTGAAGAATGGGGCGGCGATGTAGTTTGTATTCCTATTTCTGCAAAGACTGGCAATGGAGTAAGCGAATTGCTTGAAATGATCGCTTTGCAAGCACAATTGATGGAGTTAAAAGCTATTGATACAGGCCTTGCCAAGGGCTTTGTGTTAGAGTCTGGTGTTGAAAAAGGTTATGGCCAGGTGGCTACTATTATTAGTCAGCAGGGCGTAATTCACTTAGGAGACTATTTTATTGCAGGTAACGCGATGGGGAAAGTGATTTCTATCGTTGATTCGCATGGCAATAGCCTTAGAGAAGCAAAGCCAAGCATGCCCGTTAGAATAGCAGGTTTTGAGTTGTTGCCTAATGTAGGTGATTCTTTTGAAGTTGTAGTCAAAAATGAATATTTGGCTCGTAGGTCGAAAAAAGAGATTTTTCAATCGTCTGCTTATACGGGTATAAAAAAAGAAGGCAGTCCTACGTTTATTATAAAAACGGATACAAATTCTTCGAAAGAGGCTCTTTTAGATTCTATAGCGCAACTATCGCGTAAGGAAAACGTTGGTCTTAATATCGCGTCGGCTATGGTTGGTGGAATAACAGAGAGTGATGTTCAGTTGGCGAGCAATATTGGCGCAAATATTATAGGATTACACGTTAAAGTTGAGCCAAATGCATCATTGCTGGCGCACCACGAGGGTATAACTATCTATTTGTACGATATCATTTATAAGCTGCTTGAAAATCTTGAATTGTTAACTAAAAAAGCTGTAGCGGTTAAAAAAGTATTGACACGGGTTGGGCAAGCAACAGTTCTTCGTGTTTTTGATATTAAAAATATCGGTATTATTGCAGGTTCTTATGTCAAAGAAGGTCGATTTGTTATTGGCGGCCATGTTAATGTTTTAAGAAAAAATAAAAAAATTGGTGAAGGCATTATCAAAAGTTTACAGCGTGAGAAAAAATCTGTTAAAGAAGTTAATGCTGGATTTGAATGTGGGTTCGTTGTAGATGGTTTTAATGATTGGTTGCCAGATGATCAGGTTGAATGCTTGATTGAAGTAGCTGAAAAATCTCCTGCTAAAAAAACTATCTCTAGTTAGACCGCTTGTGTTTGTAATCGTGCGTGCATACGCCGCGTATAGCAAAACTTAGATAAATAGTCTCAATACCCTATCTTGTGATGGGCGGCCCCCCACACATTATATTATATATGAGTAAATCAAGTAACATGGCAAATTTTGATTATAGGGACCCCTCTAAATAAACGGGGTCCCTATAATTTTTTGGGGGCAATAAATAAATGGGAAATTTTTGATACATCCTGCTATAGACCGTCCATTTTGACACTCGCTTTTCTGATTAGGGCTACTATCAAACAGGATGACCTGTATATATGCGTAAAGCGAATACTTATTTTTTTCAAAACCTCCCTGTTTTTTAAATTATATTCTAACAAAGCAACAGTCATTAATATAGGTTTTTACGCGTTTAATTAGACGCAAGACCTGGTTTTTGTTGCTTTTTTGTTGCTTTGTATAAAAAGGCAACAAAATTTTCTACTTTTCTGGTTTTAATGGGTGTTTTTAGGTGTTGCAATTTTAGGTTAAAATAAATTGTAGTTTTTTTTTTTTCTTTGTTCAGAATTGATAATGCTTTGTTCGTAGACTTTATTCCTTGGGTTGGTGTAAGGGTATGATGTAAGGCACTGCTTACTGAATAAGAAAGTAATAGGTAATGTGTTTAAAAAAATTTAACCATAGTTCCTTCTTAGCATATATTTGGACGAATTGCTTATTGCTTTCTTGTTTCGTGTTTGTTTTAAAGTTTTGAAAAAGTTTATCATATAAATAGAAATTTATGCATGCGATAGAAAATTAGATAAAGAGTTAGAATATAGAGCTGTAGATTATTGAGCGTGTTTAGTTATTAAGATAACGGTATGGCGAAGGGTATTATGATGAATTTTTTTTGCATCTTGGTATTGTGTGGAAGTTTATTATTGCCGTCAACATGTTTTTCAGAAACCCGGTTGTCTTTGCTTGAAGGAAAACACTCTAAAGTTGTAGGCATTGGTCTTGCAGGGGCTGTATTCTCTTTTTTTTATCATATTATAACTTTATCTGGTCACGCAGCATATTCAAAAGAGGACCTTCTAAGACGAAGTTACAATGTGGAGACTCATGCAGAACAGATGAATAGACGCATAAAAGAGGAAGTTGAAGCACACATTGAAAGACACTTGGGAACAGACCCCATAAAGCCACATATCAGTACACAAAGCGAGTTAAAAGAAAAAATTAAAGAGCAGAAGGTGTCAGCTGCCGTTATGGGAGTTTGTTTGCTTGTAGCTGGATATGGTGTAGTACGGCATTGCGTTAGTACTTGTGCAGGTTTAAACGCATTATTGGTAAATACTCCTGAATAAAAAAAATTAAGTTTGCTATAGAATTATAGATTATGGAATATTGGGGTTTGGTAAAGTTTTAGCCAAGCCCCTTTTTTTTGTTCAATTTATGACTGGCAGCTTCCCAAAAAAAATTTGATAGCGTTACGTTCGATAGCCTGAGAGTAACTAAATAAAACAGTTTGTTTATGTTGTATTTTGGTGATGTTGTATTGTTTAAATCACAAGACTTTTGAGTATATCTAGATTTCTTTTATGATCGCTCAGCGTTAATTTTGGGGTCTCTAAGAGCTTTGGTATATCGGAAAACCGTTTATCATTAACCAATAAAGTAAATGCTTCTAGCCCTATTTTTCCTTTTCCTATATCTGCATGCCTATCGACATGGGAGCCGAGATCTGTTTTTGAATCGTTAATGTGTATAGCGTTTAATTTGTTTAGACCTATTATTGAATCAAATAATTTCCACATCGTATTATATTCTTTTTTAGCTCTAAAATCATAACCAGCAGCAAAAATATGACAGGTATCAAGACATACACCAATTCTTTTTTTATATTGCGATAATTTAATTATAGTTGCTATCTGTTCGAAAGTATGACCTATGCTTGTTCCTTGACCAGCCATAGTTTCAAGTAATAGATCTGTTTTGCTGTTTGTTTTACTAAATATTATATCAATATTCTCTGCTATTTGCTTTAGGCAAGTATCTTGATCGCCATTAACATATGAGCCAGGGTGTAGTATTAAGTATGGTATGTCTAGCAGGTGACATCGATCTAGTTCTTCTGCGACAGCATTTATAGATTTGGTTGCGAGATTGTTATCTGGTGACCCTATGTTTATAAGATAACTGGCATGTGCGATCACCATTTTTATTTCAGATTTTAATAGGTGCTGTTTAAAGGTAATAGCCTGATCTTCAGTTATTTTTTTTGCATTCCATTGACGGTTGCTTTTTGTAAAAATTTGGATAGCGGTGCATCCTATAGATTCACCATCTATGATCGCATTTTCAAATCCACCACTTATGGACATATGTGCGCCGAGTAAGATATTTTTTTTTATCATAATCACTGTTTCGTTTTTACCATTTTTGTTTTGTTTTTTTTATTTTTGCACACACGTGTTTTTGTGTATATGGGTTTTTATGTATATGTATATAAAAATATAACACGAAAATACAGCTTTTTTAAATAAATTTGGCTGTTTTCAATTGACAAAATAATAAAAAAATATAGTATTAAACTCGCTGTATTGGCAATTTAATATTGCTTATTAATGTCAGAAAGTGTTGATTGGTCTTAATCTAGCTTACAAATTTTAGCTTACCAAGGGATTTAGGGATTTTATGAAGAAGGCGAATGTTTTTATATTGCTCATCTGTTTTATTTTACATAGTTTTACGTTATTATCTCAACCGCATGTTAGGGCTGAGTTGCCTGATTGGGAATATGCTTTTTCGGGTCAGTTTTCTGAAGAGACTTTTTATGCGCAATTTATTAAATTACTTAATCATAATAACCCGTTTGATCAAGCGTTATATTTTCGCCATAAGTTAGATATTAAAACACATCTTTTGTTTGGCAGACAGATATACGGCGATCCAGTTGCTGAATTTCAATTTGTATTGCGTAATAATGGGCTTTGGGGTAGTAATGATGGTACTATTAAAACGATAAATACTGAGACTAAAATTTTAGATGCTGTTGGCCAAGAACATAATCATGGCATTCCGCGTTATATTTTCTGGATGAAAGAGCTATGGCTTGATATTAACCTTGCTAAAGCGCTGGGTCTTAATTTTGACACATCGCATCATTTTAAAATTGGAGCTTTTCCATTTCAGTTGGGACGTGGTATCTCTTTAGGTGATGCTTATGCAGTAGGGCCAAACTATTTAGGTTTTTATTCTGATGGTTTTGTTGATCAGTTTGCATGTGGAGCGTTGCTTGAGGGTGATTTTATTGCTAATAAGTTACATTATGATCTTTATTTAGCTATTTTACAGAATAAATGTAATAACTTTGGTGAAGTTGCACAAAAAATTCGCGGCCAAGAATATGGACATTTTGATACCCCTCAACGAGGATTTGGTAAAATAAATTTTGTTTTTGCTAGTCGTTTAAAGTGGGATGCTCTTGATGGAAATTATGGTAAATTGAATTTTGAGCCTTATGGTCTTTATAATCATGATGCAGAACAAAAGATTGAATTTGTTGCAGATGCAGCGAGTAAATTGGCTACGTTTGGTTTGGCTGGTGAATATGTGTTTAAACAGTTTGAGTTTGGTTTTGACTGTGCATTTAATATTGGTAGGCAGGCAGTAAAAGGTTGGGATAGAAATCAGATTAATTTAACTAATATTGATTCTAGAGTTGCTCTGATTAATTCACATGTCAACGATGGCATGGGGAATAATATTCCATTTGTGCCAAAGAGCGATGCTCAAAACATGATTATTAATCGTAATAATACCCAGCAAGATGAATCGCTTAATAAAAAAATTATAGGCGAAGTTGATGCTATTGGATTCTTGCCTAAAGCGGGAACAGAAGGTCCTGTTTCATTGGTGAATGCGGGTGATAGATATCGTAATGCTTATAATAATCAATATAGGGGTTACATGGCTGTTGCTGATGCTGCATGCTGGTTGTATAAAGAAGATTTAAAAATAGCGGTTGCAGCAGGAATTAGTTCTGGTGATCAAGATCCGAATTTAGACAGAAAAGATGGGGTTTATTCTGGCTTTATTCCATTGCAAGAAGCTTACAATGGAACGCGTGTTAAGTCGGTACACTTTTTAGGAAGTGGAAAAATAGGTCGTCCTTTATCTATTCCTCAAGAAGATCAGACAGGAACATTTGCTAAAACAATATCTAATTTTTCTAATCTTATTTTCTGGGGTACAGGTATAAAATGGGAACCAAAAAGCACCAAGAATAAGTTTTTAGTTTGGCCAAATTTCCTTATGTTCTGGGAAGATTTTAAAATTAATAAATTTGATTTGGTTACTAAAAAAGAGTCATGCGAAAAAGCAAGTAGTTATTTGGGCATTGAATGTAATCTTTTCCTCGATTACTATTTCTTCAAAGATATGAAATTATTTTGTATTAGTTCGATTTTCATTCCTGGAATGCATTTTACTGATATTAAGGGCCGTCCATTGGATAAAGAACAAGCTGCCGAATTAGATAAGCTTGATGTTACTGGAGCAATTGGTGGTCGAGTTCCTAATATTGGTGATAATGTTGCTTACACATTTAACTTGGGTATTCAATTTAAGTTTTAATTAATATTGGTATAAGATAACACTAAACCGCCAATAATTGCTAAGAAATATTTTAGTCGGGCCCCGGAGGGGCCTGACTCCCAGAATCCCCCTGGGGTAGGGGGGTGAAAATCTTAGTCTAAGATAGTTGTTTGGTATAAGCGTAGATAAAAAAGCTAAAAAAAGAGAAATAAAAATAGCCTACTCATGAAGGGATATAGGATGCAATCAATTACTCGTACTATTGACCGTACTGTTGGATGTGGACTTGTTGATCAAGCGTTTTTGGGTAAGTCGATTGGCTTATTTGGGTGGATTCATAGGCGTAGAGATCATGGTGGACTTATTTTTATTGATCTAAGAGATCGAAGTGGTCTTATGCAACTTGTTTTTAATTCTGCCTTTAATCTTGATGCTCATGCGCTCGCACATTCTCTACGCGCAGAGTACGTCGTTTCGGTGTATGGTAAAGTAGTTGAACGTACAGCTGCAACCATGAACAATGAGATGTCTACAGGGAAATTTGAGTTGCAGGTTGAAGATCTTATAATATTAAATAAAGCAAAATCACTACCTTTTTCTTTAGAAGAGGGAAATAATGTTGAAGAAGAATTACGTCTTAAGTATCGATATATTGATCTAAGAAGACCCGAAGTACGTGACAATTTTATTTTGAGACATAATATTATTTTTGCAATGCGTGAAGTTTTGCATGAACAAGGTTTTTGCGAAATTGAAACACCAATATTAACTAAAAATACACCTGAAGGGGCGCGAGAATTTTTAGTTCCTTCTCGTATGCATAAAGGTTCGGTGTATGCTATGCCACAGTCACCGCAATTGTACAAGCAATTATTGATGGCTGGTGGGATGGAAAAATATTTTCAGGTTGCGCGTTGCTTTAGAGACGAAGATTTGCGTGCTGATAGGCAACCAGAATTTACGCAACTTGATATGGAAATGTCATTTATTAAAGAAGAAGACATTCAGAATATTATTGAAAAATTAATTGCATATGTATTAAAAAAAGTTATGAATATAGAAGTTAATCTTCCCTTAATTCGTATGACCTATGATACTGCTTTTAAGTATTATGGTAATGATAAACCAGATACGCGATTTGAACTAAAAATTAATGATGTAACTCCTCTTTTTGCAGCAACAGAATTGGGATTTTTAAAAGACATTCTTAATAAAAATGGCAAAGTTGGCTGCTTACATGTTCCGTCTCATGAGTTTTCTCGCTCTGATTTAGAATCGTGGGTAAATAAAGCTCATAAATATGGCGCAAAAGGGTTGCTCTGGATTAGATTTAATAAAGATGGCAAAATAGAATCTCCTGTTGCTAAATTTTTACCAGAAGATTTCTTTAAGCAAGCAGAAGGTTTATTGCCAGGCTTAAAAGCAGGCGATACGCTTTTTTTAGTTGCTGATCAATACAAAAGTGCTTGGGAAATTTTGGGACGTTTACGGTTGGCTTTGGGGCATGAATTGCGTCTTATAGGTACAAGTAAATATAATTTTCTGTGGGTTATCGATTTTCCTCTTTTTGAATATGATGAAAAAACAAACTGTTATAATGCAGTGCATCATCCTTTTACTTCGCCTCAACCCGGCTGGGAAGATCAAAAGCCAGCCGACATGAAAGCTCGTGCATATGATATTGTATTAAATGGTGTTGAGCTTGGCGGTGGTTCTATTCGTATTCATCATCGAGATATGCAGCAGAAAGTATTTGATCTTTTGGGGTTGACGGAACAAGAAACACAGACAAAGTTTGGCTTTTTATTAGAAGCGCAGGAATTAGGGTTTCCACCTCATGGAGGCATTGCATTGGGGTTAGATAGATTTATTATGTTGTTAACGGGGTCTTCGTCTATTCGTGATGTTATTGCGTTTCCTAAAACACAGCGCGGCTATGATTTAATGATGGATGCTCCAACGGGTATTGATAATAAACATTTGTTAGAGTATGGTTTACAGCTAGTGCCGCAAACTAAGCAGCAAAGTAAGTAATATTAATTTTAGATAATTATATAAAAAAAACTGACTATGCCTCTGGAAAAGGATATAGTCAGTTTTTTTATATTTGTTTTTTGTTATTGTTTGGCGAAAGTTGGTATAATATTTTTATTTTAACAATAAAATATTATGAAAGTTCAAAATGAAAAATACATTTATTCCAGTAATAATTTTTTTGTTTACTTCGCCGTATTATACACTATTTGCAGCGCATGAGTTTGGATTACCGTTATCTTTGTATGCAGGTGGGGGCAGCAGTTCTCAATTGTCATTTGCAGAACCGGCATCTGGAGGGCAACTGATTTCACAGAGAGCTAGTGATAGCTTGCAACTTTTAGTGAGTGAGCCAAGTCTTCTACGTGTAGGCAGTGGCAGTAAAAATGGTAGAAAAAGAGATAGTTTGCAACCAAGAGTTTATGATGAGCAACTTACAGCAAAATTAGAAGAGTTGTTTAAGAAATTGAAGAATATTGGTTGGCATGAAACAAGTGATTCAAAAATAATATCTGCGCCTGATTGGCGTAAAAATAGTTCAAAGATGAGATCTATGCTTGATGGGCGCGCTAATCCGGATGTAGGTGGGCCTGGAGATGGTTTTTTATTAAGTGAAGTATGTTTAAAAGGTGATATTAAGTTTGCTAGGGCCTGCATAGCTAATGGAGCTTCGCTAGAAAGCACTGATATGTGGAAAAAAACACCATAAGGTGCGGCTGTATGATCATAATTTGTATTTCTCCCCAAGGAGTATCTAATCGTAAATGGCTAGAACTGTTTGTTTTCAAAAAAATACCTTTTATATTATTCTAAAGAAAAAAAGCACAAAACGTTATTCTGCCATTTTGAGTAGCTTTTGGGCTTTTTCTTTATCAAAAACACTTTTGCGTAAATTCCAATCATTTGTATCTTGTTTGTATCTGTTATATTGTTCTTTGGTTGGTAATAATGATAATAAATCTAAATACTTTGGTTTTGGCAATAGTATTTTTTTTACTGACACAATGTGATAAATTGATGGGTGGCCAAAACTTGATAATATAAGGGCGCTAGTCTTTTTGTATTTATGAAGATTTTTCTTAAAAATTTCAGTTTCAACTCCTAAAGAGTTATATCTAAAAAAATAGAGTCCTCTTTCACCCCCTTTTTCTCCTATATTTTCAATAAATCTAAGGCTTATACCAGCTTTTTTGAATGCTTCAAATGTAGATGAGAAATTATTATCTCGTCCCCATGCAGCATAAATTTTTTTTTCGCCCCAAGGAGTATATAGTGATAAACCATATTGGTTCACTGCTAAACAAAGACCTTGGTTTATACGATCACAAAAAGGATTAGGCATTGGCCATTTTTCCTCCATTAATTCTATTTGTGTGCCACTGCGTTTTTTTACTTTGCTTGCTACCCTTTTTGCCATTGTTTGAAATTTTTGTATAGCAAAAAAAGTTGTAGCTTTGTTGGCTTCAGCCGCATCATTTGCACCTAAAGCTCCTCCAATTGCTACAACTTTTATTTTTGATTCAACTTTATTTTCTTCTTCTTTATACATTGCAATTATAGTACATGTGTTGGCTATTAATAATGCGTAATATAACACATTAAGCTTATTGAGTTTCATAAACACATTTTCTGGATTATGTGAATAATTGTAAGTATAATTTTTTTATCATTACAGAGTTTAGCATAAAAACATGGAATTTAATAGACAGTATTTTGCTATACTCATGTAAAAGACTTTTTTTAAAAACAGGAGAAAGATGAAGATAAAACGTGTTATTGCTCGTGAGATTTATAATTCACGCGGCCTACCTACTATTGAGTGTGAATTAGTGTTACATAATGATGTGCGAGTAATGGCCGCAGCACCTTCTGGACTTTCTATTGGCAAGAATGAATCAGTACCTCTTTTTGATAATGAATCACGATTAATGGGGCATGGAGTATTAAAAGCTATTAATATGATAGAAACCAAAATAGCGCCGTTGTTAATTGGCAGAGAACCCAACGTTGTAGAATTAGATACAGAATTAATAGAACTTGATGGTACTGAAAATAAATCGGTATTGGGCGCTAATACAATGATAGCGGTCAGCTTGGCCATCTGTAAAGCCCAGGCTTTTTGTGAAGGAATAGAGCTTTATGAATTGATAGCCTATCTTTGCGGATTTGATGAGGTGAGTATTCCGGGTCCTATGTTCAATCTGATTAATGGGGGTGTGCATGCTAACAATGGGTTACAGATTCAAGAATTTATGATTGTTCCCGTTGGCATGAGCAGTTTTCGTATGGCAGTTGAAGCTGGAGTTATGGTATTTCAGACACTTAAACAATTATTAAAACAACAAGGAAAGTCTACAGCTGTTGGCGACGAAGGAGGGTTTACGCCAGAAAATATGTCTGAAATAGATGTTCTTGATTGTTTAACTATGGCAATAGAAATTGCGAGTAAGGAATTTGAAGGAACCCTAATGATAGCGTTAGATGTAGCAGCTTCGCGGCTATATGACACGCATCATAAAATGTATAACTGGCAGGGTAAAAAAATTTTAGCAGAAGAACTTGTAGAATGGTATAAAAAGATAGTTTCGCATTATCCTATTTATTCAATAGAAGATGGACTTGTAGAATCTGATTGGCAACAGTGGGCAACATTGCATACAGAACTTAAATCTAAAACTCGTATTGTAGGGGATGATATTTTTGCATCCCATGCATCATTAATTTGGCAAGGTATTCAGCAGGGGGTTGCTGATACTGTTTTAATAAAGCCTGATCAAGTTGGTACTCTTACTGAGACGCTACAGGCTATAAAATTATGTAAAGAGTATGATCTTAATACCATTATTTCTCATCGTTCAGGAGAAACAAATGATTCTTTTATAGCAGATTTAGCAGTTGGTGTAAGTGCTAATTTAATAAAATCGGGCGCTCCATCTCGGGGTGAACGAATAGCCAAATATAATAGGATATTAAGAATAGAAGAAGAATTATCAAGTTTTTAGGGATTTGTCTAAGCCCCCCAGCTACTTACCCCACCTGGCTTACCCAATTTTTTACCCCAGCCGATAGGTTGGGGTAAAACTGGAGATACTATTTCAAACAATAAATTAATTTTTTGGAGCAGTATGCTTAAAAGGGCTTTCTGAGTCTTTCAGCATCTCTTTTAGCGATGGGCCACCGTAAGTACTTATTTTTCGCTTTTTCATTCGAGTTTTTTTGTCTGCTTTTGTATTTGTGTCAGTTTCGGTATTTGTTTCAGTAGAATCCTGGTCTGAATTGTTATGAGTTTTTTTCTGTTTGCTGGTGTGTTTACGTTTTTTTTCTGTTTTGGTGCCAATACTATTTCTTTCTGATTTTGTTTCAGTAGAGTTTTGCTCTGAATTTTGATTATTATTTTGCCTGTTATTTTGACTATTGTCATGATTATTGAAATTTGCCTTAAACTCATCTTTTGCCAAAAAGGCATTAATATTTTCTTCAAAATTTTGACTTTTTTGAAAAAACAGATGAGTTATAGGTTCTTTGAGTCCATCAAATAGATTTCCTTCATCAGCATATTTTTGCGACATACTAATATAATCGTTAGTATATTTACTAACACCTGGACGTAGGCGAGGCTTTATGATCGTTGGTAAAATAAATATGGTTAAATGACTTTCGGTAACGTTACCACTTCTATTTTTGAACAACCATCCAATAAGAGGAATACGTCCCAATAAAGGAGTTTCATTTTGTGATACTCTATTGCTTTTTTGAATGATTCCACCAAGAGGTAAAATTGTTTTATCAGGTACATTTGCATTGGTTTTTAAATGGCGTGTGTTACGCGAGCCTTGTATTGGATTATCTGTTGCAAAATCTTGTACATCAATATCAATGTGCAGATTGATAAGGTTGTCAGCACTTATACGAGGCTTAATGGTTATCTCTAAGCTTGCAGATACAGATTTAAATACCTGAGTTGCAGCGCCTCCTGTTGATCCACTTGCTTCGTCAGGAAGCAATCTTGTTTCCCCTGTTCTTACCGACGCCGATTGATTATTGGTGGTAATAAGATGTGGATGAGAAAGTACTTTTGAATCAGTAAAGCTATTTATTATTTGTAGCAAACTCCATGTTTTACCATCACTATCGTTTAGAGAAATTAATGTTGTACCTGTTTTGCTATTTAATGTTGTATCACCAAGAAGATCAGATTTTATAGTAGTTGGTATTGTAGCGTTAGCATTTGCACCAGTTTTACTGGCAAGAGTAACAGGACTATCGGTAATAATGCCATTAAACTGGGCGGATTGAAAATTTATAGCACCAGGTAAAGAGAAATTTTCTGGGTTACGGGTAATGCTTCCTAAATTACGAGCATCATTTAAGGTTAAATCTGCAATAAGAATCTCTATTAATACTTGCGGCTGAGGAGAATCTAATTTTTTTATTAATTCTTTGATCTGCTTCCAATCATCTGGTTGTGCAGCAATGATTAATGTATTGGTCCCCGGATATTTAAGTTCATGTTCTTTTGTTTTTACGCTGTCAGCATAGATGATTACTTCTTGAAACCAGCGCTCAGGGCCATTTTCGCTATTCTGACCTCGAGATTGACCGGTGCCTCCCGCTTTTTTTGATTCTATTACTCGGTCGAGTACTGGTTTTAAATCATATGCATCAAGATATTGTAGTTGATAGGTATGAATAAAGGGTTCTGCCTCATCAATGGGAATATCAATATACTGTTTAATAACATCTTTAATTTTTTGAATCGCTTGAGGCTTTCCTAATAAAATGAGAGAACGTAGTCTTTCTGCTGGAATTATTTTTATGGTGTCTGAAAAATATGTTTCTTTTGATTCTTTTTTGGCATCGAGTCTATAGCGGTTACGATCTTGATCTGATTTTAAGATTTGGTCATTGAAAATAGCAGCAACTGTTTTTGCATCCGCATGTCTGAGTTCTATGATATCATATTCTTCTTGAAAGCCGGGAATATCGAGTGGTTCGATAATTTTAATGAATCCTTTTATGTTATTTGCTTTGGCGCATAAAATGAATGAGTTAGTTGAGGGATCTGTTTCGAAAATAGTATCGGAGGGTAATAATCCTTGCACTAGCGCTTGTAAGACATCTTTGATAGTAAGAATTTTTATATTGGTAAAATAATGAATGTAACGAATTCTTTGGTCGGTGTCAGGTATACTTTCATGTGTATTATTAGTATTAATATAGATAGGCATAGGTTCTTTTCCTATATCTTTACTGTTTTTGATAATCACGTATAGATCGTCTTCTTTGCAAATACTATATCCTGCAATATCGAGTATGGTCGGTAAAAAATTTTCCCAAGCATCTTGGATACTCATTTTTTCAGGGTAATCAAAATTTACCGTGACTTTTTCAAGAGAAAGCCCTTCTTGGGGGAGTATAATATTTCTGCCAGATAGCTCTGCAAGTCGATTTATAATAGCTTCCAATTTATTTTCATTTTTTGGTTTAAATAGAACTAGTTCTATTTTTTCTTCTTGAGTATTGGTCTGATTTTGCGAGTCTATTGTTGGTATATTTTTTGGTATAGTTTCTGTTATGGTTTCTTCTTTTATGGCCTGTGTATCTATTTTGTCTATGGCAGAAAATTCAGCTGAACTGCTATCTATTACAGGAGTCTGATTATCGGCTTGCATAGCGATTATTATTGTTGTGAAACAAATTATAAACGTGCAGCAAATTATAAAATAGAAAGTAAATAGAGAGATAATTTTTTTAGATAGAGTATGTATATTCATTATTTTTCTAACTCTTTTGGTTGTAGTTCTGCAATAGTAAGAGATACTTCCAGCTTGTTAAGTTTTTTTTTCGATTTTACGATCTCAATAGTATTCATAGTAATTCGTTGGTTGCTTTCTATGCGTTCAAGAAGTTGCGCAAGTTGTTTCATATCAATATTTTCTAAACGCATACTTAATACGCGTTCTATATATTTTTCTTCTCGTTCTGTTTCTGCATAATTTCGCGTTACTGCATTATCAATAAGATGTAGTTCTGTTAATATATTTTCTATCACTTCGCCAATTTTGAAATTAGGATCTTGCGCAAGAAGAGCATCAACTTTTTCATGTTCTTTTCTTACTCGCTTTGCACGAATTAACAGCGGTTGAATTCGATCTTTACGTAACGCATTAATTTCTTCAAGCTGTTCATAGAGGTGATTTATTGCATTAAAATGCCAGAAAATGATTAATCCGCCAATAGCAATAGTAATAGATATCAATATACCACCAATTATAGAAAATGTTTTGGCGCTTAACGATTCTAGCCGAGTATTTAATTTTTTAAATAGTATCATGATAGCTCCTGACCATTTTTTGCTAATACTATTTTCATGGTAAAATTAGGCTCTGTTTGTGGTTCAATGTAAGTAAAAAGTTTTGAGCGTTTTAATTCGTTTTCTAATTTTTTAAGAGCAGGATAATCAGTAACTTTGGCTTTGAGAGTCATATTGGTATGCGAAATAGAGAGTTCTTCGATTTCGAATCCGAGACCCTTTTTATCTATTAAGTTAGTTAGTTCAAGAATATAATGTAAAAAGGAAACTCTTGATCGACCAGAAAAAGCAATCCATGTTTGTTCTTCGCTTTTCAACGCTTTTTCAGCTTCGTCTACAGCGTCGCTAAGTGCAGTAACAGCAGATTCTTTATCTTCCTGGTCTATATCTATTTTATTTGGAAATTGCTGTTTTAAATATTCGACTGACTCTGTTGTATTATCAAGTAGGGCGGTTTTTATTTTTTGTGTTTCTAACACTGAATAGGCAAACAAAAGGGCTAACGATGCTGCAATAATAAGAAACAGAGCACCTAACTGCTTAAGAAGAAGATGAGATGTAGATGGACTAAATTCATCTTTAAGGAGATTGAGTCGGTTTCCAGACGAATTAGGCATTGTGGTGCTTATATTAATTATTTGTGTATTTATTATAGGTACAAGATTAGGTTTTATAGATATTTTTTTTGAGTCTATTAGTTCCTGGATATTAAAAATACTCGTGAAAATTGCTAAATTAGTATTAATATAGGATGGAAAATGAGCAATGGTTGCACCATCACCAAAAAGCAATATGGTATTGATTGACTCATCTTTTGCCGCTTGATTAGTAAAAGAATTAAGAGTAAAGCGGATGTCTTGCAACAATTCATCAGTAGCTTTTTTAAGCGCGTCGGTGATTTCTGGTTGATTGGTATGGGTAATGCCAAAACGTATAAAATGATCCATCACCGTGTGATAGGGTAATTTTAAATTATCGCTTACCGTTTTTATAATAAATGATAGACCTTTATTCAATGTTCTAATGGTGCGTAACTGGTTATGATAAATATGACCAATGTGGGTAGCGTACATATCAAGTCCTAGCAGAATGACATTACCTTCTTGTTTTTTATAGCTTGGTATCTGTTGATAGAGGTTATAAAGAGACACAATATCTACCGTTACCAGATCGAGCTTTATTTCAGCTTGTCTAAAGATATCAACAAGTTCAGCGATATTTTTTTTTTGTGTTGCAACAACAAGAATTTCGCTGCTTTGTTCTTCTGGAATTTGTCGAATAATTATAAAATCGATTATTGCATCTTTTAAGGGAAAGGGCAGTAGTGGTTCTGCCTCAAAATGTATAATTAATTTAATTTTTTCATAATCTACAAAAGGTACTTTAAGTTTTTTAAATACAATAGCATTGCTTGATAGTACAGCATGTACTTCATCAAAGGGATCGACAAGCTGTGTTTTTATTTTTTTCAATGCATTAACGGTACGCTCAAGTGGATTAAGTGCTGTGTTTACCTCGAATTGTTCTTGCAAGCATTTTTCTATTGTATAAGCATTACCTTTGATATAGAGTTGTGTTGCATTAATAAAAGTAGGAAAAATAGATATGCTAACGACTCGCTTAGCAAATAAAAAATAGCCATTAATCTGTTCAGGCAAAAAAATATTTTTAATCATATTTTTATCCTTGTTTTATGCAAAAAATCAGAAAGATTATTTTTTTTCTTTTTTGCTAGAGTTCTCGTAGGCGGCGCAGATATTGTTGGACTATAAGCTTTTGAGTATGGTGATTGAGAAGTTGCTGGTAAATCCGGCTTAGAAAGCTCAGGTGACTCATACATTGCAGATGGTACAGGTATTCTAGGCGCTACAGAATCTTGTTCGGCTAAAGACTTGGTTCGTTTTTTTTCTAATTTTTTTTGTTTTCTATCTTTTTTTCTTTGTAATCGTGTTTTAGATTTTTTTGTTTCTGGTTCGTTTTGTTCCGTATTAATATTTGCTCGGTGAAAAATAAAGTCATTGATTATATTTTCAGTGCTATTTTTACCACCATTAAAAAAGAGCTTATTGACCGGATCTTTTAGATCAGATGGGTGCTGCATAGCTGCCAAGGTACCCTGATAATCTTTCATACGTTCATTATTAAAATTATACATATCTCCTGTTTTATATGGTTCTATAATAGTAGAAGATATAAGAACTAAAAGACTGTCTTTTTCTTGCTGCTTAGCCTGATTTTTAAATAACCATCCAATAATGGGTATTCTTCCTAATAATGGTACTTGGTTTGATTGTCTACCAATGGAATTTCGAATAAGCCCGCCGAGCGCAAGTACTTCTTTATTTGCAACTATAGTAGAAGTAGTGATATTGCGTGTTGTTGTTGTTGCATTTTTACTGTCCGGATTAGGGTCTCTAAAATCAACAATATCGAGAGATAAATTGAGCACTATCATACCGTCTGAATTGATTTGCGGGGTAACTTTTAAGTTCAAATCTGCCTTTAAATCGCCAAGAGTTTCAATTGGCTGACTACCGCCACTGAAAATAGTACCCGTTTGTACCCTACGTGTTTGGCCTGAGGAAAATTCTGCAGGTGTTTTATTGGTAGCGAGTATAAAGGGGTTTGAAACGATTTGAGTATTGACTACGGTCTGAAGTGCTTGGAATATTCCCCAAACACCAAATGAATCAGATCCGAGCGTTAATAGCGTGTTCCCCGCAATGGCGCCTTGCGCCAGAGAAACAAGATCACCCAGAAGTCGTGTTACTCCTAAACTATTTTGATCTGCATTAGGGACAATTCCCTTATTTTGATTAAGGCCTGATGTTTGAAATTTAACATTTTTACCAAGAACGCCGTCTGCTCCTGGATCTTTGCTACGAATCTGTGTACCTAATTTTTTCTCATCAGATATATTTACGCTTAAAATTAAGACTTCTATAGCAACTTGCGCTTGAGGAGAATCAAGTCTATCCATTATATTTTTTGCGATCATGTAATCATCATAATGGCCTTTGATAATAATGCGATTGGTGGTCTCTTCAGGGATAAATACAATCGATTTCATATGTTTAATTATATCTTTATTTTCTGCAGCGTCTTTGCCTATTTCGGTCACGCTTGTCATTATCTCAGCAATTACTGAAGCTTCCGCGTATTTGAGTTGATATATATAAAAAGGTGTATAGGGTATATCAAGATCTTTATCAATATGTTTTTTAATAAAATGTTCTATTTTTGCAATAGAACTTTTTGTGCCAAGCAGAATTAATGAGTTAGTTCGAGGTTCGGCGATAATAGTAGTGTTTTCAGGGAAAAAAAGTGCGGTCTGTTGTTTGCGAGCCTGAAAAAATTGTTGCGGTGATACATCAGTTTTGGTAAGGCTATCGTATAATTCTTTAACTTGTTGGGCGCTGACATGGCTTTGTAATTTTAACACAGACATTGATTGTGGCATGCTTACTTTGTCGAGTTCTCTTATAATTTGCATAAGCATTTTAATATTATATGCTTTATCCGTTAATATAAATGCTTTGTGGTTGGTGAGCTGAATGAGATCAGCAGAATTACTTTTAAGTTTAGTAATAATATCTTTAATTTCTTCAACATTTCTGTTTTCAATAAAATAGACATAGCGAATTAACTCATTGTTTTGTGGCAATAGTTCAGGATCTATGCCTATAAAAGTAGGAAGCGGAGATTTTTTTGCGTCTTCAAAAGATTTAATTCTAAAACAGTCTGGTTTTGGATCAAGAACAATGGCAAAGCCAGCTATATTGAGAAAGGTAACAAAAAGGTCCCAGGCCTCTTTTTTTGATAATGGTTTGTTGGTTTTGAATTTTATTTTGTGACCTGCAAGTGATTTTGCTCCTTGAGGTAGAGGCAGGATGCTATTATCGCTTATGAAAGTTAGCTCAAATAGATTTTCTATAAATTTAATTACGCTCAGCAAGTCTGAATTTTCAAAGTTAAATTCTATATTTTTGATATCAGGGTCATCTTCGATATCGGCAGTATCGGTTTTTTGCTCAGACTTTTGCTCAGTTTTTTTTTCAATTATCTCAGCTATACTTTCTGGAACATTAGGAGAGGCTAGAGTTACTGTTACAGATTTTTCAGTGTTATGGCGTAGCTCAATAGGAAGTGCTTTCTGTATATTTTCTAGTTTTGTCTCTTCTTGTTCTTCTATTGCTCCATAGTTAGGTGGGTTTTTGGTATAATCCATTTGATTAACCGTTTGATTAATTATGGTTGGAGAAGTAGCTTGAGTTAGCAATTTAGCATTGCGTGTATGCTTTTTTTTTCTTCCATACAAAGTATTGCCAGACAAAAAAGGAATGGCGAGAGACAATAGGCTAAAAAATAGATGTATGTTTTTTTTATTCATAACAATTACTCATTAAAATTCGTTTATAGCGAATTTTTTTGTTTCCCTCTTGTTAACATTTGCTGCTTTTCGCGTGCTCGAATTTCTTTCATAGTTGGAGCAAACGAATATCTTGCTTTTAGATCTGAAAATTTATTTTTTTCTTTATTCTCTTCTTTTTTATTCTCTTCTTCTTTGCTTTCTGTTGCTTGAGTCTCTTTTTCTTTCGATGTATTATTTTTTAACGTACCATCTGCCATCTGTAAAGTATAATGTATTTTTTGTTCATTGTTATTTCTGCGTATAGAAACATCAATAGTACCATTATTACCAAGAAGTGTAATTTGTTGATAAATTGCAAGTCTATTTTCAGTTGTGTCGGCAGGAATTTTATTTACTGCAAGAATAATATCTCCTGTTTTCAGGCCTATTTGTGGACCAACAGATTTTTCATCTAGTTTGCCTATTTTGCAGCCGATGCTTACTCCTTTTTCATAGGCGGTAGTTAATCCGAGCGCATCGACGAGTTGGCCAAGATTGTTGATACGATTTACGAATTCTTTTGCGTTAATGGTATATTCAGATTCAGTTATCTTTTTAACTGCATCATCCCACTGATCAATAATTATATACGCTGGATCATTTTTTGCGTCTTCTTCTCGTAGGTAAAGGACTTCTTGTTGGCCATTGCTTCGCACTATAATTATTTTATTATTTAAAATACGAATAAGGCGAGCATCTTCAATAGACTCGCCAACACTATAGATATTCTCTTCTTTTGTTTTGTTGTCTTCTATGATGGCTCTATTTTTGCTGTTATCAGTATTAAATACAACAATACCTTTTAACTTAATATTAATTGGATCTAAAAATTGAGGCTCTGGAAGTTCTGGAATAGAAACCGGTAATGATTTAGGAGGTTCGGGCAGTGGCTCAACTAATTCAGGTTCTTCAATAGCAGGCGTTTCTTCTTTATAGGTGTCAAAAATGTCTTGTTCATAAATTTTTGTGATATTAATGTGTAGTTTCTCTTTAGTTGCAGGGAGGGCAACAGTAGTTAATTCTATAGTCTCTTTTTCTGGTAATGGGTATCTAAATATATATATAAATCCCACAACAAAAAGTAAAAGAAAAAAGAACAGGCTATTTAAAATCCAAAAAGGATGTTTCATCAAGAGTCCTTTGTCTGCATTTTACTCTTCAAACAATACCTATCTTTTACTTTTTTTATCAAGAAGAAGGCTTACTGTTTTAGTCTTACTATTTTTTATTATAACAAGTATAGTTAAACAAGAATATTATCTGTTATTGTAACAATCTTGCAGTAACATTACAATAGCAATAAACTTTAGGATAATAAATTTTAGAGCAATAAGTCTTGGAGAATAATATATGATTCTTTCTGGTAGAGAAATAAAAAAAAGATTAGGGAGCGATATTCATATTGATCCATTTAATGAAAAGCAGTTGAATCCTAATAGTTATAATTTACAATTACATCGTGAACTATTGGTGTATGATGCCAAAGTCCTTGATATGAAAGCAAAACATGTATTAAAAAGTATTATTATTCCTGAAAAAGGTTTAATTTTAGAGCCCGGTAAATTGTATCTGGGAAGAACGGTGGAGTATACAAAAACAGATAATCTTGTGCCAATGCTAGAAGGACGTTCTTCTGTTGGACGCTTAGGTCTTTTTATTCATATAACAGCCGGATTTGGTGATGTGGGATTTAATGGATACTGGACTCTAGAGATATTTTGTGCTCAACCAATTTGCATTTATCCTGGTGTAGAGATTTGCCAAATTTTTTATCATACAATAAAAGGCTCTTACGATCGTTATGATAGCGGTAAGTATCAGAATAATCAGGGAATTCAGCCAAGCTTACTCTATAAAGAGTTTGAAAAATAGGGGCTCTCTTTTTCACTTTTTGTTGGTGAGTGTGTGACAGGCTGGCTCGGCCGTGCCTTAGTTTTACAATTTGACAATAGTTCTTAGGTTTTCTATACTTAATTATATATAATTTTTCATATATTATAATTTTTTATGCGTAAAGGATAGTTTTATGAATATCAGTAAATTTAGATTATTATGCTGTTTATTGTTAATAGCGAGCGCAGGTAGAGTCTTTGCAATGGATGGAATCGATGAAATTGCAGATTTAGTGGCAACGTCAATGGAAGAAGAAAATAAAGCTGAAAGAGAGAGAGAAGAAGCTAATAAAGCTCTAGCTTTTCGTACCATACAAACAATTCACAGAATAGCAGGCAACGTAGCAGAAGATGCAAAAAAACGTGATGGTACGCGTTTAGATTCAGGAGAAAAGGGGTGGCCAGAACCTCGTCCTTCTCGCGGTTTAACAGAGAGAGGTCTTTTTTTAGCAATTGAATCATATCCAGAATCATTGCATACTCCTTGGGGAAAAAAGGAAATTTATGGTGGTGCATCTGGGCGATATAATGGTTTTCTTTCTATATTTCAAGCGTTCAAAAATGCTGGCATAGTTCTTAAATTTGTCAGAAATACAGGAGAGGGAGAAACAACTTATGGTACCTATGGTCGAGACGAAAAAATCAAGCTTTATAAACACATCTATGATCCTCAAAAAAATAAGTATTCTAATGAAGAAATTTCCCAAGAAGAGCTTGATCGATTGAGAGGAACAGATACACATGTAACAGCTCACTATTGTGGTTATCCTTCGATTTATGAAATTGTAAGCGTGGGCGATACAATATTGCCGGAACCAGTACATGCTGAGAGACCACATGATTGGCAAGGTCACTATGATCAAACTATGGCTGATTGGAATAGCCGTAAAAATATTGCTGATGAGACTTATCCAAAGTAAAAATGAAATTAAATGGGTTGTTGGATACTTTTATGTATCATGCATAGTAAATTGTGTTTTTTGTGGGGCGACTACTGTCGCCCCATTCTCGTTGTTTGTCGTGGAGGTGGAGTCTCAAATATTTTGCTAGAAATAGACATGTATTTAGTTTTTGAGAGTCGTTTTTATAGCTTGTTTATCAACTTATATTCTTTATATCCTGCATAGTATATAATCAATAGTATATCAAAAATACAAAAATGGTTTAATAATGAAAATTCCTATCTTGCAACAATTACCGCTTGGAATAAGTACATTTTCTACTATTCGTAACGAAGGCTATCTTTATGTCGATAAAACTAAAGATATTTATAATCTAATTACCCAAGGTAAACGATACTTTCTTTCTCGTCCTAGAAGATTTGGAAAATCGCTTTTAGTTTCAACGCTAAAAGAAATTTTAGCTGGCAACAAATCACTATTTAAAAATCTTTGGATAGAAAAAAGCGATTATGACTGGCAACCTCATGGGATTATTGCTTT
>Ga0207658_10000478_pt1 | contig 37013 bp, 28 predicted proteins | sample KBSS33metaG_FD_184322 | JGI IMG/M metagenome (GOLD analysis project Ga0207658, IMG submission 184322) | Switchgrass rhizosphere microbial communities from Kellogg Biological Station, Michigan, USA - KBS S3-3 metaG (SPAdes) (version 2) | ecosystem: Host-associated > Plants > Roots > Rhizosphere...
GCAGAGGCAGCGGATTTTAAGTCCGCTGCCTCTGCCAATTGGGCTATGGGGGCTTGGTGATCAAGCGGGTATCAACCTATGACGTGGACACCCGTCCGCTGAACCCGACCCCGACCGCAGGACGAGGGCCTAGTACGTGGGCCGCACGCCCGCACCCACCACACCCAGCACCTCGGCGGCCGGCACCGGCGGGCTGAGGAAGAACCCCTGCAGCACGTCGCAGCCGAAATCCCTTAACTGCACGGCTGATTCGGCGTTTTCGATGCCCTCGGCGACGGTTCCGAAGCCGAGCTTGTGCGCGAGGTCGATGATGGTGCGCACCACCAGGGCGGCACGGTCGTCTACAGCGACCCGCGCGATGAAGTCGTGGTCCAGCTTGATCTCGTCGATCGGCAGGTCGGAGAGGTACGTCAGCGCGGAGTACCCCGTGCCGAAATCGTCGAGTGCGATCCTGATGCCACGGTCGGCCAAGTCGGTCAGCACAATCTGGGTGTCTTCCATGTTGTCGACGAACAGGTCTTCGGTGATCTCGACCGTGAGTGCCGACGGCGGCAACTCGCGGTCGTCCAGCGCCTGACACAGCTGGTCCGGCAGGTTCAAATCGCTCAGCAACGGCGCGAAAAGGTTAACGGCCACAGGCACTTCCGCGCCGGCGATGTACCACCGGGCGGCATCGTCGAGCGCCATGTTGACGACCAGGCCCGTCGCCTGCCCCATCAGGCCGTGCTCACGCACCAGCGGCAGGAAGTCCGCGGGCCGCAGTAGACCCCGATCGAGATGGCGCCAGCGCAACAACGCCTCCACCCCCACGACCAAAGCCGTGCGCGCGTCGAACTTCGGCTGATAGACGAGCGAGAGTTCATCTCGGTCGATCGCCTGACGAAGGTCTATCAGGAGTTCAGAGATGGCGTTCCCCCGCCCGTTATCGACGCCCGCACCCTAACCAGGCAATGGAACCAGCGTGGCACCGCGATCCGATCGATTTCAACGCCGCCGGGGTTCGGCGCGCTTTTCCTCGTACATGAGTTCATCAGCGCGGGCCAGCAGCTGTTCGAGCGTGCCGTCCTCGGCCGGCCAGACATGCAGCAGGCCGATACTGGCGGAAAGGCTGTAGACACGATCGTGGGTCTCGTTGAACGCCTGGAACGCACAGACGATCCGCTTCTTGAAGGCTGGCAGGTTACCGTCCGGATCGCAGACCAGGATGCAGAACTCGTCCCCGCCCATCCGCCCGACGATGTCGGAATTACGCAGCGTCGAGCGCAAGACCGCGGCAACATCACGGATGAGCTCGTCACCCATTTCATGACCGTGTTCATCGTTAACGCGCTTGAGCCCATTGACGTCGAGGAATGCCACCAGGCAGCTGTGCCTATTGCGCTTTGCCAGTTCCAGGGCAGGTTCGGCGACCACGAAGAACCCGCGGCGGTTCAGTAGCCCGGTCAATTCATCAGAAATCGACAGCTGGTGGATTTCCGCTTTGGCTTTCTCGAGATCGGCCGTGCGCTCACGCACCCGTTCTTCGAGTTCGGTATAGACCTGAACGTTTTCCATCGCGATCGACGTCGAGTCAGCCAGTGCCTGGAGCAGGCCGATCTCTCTTTCAGAGGGCTGCCGCGCATAGGACCAGTAATTGCCGATAGCCCCGATCGGATCGAGCGTCCGGATCGGCACCATGACCATGCTCTTGACGAAGGTGGGGCGGTACGCCTCGTGCGGCACGCGGGCATCCTGATAGATGTCCGGAATCGCCGCCGCGTCTTTGTTCAGCATCGCCCAGCCGCTGACACACGCTTCCATCGGGAACCGCATGCCCTTCCACAGTGGCTCGATCGCGTCCTCGTCGGCGTAGTAGCACTTGCCGTTGTCGCGGAGGATGAAGGTGGCGCCATCGCAGCCAGTCAATTCGCGTGCGGAGGTACGGACGATGCGCTGGACATCGGACAGACTGCGGGCCATCGAGAGCTCCTGGACCGCCTTCATCAGCCGCTCCATGCCCCGGGTGTAGTCGGCGTCCGTGAACCCGCCACTGGCGATCGGCTCAGAGGCCAAGGCTTCTGCAGTCACTGGGCCTCCATGGCTCCGGGAAAACTCAGGGCGACTACGACGGGAAGATTATTACGTCTTCGTCAATATAATTGTTGCTCGCAGCGCAGGGAAGCAAAAGCGTACTTTTCGAACGATTTTCACAGACCCAAGCCGGTTCTGCCTGTCTGAGCAGATTCGTCGAAGCCACCGACTGCCACCAAACGCCCAGCTTCGAGTGCTAGTTTCGCGCGGTCCTGGAGCCGAGCCAACTTTGCTGGGGGTAACTCGTGAACACGCTGGTCCGTCTGATCGCAGTCCTGATCATCCCGGTCGTCCTGCTGGTGGGTGGCTGCGGGCACAAACAGGCATCGACGGAAAATAATGCCACCACGTCGGATTCGATCCCCGCCGACCCGTCGGGCGACGCCGGTGACGCCGCGCCGATCTCCCAGACCTGTCCAGCGCAGGCCACCACCTCGTTCGCCAAGACCAAGTTCGTCGCGCACAGCGGCCTGGCCTTCGGCGCTTTCCACCGCTGGCTGTGGAAGCCGTTCCAGGCCGGCACGTTCAAGAAGGGCGCCGACGGCCGCATCAAGGCCTTCATCAAGGGCGGCCTCTCGGCGCTATTCGTCAAGCGTGAAGTCCGGCTGGCCGCCACTGACGTGCAGGCCGACCCCACGCTGTGCAAGGCGATCATCGCGCCGCTGGACAAGCTCGGGGACACCGTCCAGGCGGCGTTCGACAAGTTGAAGGGCGGCGACGCCAGCGGCATCACCGACCTGAACTCCTCGATCGGGTCGATCGAATCCATCTCGCAGAAGGACGGCGTGCCGATCCAGGAGGACGAGAACGCCGACCTGACCAAGAAGCCGGCCTAGGTCATTTCGGCCCGGTGGAGCAGCAGCGACCGTTCGGCGTCGTTGCTACTGAGCGTCGCGGCGTGCGTGAACGCTGCCGACGCCTCGACGGTCCGGCCCATGCGCTCCAGTAGGTCTCCGCGGACGGCATGCGGGAGCGGTGATCGGGGCAGCGGATCGGGGCCGAGGGCGTCGAGCACGGCCAGGCCCGCCTCCGCGCCATAGGCACGGCCATGGGCCACCGCGCGGTTCACCTCGACGACGGGACCCGGCGCAGCGAGCGCCAGTACGTCGTACAGGTCCGCGATCCGCTGCCAATCGGTGTCCTCGGCACGGATGGCGCGCGCGTGACACGCCGCGATGGCCGCCTGCAGAAAGTAGGTCCCGACGGGCGCACCCGCCTCGGCGAGCTTCTCTGCCCGGGCCAGCACCTGGAGCCCACGGCGCCGCAGCAGGTGATCCCACCGGGCCCGGTCCTGATCGTCCAGCAGCACCGGCGCACCGTCACGGTCCACACGCGCCGGAATCCGTGACGCCTGAAGTTCGACAAGTGCTTGCAGCCCTAGCGAATCGGGGATGTCAGGCACCATGGCGGCGAGCATGCGCGCCAGCCGGATCGCCTCGAAACAGAGGTCCGGGCGGGCCCAATCGGCCCCGGTGGTCGCCACGTACCCCTCGTTGAAGGTGAGGTAGATCGCGGCCAGAACGTCGTCGAGGCGCGCGACGCGCTCGGCCCCCACCGGCAGCTCCATGTCCGCACCGATGAGAGTTTTCTTCGCTCGGCTGATCCGTTGCGCCATCGTCGATTCCGGCACCAGGAAGGCGCGGGCGATCTCGGCGGTGCTCAGTCCCGATACCAGCCTCAGCGTCAATGCCGCACGCGACGCCGGGGCCAGCTCCGGGTGGCACGTCAGGAACATCAGTCGCAGCACGTCGTCCTCGATGAAGTCGACCTGCCCTGCCAAATCGGGCATGTCGACCTCCTCCAGGCGGTGTCCGATCTCCTCGGTCTTGCGGCGCAGCGTCTCGGCCCGACGGATGTGGTCGATCGCGCGGCGCTTCGCCGCCGTCATCAGCCACGCAGCGGGATTTGCCGGAATCCCGCGCTGAGGCCACTCCTCGAGTGCTGCGACGAGCGCGTCCTGCGCAACGTCTTCCGCGAGGTCGATGTCGCGGGTCATGCGGGCCAGCGCCGCCACGAGGCGCGCCGATTCGGCGCGCCACGCGGCGGTCACGGCCTCGGTGGTGGCTACCGGGGACAAGCACCCGGTTCCTGATCGGGGGCGCCCTCAATCAGGTGCATCTCGACCCGGCCTTCCCACTCGGGCCAGTGCTCCCGGTGCAGTTCAGTGAAGGAACGGGCCCCCTCGACGGCCTCGGCGTGGTTGCGGTACTCCAACATGGCGAACCCGCCGATGATCTCCTTGCCCTCCGTGAAAGGCCCATCGGTCGTGCTCATTTGGCCGGAGCGGACCTCGTAGCCGATCCGGTTCTCGCCCTGCCCCAGACCGCCACCGTCGAGATAGATGCCGTCCGCGGCGTTCTTGCCGACGTAGACCTCCATCGCGTCCATCAGTGCCTGCGGAGGCGGACCCTGGTTGGGATCCATGATGACCAAACCCATGTAGCGCATTGCCTGACCTTTCGTCGTCGTGTCCATCCTTCACACACACGTCGAACGGACGGGGCGGATTTCGACATGGCTCAAGAAAAAGATTTCGGCGACACAACGTCACCCCGTGAGCGCCGCTGAGGCTATATACGCTCAGCGGCGCTCTCAGACTGACATTGTGTCAGCGCCGAGCGGCCGCAGCCTTGGTCACGCCACCGTGACCGCGGCGTGCCGCGCCGGCTCGCTGCGGAAACGCGAGGCCGGGCCGTCGATCTTCAGGATCCGCCACAGAATCTTGGCGATCAGGTTCATCAGGCCGGTGTCTTCGGCGAGCATGCGCACGTCACCGTAGATCTCGCGCAGCATCGTCCTGGATTCCGGTGCCCGCCAAAAGATGTCCTTCTTCACCGACTTAGGGATGTCGAACTCACGCCAGAAGGAGCGGGGCGGCTTGGCGATGAGCGATGCCGCCAGGCGGAAGGACAGCGGGTACATGATCGACAGCCCAAACCGGTTGAGCCGACGCATCTGCGGGATCCGCCGGCGCAGGAACTCGTGAGCGAACGAGATGTGCCGCGCTTCCTCGGCGACGTGGATCGCCATGACGCGCTCCATGATCGGGTGGATCGAGCCGCCCTCACGCAGGATCGCCTTCTGCATGTGGTCGATCGGCTCCTCGCCGCACAGCACCATCATGAAGAAGAAGGTCGGCATAGGGCTCGCGAATCAGCATGCTCTCGAACTGCCGGCCGGCCTTGGCGCGCTCCTACGCGGGCACACTGCCGAACCAGAGCTAGCCGACGGGCGAACGTCCCCTCGCGGCGCGCAGTGCCGCCGCCAAGAGTGCGTCGCGGACCTGGGGATGCGCGATGGCCGCCAGCGCCTCACCGCGCTCGCGGACGGTCTTGCCTTCCAATTCCGCAGTCCCGTATTCGGTGACGATCACGTCGACCTGTTGCCGCGGGGTGGTGATCACGGCTCCCGGCCCGAACCACGGCACGATCCGCGACCGCAGCTCGCCGTCCTTCACGAAAGTCGAAGGCAGACAGATGAGCGAGCGGTCTGACAACTCCAGCCCGGCACCGGCCACGAAGTCCTCCGCACCGCCGATCCCGCTGAACTGTCCGCCGTCGATCGTGTCGGCGACCACCTGCCCCTGAATGTCCACCGCGAGTGCGCCATTGATGGAGATCATGTCCGTGTTGGCGGCGATCACCTCCGGCGAGTTGACGATATCGACGGGCAGGAACGCGACATCGCGATTGTCGTCGAGCCACGAGTAGAGCTCCTGCGAGCCGAACGCGAACGTCGTGACGCTGACGCCGTCGTACTGCCCTTTGCCGGTGTTGGTGACCTTGCCCGCGCGGTGCAGGTGCATACAGCCGTCGGTGAACATCTCGGTATGCAGGCCGTACCCGCCGCCGGTGCCCTCGGCCAGCAGGGTGGCAATCTGGTTGGGAATTGCGCCGATTCCGGTCTGCAGCGTCGCCCCCGAACCGATCAAACCGACGGCATGCCGCGCGATCGACCGTTCAACTTCTGTCGGCGGTACGTCACCCCCTGGCAGTGCCAGCGGGGCGTCGGTCGAGTGCACCAGAATGTCGATCTCATCGACGTGCAGTGCGTGACGTTGCGTGCCGTATCCGAAAGTCCTTGGGTAGGAAGCGGATACCTCGACGATGAGCAGGCGCTTCGGGTCGGCCCCCGCCCGGCGCAACTCGGCGATCGTCCCACCGGCGTGCAGCGACAGCGAGCACCAGCCGTCGGCATCGGGCGGGGTGGCGACCGTCGTCATCACCCGCGGCGCCTGCCGCTCCAGCAGGGGCGCGAACCGGCGGAAGTCCGCGGCGGCGAACTCGATGTCGGCGCCCATGTCCCGCAGCGCCCGCTCGATGGGACCGAAGAAGCCCGAGACGTAGTGCACACCCGGACGCGAAAACAATTCGGTACCAACGACCAACAGCGCCCCGAACACCCGCAGATTCGTCCAGTCCTGACGCGCACCGAGCGCCCGCAACACGGCCGGCGGCTGACCGGGGCCGAGGGTGATACCCAGCGTGTCGACACACTCCAATCGGGCAGCAGCCTGCTCGGCGCTGAGTTCGGTCGGCATGGCCGCGCTAGACGTCCATCTCGATCAGCACCCGGCGCAGCAGCTTGCCGGTGGTGTTGCGCGGCAGCTCTTCGATGAACACGACGTCGCGTGGCACCTTGTGGCGGGCCAGGTTGTTCTTGACGAACGCCTTGATCTCATCGGCGTCCTGGGTCGCGCCCGGCTTCGAAACGATGAAGGCGCGCAGCCGCTTTCCCCATTCCACGTCATCGACGCCGACGACAGCCGCGTCATAGATGTCGTCCCGTTCGGCGAGAAGCTCTTCGATCTCCTGCGGGAACACGTTCTCCCCGCCGGAGACGATCATGTCGTCGTCACGACCGTCGACGAACAACAGCCCATGATCGTCGAAGTGCCCCATGTCGCCGCTGGACATGTAGCCGTCGATGATCTGCTTGTTCCGGCCGTCGGTATAACCGCTGAACGGCGCGCCATTGCGGACGAAGATGCGCCCGCGCCGGTTCTTGCCGTTGATGCGTTGGTCGTTTTCGTCGTACAGCACCACCTCACACGTCACCGGCGCCCGCCCGGCCGTGCCCGGGGCAAGGCGCAGTTCGGCCGGCGTGGCGACGCTGGCGATGGCGCATTCGGTTGAGCCGTAAAGGTTGTGGAGCACGTCGCCGAAGGTGTCCTGGACCCGATTGGACAGCTCAGGGCTCAACGCCGAGCCGGCGATCAGAATCGTCTTCAGCGACGAGGTGTCGTACTTGCCGATGACCTCCGGCCCCAGTTCGACGATCCGGTGCAGCATCGTCGGCACCGCGACGAGCATGTCGGCCTTGTGCTCGGCGATCAGCTGCAGGGTCCGCTCGGCGTTGAATCGGCGGGCGGTCACCACCTTGTTTCCCAGCGCGGCGCCGACGGTGTAGGTGGCCCAGCCGGTGCTGTGGAAGATCGGCGAGACGATGACCATGGTCCCCTTGCGCGGGAACGGAATTCGATCGATGATCTGCGCCGTCGCCAAGGGCGACACCGAGCTTCGGGGCGCGCCCTTCGGCAGGCCCGTCGTGCCGCTCGTGAGAATCACTGAGCCGCCAGCCTTGCTCGGCGCGGGCAGCGGCTCGGTGGAGTTGGCCGCGACGATCGCGTCGAGGGTCTGTGCCGAGTCGGGCACGTCGTGGCCCTCGTCCACCCAGGTCAACACCCGCGGCATGTCCGCGGGCAAGGCGTCCAGCAGTCCGAGGAACTCGCTGTCGTGCAGCACCACCTTGACGCCTTCGCGGGCACAGACCTCGGCGAACTGCGGCTTGGCGAACCCGGTGTTCATCAGCACCAGGCGAGCTCCGAGCTTTCCGCACGCCGCCATGGCCAGAATCAGGCCACGGTGGTCCCGGCACAGCAGCCCGACCACGGAGCCCTCCGTCACGCCCAAGCCCTGAAGTCCGCGGGCCAGCGCCCAGGACTGGTCGTCGACCTGGCGGTAGGTCAAGGTGCCCCGTTCATCCACGAGCGCCGGCAGACCGGCATATTTGCGACCGCCCTGGATCGCCATGGTCGCCTGCGGACCGAAAACCGGTGCGTTCTTGGCGGTCTCCACCATGACCGCGGGGTTGGCCAGATCCAGGAAGCCGGTCTCGAACAGCCTGCGTACCGCGGTCGCGGACTCCGCAATACGGCCCAGCTTCTGACGGACTTCACCGACGACGTCGATCACCAATACCTCCCGAGTTTGAGGGGTGGTCGGCCCCACACGATTGGCACGTTAGCCGGTTGGGCGCTCAGGTGACATCAACTGCTTACGACTGCCGCCGACTGCGCCGGCCGTAAATGTCCCGACACGGCGCACACGCGCTGTGCAAAACATCACATGACCAGGCATTTATCGGGTGCGGCGCACCCCGGGCACGGCGCTCGAGACGTAAATCCGTAAAGGAAGCCGGGCAAGCCGTAAAGAAGGCGTCAAGATCGGCGCCCGTCGACTCCCACGGGCTGATGCTGACGTGGTCGCCGAGGGCCGGCGACCCGTTTACGTGTGGGAGAACCCATGTCTGTAGTGGTGTTCGTGGTGCTGACGGTGGCGATCTTCGCCCTGCTCGGCGTAATCCAGAAGGCGGTCGAACGCCTGTGAACCTCGCCAACGCCGTCGGGCTGGTGCTGTGTCTGGTGATCGCACTGTTCCTGGTTGCCGCACTGCTCTTTCCGGAGCGCTTCTAGTGAGCACCACCGCTGCAGGTATCACCTTCCTGCTCTCCCTGATCGTCGCGCTCGCCGCCGTGCATGTGCCGCTGGGCGACTACATGTTCCGCGTGTACACGTCCGAAAAGCACTCACGCGCTGAACGTCTCATCTACAAAGCGATCGGCGCCGACCCGCACGCCGAGCAGAACTGGGGCGCCTACGCCCGCAGTGCGCTCGCCTTCTCGGCCGTCTCGCTGCTGTTCCTCTTCGCCTTGCAGCTGGTGCAGGGCGCGCTACCGCTGCACCTCAACAATCCGGCCACCCCGATGACGGCCGACCTGGCGTGGAACACGGCCGTCAGCTTCGTCACCAACACCAACTGGCAGGCCTACTCGGGTGAGACGACGCAGGGCCACCTGGTCCAGATGGCCGGGCTCTCGGTCCAGAACTTCGTGTCGGCCGCGGTCGGCATGGCCGTGGCGGTCGCCCTGGTGCGCGGGTTCGCGCGTCGGCACGCCACCGAACTGGGCAACTTCTGGGTCGACCTGGTGCGCGGCACCATCCGAATCCTGCTGCCGCTGGCCGTCATTGCCGCGCTGATCCTCGTCACCGGCGGCGCGATCCAGAACTTCCACCTGCACGACCAGATCGCCGACACCCTGGCCGGTGCGCAGCAGACCCTCACCGGCGGTCCGGTGGCGAGCCAAGAAGCGATCAAAGAACTGGGCACCAACGGTGGCGGATTCTTCAACGCCAACTCCTCGCACCCGTTCGAGAACCCGAACTCCTGGACCAACTGGATCGAAATCTTTCTACTGCTGGTGATCTCGTTCTCCCTGCCGCGGACCTTCGGCCGCATGGTCGACAGCCGTAAGCAGGGCTATGCGATCGTCGCGGTCATGGCCACCCTGGCCATCATCAGCACCAGCTTGATGATGCTGTTCCAGGGCCAGCACCACGGCACCGTCCCCACCGCCATCGGCTCGGCCATGGAAGGCGTGGAACAGCGCTTCGGCGTGGCGAATTCAGCAGTATTCGCCACCGCCACCACCCTGACCTCCACCGGTGCCGTGGACTCGTTCCACGACTCGTACACGTCCCTGGGCGGCATGATGACGATGTTCAACATGCAGCTCGGCGAGGTCGCGCCGGGTGGTACCGGATCCGGCCTGTACGGCATGCTGATTCTCGCGGTGATCACGGTGTTCGTGGCGGGCCTGATGGTCGGGCGTACTCCCGAATACCTGGGCAAGAAGATCACCCCGCGCGAGATCAAGCTGGCCGCAAGCTATTTCCTGGTCACTCCGCTGATCGTGTTGACCGGCACCGCCTTTGCCATGGCCCTGCCCGGTGAACGGGCGGCAATGCTCAATGCAGGTCCGCACGGACTGTCCGAGGTGCTGTACGCCTTCACCTCGGCCGCCAACAACAACGGCTCGGCGTTCGCCGGCCTGTCGGTCAATACCGTTTGGTACAACACGGCTTTGGGCCTGGCGATGCTGATCGGCCGCTTCCTGCCGATGATCCTGGTGCTGGCCCTGGCCGGTTCGCTGGCCAAGCAGGGCAGCACTCCCCCGTCGATCGGCACGCTGCCGACGCACCGCCCGCAGTTCGTCGGCATGGTCGCCGGCGTGACGCTGATCCTGGTCGCCCTGACCTTCCTGCCGGCGCTGGCGCTCGGCCCCCTTGCTGAAGGAATTCACTGATGTCCGATACCGCTGTGAAGGGCGGCTTGCTCGACCCGAAGATGCTGTGGAAGTCCATGCCGGACGCCCTGCGCAAGTTGGACCCCCGCACCCTGTGGCGCAACCCGGTGATGTTCATCGTCGAGGTCGGCGCCGTCTGGTCGACAGTCCTGGCCGCACTGCAGCCCAGCTGGTTCGCCTGGCTGATCGTGTTCTGGCTCTGGCTGACAGTCGTTTTCGCCAACCTCGCCGAAGCTGTCGCCGAGGGACGCGGCAAGGCTCAGGCCGCCAGCCTGCGAAAGACCAAGTCCGACACCATGGCCCGCAAACTGGTCGGGTGGGCACCCGGCAACGCCGGCACCGAGGAAGAGATCGCGGCTCCCCTGCTGCAGCAGGGCGACATCGTCGTCGTCGAGGCCGGACAGGTCATCCCCGGAGACGGCGATGTCGTGGAAGGCATTGCCTCCGTAGATGAGTCCGCGATCACCGGCGAGTCTGCCCCCGTCATCCGGGAATCCGGTGGCGACCGCTCAGCTGTCACCGGCGGCACCACGGTGCTGTCCGACCGGATCGTCGTGCAGATCACCCAGAAACCGGGCGAGAGCTTCGTCGACCGCATGATCGCTCTGGTCGAGGGCGCCAACCGGCAGAAGACCCCCAACGAGATCGCGCTCAACATCCTGCTCGCCGCGCTGACGATCATCTTCGTGTTCGCCGTCGCGACGCTGCAGCCACTGGCCATCTACGCGAAGGCCAACAACCCCGGTGTGCCCGACACCGAGGCGCTCGACGGCTTCGGCGTCACCGGCATCGTGATGGTCTCGCTGCTGGTCTGTTTGATCCCCACCACCATCGGCGCGCTGCTGTCGGCGATCGGCATCGCCGGCATGGACCGGCTGGTGCAGCGCAACGTGCTCGCGATGTCGGGGCGCGCCGTCGAAGCGGCCGGTGACGTCAACACCCTGCTGCTCGACAAGACCGGCACCATCACGCTCGGCAACCGGCAGGCCGCGGGCTTCCTCCCGGTGCCCGGTGTCACCGCCGAACAACTCGCCGACGCGGCGCAGCTGTCCAGCCTCGCCGACGAGACGCCTGAAGGCCGGTCAATCGTGGTGTACGCCAAGCAGGCTCACGGCCTGCGGGCGCGCACCCCGGGCGAGCTGACCGACGCCACCTGGGTCGAGTTCACCGCGCTGACGCGCATGTCGGGCGTCGATCTGCACGACGGCCAGAAGCTGCGCAAGGGCGCGGCCAACTCCGTCGCCGAATGGATTCGGGGTCACGGCGGCACCGTGCCCATCGAATTGGGCGAGATCGTCGACGGCATCTCCGCGGCGGGCGGCACCCCGTTGGTTGTCGGGCGGGTCCAGGACGCGAAGGCCGACGTGCTGGGTGTCATCCACCTCAAGGACGTCGTCAAGCAGGGCATGCGCGAGCGGTTCGACGAGATGCGCAAGATGGGCATCCGCACCGTCATGATCACCGGCGATAACCCGTTGACCGCCAAGGCCATTGCCGACGAAGCCGGAGTCGACGACTTCCTGGCCGAGGCCACGCCCGAGGACAAGCTGGCGCTGATCAAGAAGGAGCAGGCCGGCGGCAAGCTCGTCGCGATGACCGGCGACGGCACCAACGACGCCCCCGCGCTGGCCCAGGCCGACGTCGGCGTCGCGATGAACACCGGTACCTCGGCGGCCAAAGAGGCCGGCAACATGGTCGACCTCGACTCGGACCCGACCAAGCTCATCGAGATCGTGGAGATCGGCAAACAGCTGCTGATCACCCGCGGCGCCCTGACCACGTTCTCCATCGCCAACGACATCGCGAAGTACTTCGCGATCATCCCGGCGATGTTCGTGGCTCTGTTCCCCGGCCTTGATCTGCTGAACATCATGCGACTGCACAGCCCGCAGTCGGCGATCCTGTCCGCGGTGATCTTCAACGCCCTGGTGATCATCGCGTTGATCCCGCTGTCGCTGCGCGGTGTCCGGTACACCCCCAGCAGTGCGTCAAAGCTCTTGAGCCGCAACTTGTATGTCTATGGCCTCGGCGGCATCGTCGCCCCGTTCATCGGCATCAAACTCATCGACCTGCTTATCCAGTTCATCCCGGGGATGTCTTAATCATGAACATCGGCAACCTGATTCGCGTACACAGTGCCGCCCTGCGCGCACTGCTCGTCCTGACCGTCATCACGGGCCTGGCCTACCCCGTACTGGTCTGGGCCATCGCCCAGCTACCCGGGCTCAAGGACAAGGCCGAGGGCTCGCTCGTCACCGCGGGCGGCAAGGTGGTCGGCAGCTCACTGATCGGCCAGCTGTTCACCGACGCCAAAGGCAATGCGCTGCCGCAGTATTTCCAGAGCCGGCCGTCGGGCGCCGGCACCGGGTACGACCCCATGGCGAGCGGCGCGAGCAATCTCGGCCCCGAGAGCATCCTCGACGCCACCGGCAAGCCGAGCCTGCTGACCCAGGTATGCACCCGCAGCTACGCCGTCGCCGAGACTGAAGGGCTGGACCGCGCCGCCGGTGCCCGTCCGTTCTGCACCGCCGACGGCGTGGGCGCGGTGCTGTCGGTGATCGGCCCGCGGGACGCCACCGGCAACGTCGCCCATCCCACCAAGGTGGTCAGCGTCAACCAGCCGTGCGCCACCACCAAGGCGCCGTTCCTCGCGACCTACGAGGGCGTGCGTGTCGAATGCGCCACGGACGGCGCCGATTACACCGCCGGCCAGATCGTCGCGATCCGCGGCGCGGCGGCCGCTGACCCGCAGGTGCCGGCCGACGCCGTCACCGCCAGCGGCAGTGGCCTGGATCCGGACATCTCGGCGGACTACGCCGACCTGCAGGTGAAGCGGGTCGCCACGGCCCGGCACATTTCCGCCGACCAGGTCCGGGCCCTGGTGCGCGACAACACCACCGGCCGCGCGCTGGGCTTCATGGGCGAGCCGCGGGTCAACGTCCTGCAGCTGAATCTCGCGTTGGACCAGAAGTACCCAGCCCGTATTGGATGATGGGTGACATGGGAACGCCGGACAAGCGGGGCGAGTTACGCATCTACCTGGGTGCGGCCCCCGGCGTGGGCAAGACCTTCTCCATGCTCGGCGAGGCGCACCGCCGCCTCGAGCGCGGCACCGACGTCGTTGCGGCCGTGGTCGAAACCCACGGCCGCAAGAAGACGGCCGAGGCGATGGCGGGTATCGAACGCATCCCGCCGCGGTTCATCGACTACCGCGGCGGGACGTTCGCCGAGCTGGACGTCCCCGCGGTGCTGGCGCGCCACCCCGAGGTGGTGCTCGTCGACGAACTGGCGCACAGCAATACGCCCGGCAGCAAGAACGCCAAACGCTGGCAGGACGTCGAGGAACTGCTCGACGCCGGCATCACCGTCATCTCCACGGTCAATGTCCAGCACCTGGAGAGCCTGAACGACGTCGTCGCCCAGATCACCGGCATCGAGCAGCAGGAGACGGTGCCGGACTCCGTGGTGCGCAGTGCCGCCCAGATCGAGCTGGTCGACATCACGCCGGAAGCGTTGCGCCGCAGGCTCTCCCACGGCAACGTATACGCACCGGAGCGCGTCGATGCGGCACTGTCCAACTACTTCCGGCAGGGCAACCTCACCGCCCTGCGGGAGCTGGCGCTGCTGTGGCTGGCCGACCAGGTCGACGCCGCACTCGCCAAATACCGGGCCGAGCACAATATTTCGGACACCTGGGAGGCCCGCGAACGCGTCGTCGTGGCGGTCACCGGCGGCCCCGAATCAGAGACCCTGGTACGACGGGCGTCACGCATCGCCTCCAAATCCAGCGCGGAACTGATGGTGGTGCACGTCGTCCGCGGCGACGGGCTGACGGGCGTCTCCGCCCCGCAGATGGGCAAGGTGCGCGAGCTGACAGCCAGCCTCGGCGCCACCCTGCACACCGTCGTCGGCGGCAGCGACGGTGACGTCCCCAGCGCCCTACTGGATTTCGCGCGCGAAATGAACGCCACCCAGCTGGTGCTGGGCACGTCGCGGCGGTCGCGCTGGGCCCGGCTCTTCGATGAGGGTATCGGCGCCAAGACCGTCCAGAATTCCGGGAAGATAGACGTGCACATGGTCACCCATGAGCAGTCCCAGCCCGGCTGGTCGTGGTCGACGGCGACGCGCGGACAACGCCACCTGGCGTCGTGGCTGGCCGCCATCGTCGTGCCCGCCATCATCACCGCCATCACCTCCCTGCTGGATCCGTTCCTGCACATCGGCGGCGAGAGTGCGGTGTTCTTCATCGGCGTGCTGGTCGTCGCGCTGCTGGGCGGCGTCGCGCCGGCCGCTTTGTCAGCCGTGTTCTCGGGGCTGCTGCTCAACTACTTCTTCGTCGCTCCGCGGTACAGCTTCACCATCGCCGACCCGGACAGTGCCCTGACCATCGTGGTGCTGCTGGCCGTCGCGGTCGCGGTCGCCGCGCTGGTCGACGGTGCCGCCAAACGGTCCAGGGAAGCGCGGCACGCCTCCCAGGAAGCCGAGCTGCTGGCCCTGTTCGCCGGCAGCGTGCTGCGCGGCGCCGACCTGACGACGCTGCTCGAACGCGTCCGCGAGACCTACGCGCAACGGGCCGTCAGCCTGCTGCACGAAGAGGACGGCATCGTCGCGTGCGTCGGGGCAGAACCTTGTGTGACAGTCGATTCCGCCGACACCGCCATCGAGGTCAGCGACGACGAATACTGGCTGCTGATGGCCGGCCGCAAGACCGAGGCCCGCGATCGCCGGGTGCTCGGCGCCGTCGCCCGGCAGGCGGCGGGGCTGGTTCGCCAGCGCGCCCTGGCCGAGGAAGCGGGCCGCGCCGAAGCGCTGGCCAAAGCCGACGAACTGCGCCGCTCCCTGCTCAGCGCCGTCAGCCACGACCTGCGCACCCCGCTGGCCGCGGCCAAGGCGGCGGTGTCGAGCCTGCGCAGCGAGGACGTCGGATTCTCGCCCGAAGACACCGCCGAACTGCTGGCCACCATCGAAGAATCGGTCGACCAGCTGACGGCGTTGGTGGGCAACCTGCTGGACTCGTCGCGGCTGGCCGCCGGCGTGGTGAAACCGGAGTTGCGGCGGGTGTACATGGAGGAGGTCGTGCAGCGGGCGCTGCTCGGGATCAGCCGGGGGGCAACCGGTTACGGGCACCGCGGGCTCGACCGGGTGAAGGTCGAAGTGGGCGACGCCGTTGCCCTGGCCGACGCGGGCCTGCTGGAACGCGTGCTGGTCAACCTCATCGACAATGCGCTTCGTTACTCGGCGGGCAGCGTGGTGCGGGTGAACGCCGGACAGGTCGGCGAGCGGGTGCTGATCACCATCGTCGACGAGGGGCCGGGCATCCCCCGCGGCGCCGAGGAGCAGTTGTTCGCGCCGTTCCAGCGCCTCGGCGACCACGACAACAGCACCGGTGTGGGACTTGGCCTTTCGGTGGCGCGCGGTTTTGTCGAAGCAATGGGCGGCACCATCTCTGCCACCGACACCCCCGGCGGCGGGCTGACTGTCGTGGTGGACCTGGCGGCCGCGGGAAAGGATCGGGTGTGACACGGGTTCTGGTCATCGACGACGAACCACAGATTCTGCGCGCGTTGCGGATCAATCTGTCCGTGCGCGGGTATGACGTGACCGTCGCTGCCACCGGCGCCGAGGCGCTGAAGGCGGCCGCCGAACACAAACCCGATGTGGTGATCCTGGACCTCGGCCTGCCCGACATGTCGGGCATCGACGTGCTCGCCGGGCTGCGCGGCTGGCTCACGGCGCCCGTCATCGTGCTGTCCGCGCGAACCGACTCGATGGACAAAGTCGAGGCCCTCGACGCCGGCGCCGACGACTACGTCACCAAGCCGTTCGGTATGGACGAGTTCTTGGCCCGGCTCCGGGCCGCCGTGCGACGTGGCGCGGCAGCGTCCGAGACCGACGAGCCCGTCGTCGAAACCTCGTCATTCACAGTCGATCTGGCGGCCAAGCGGGTGACGCGCAGCGGCACCGAGGTGCACCTGACCCCCACCGAGTGGGGCATGTTGGAAATGCTGGTGCGCAACCGCGGCAAGCTGGTCGGCCGTGAGGAGCTGCTCAAGGAGGTGTGGGGACCCGCGTACGCCAAGGAGACCCACTATCTGCGCGTGTACCTCGCCCAGTTGCGCCGCAAGCTCGAGGTCGACCCGTCACACCCCAAGCACCTGCTGACCGAGGCCGGGATGGGCTACCGCTTCCAGGAGTAATTCGACGGGCAGATATTGCCAACTGTTCACCTGACTTGACCACCTACGGTGCAAGGCTGGAGCGCGAGGCTCCTCCATGAATGCACCTGTGAAAAGGCTGGAAATGGCAGACAATTCGCGCGCGTACAACAGTGTCTGGCAACTGCGGGGCGATGCCTGGTGCCGCCTCGAAGAGGCCGCCGACCGGCTGACCCGCACCACGACCGTCGGTGATCTCAAGGACAAATACGTCGGCATCTGCAGGGAGCTGCTGGCGACCCTGACCCCGCTCGAGCCGTACTGGGCATACCCCGGGTCTCTCCAGTTCGCCAAGGTGCAGCGGCTGTTCGGCGCCGGCGCCTACGAGAAGTTCGCCAAGGCCGTGGCCCGCATCAACCGCGCGCTGACCACCGAGTCCTACCGAACGGGCGACGTCGACCACGCCGGCATGGACGACACCGACATGTTCCCCACCGACCCACGCACGCTCGAGCAGCAGCCCGTCACCCGCCGGGAACAACTGTATTTCGAGGTCCTGATCGTCGAGAAGATGACGGAAGCCCAGGAGCAGGCACTGCGCGCGGAGGTTCGCAGCTGGCGCCGGCCCGACGACGAGTTCGTCTACGAGCTCGTTGTGGTCGCCAGCGGCGACGAGGCGTTGATCGCGGCCCGGCTGAACGTCAACCTGCAGGCCGTCGTGATCCGGCGGCGGTTCAGCCATCAGTCCGAACGTGACCTCTCGGCGCTCGCACAGTTCGTCGACACGAAGGTGTCCGCGGTGCTGGACGACCATAAGTCGCCTGATGAGCGCGCGCAGATTCTCGCGTCGTCGCTGCAGGAGCTGCGCCCCGAACTCGACCTGTATCTCATGACGGAGATCGAGGTCGAGGACATCGCGGGCCGGCTCGGTCCCCACTTCCGCCGCGTGTTCCACGCCCGCGAGGGTGTGCTCGAGCTGCACCTGTCGATCCTGCAGGGGGTGGCCGAGCGTTACCGCACACCGTTCTTCAGCGCGCTCAAGCAGTACAGCCACCGCCCCACCGGCGTCTTCCACGCCCTGCCCATCAGCCAGGGCAAGTCAATTGTCAACTCGCACTGGATAAAAGACATGGTCAGCTTCTACGGGCTGGACGTGTTCATGGCCGAGACATCAGCCACCTGCGGCGGGCTGGACTCACTGCTGGAGCCGACCGGCCCGCTCCGGGAAGCCCAGCAACTGGCCGCCGAGACGTACGGTTCGCGGCGCACCTACTTCGTCACCAACGGCACGTCGACGGCCAACAAGATCGTCACGCAATCACTGGTGGCCCCCGGCGACATCGTGCTGCTGGATCGCAACTGCCACCAGTCGCATCACTACGGGATGATGATGGCCGGGGCCCACGTCATCTACCTCGAGGCCTACCCGCTGCCCGACTACACCATGTACGGTGCGGTGCCCCTGCGCGAGATCAAGTCAAAGTTGTTGGCGCTCAAGAACGCCGGCAAGCTCGACCGCGTCAAGATGATCTCACTGACGAACTGCACCTTCGACGGCATCGTCTACGACGTGCAGCGGGTCATGGAAGAGTGCCTGGCCATCAAGCCCGACCTGGTATTCCTTTGGGACGAAGCGTGGTTCGCGTTCGCGCGGTTCCACCCGGTGTACCGGGACCGCACGGCCATGGCGTCGGCCCGCCGGCTGCGCGACAAACTGGCCGACCCGGCCTACATCGCCGACTACGAGAAGCAGTTGAAGGCCGACATCGAAAAGCCGACCACCGACCAGGAATTGCTCGATCGGCGGTTGACTCCGGACCCGGCCAAGGCCCGAGTGCGGGTGTACGCATCGCAGTCGACGCACAAGACGCTGACCTCGTTGCGCCAGGGTTCGATGATCCACGTGTTCGACCAGGACTTCGAGCAGAAGGTGGCCGAAGCGTTCCACGAGGCGTACATGGCGCACACATCGACCTCACCCAACTACCAGATTCTGGCGTCACTGGATCTGGGCCGGCGCCAGGTGGCGCTGGAGGGCGTCGAGCTGGTGCAGCGCCAGATCGAGAACGCCATGCAATTGCGCGACGCCATCGACAACCACCCGCTGCTGAGCCGGTACATGCGGTGCCTGCGCACCTCGGACCTGATCCCCGACGAGTTCCGCGCCAGCCACATCGAGCAACCGCTGCGTTCCGGCCTGCAGAACATGATGACCGCTTGGGACAAAGACGAATTCGTACTGGACCCGTCCCGGATCACCCTGTCCATCGGGCACACCGGCTACGACGGGGACACGTTCAAACGCGAGCAGTTGATGGACCGGCACGGCGTGCAGATCAACAAGACGTCGCGAAACACGGTGCTGTTCATGACAAACATCGGCACCACACGGAGTTCGGTGGCCTTCCTCGTCGAGGTGTTGGTGAAGATCGCCGCGGAACTCGACGAGTCGGTCTCTGAGATGGGCCTCGGCGAGCGCAGCCGGTTCGAGCACAAGGTCCGACGCCTGACCACCGCGTCGGCGTCACTGCCGAACTTCAGCGGGTTCCACCCGGTGTTCTCCGACGTGACATGGACCAACGGCGCCGTGCCCACGCCGGAAGGCGATGTGCGCCGCGCCTTCTACCTGTCCTACACCGACACCAACTGCGAATACCTGACCACCGATGAGGTATTCGAGAAGGTGGACAACGACGTGGACGTCGTCTCGGCGACGTTCGTGACGCCGTACCCGCCGGGCTTCCCGGTACTGGTGCCAGGTCAGGTGTTCAGCCGCGAGATCCTCACGTTCCTGCGCGACCTCGACACCCCGGAAATCCACGGCTACAACCCGGACTTCGGCTTCCGCGTATACACCGAGAAGGCGATCGAGATGTGCCGGCCGGTGGTCACGCCGTCGGCACCTGCCGCGATGCCCGAAGCGGCACCCGCGGCGGAAGCGGCACCCGCGGCGGCCAAACCGAAGAAGAGCACCGCCAAGTCGAGTAGCTGAGCCCGGGGCGCGACCTCAGATCTGCGGGCGCGCACCTAACGCATGCGCGCCCGCAGTTCATCCCCGATGCTTAGTTACGCTAGGTATGCGGTACGTCACACGACCGCATGGAATCGCAGCTCGCCCGTTCGGCTTATACCAGGCAACTGGAACTTCAAGGACGGGGAACAACATGAGCGCCATTCGTACTGCGGCCGGCAAGGTGGCATTGACCGCCGTGGCCGCTTTCACGATCGTCACCGGCGCCATCGCCGGCCCGGTCGCCACCGCCAACGCCGCTGACGACTCCTGTGCCAACGTCGAGGTCGTCTTCGCCCGCGGCACCTTCGAAGCCCCGGGCGTCGGAGCCACCGGTCAAGCCTTCGTCGACGCACTGAACGCCCGGATGCCCGGCCGCAACATCGATGCCTACGGCGTGAACTACCCGGCCTCCCTGGACTTCGGTGCCGCCGCCGACGGCGTCGCCGACGCCACCAACCGCATCGAATCGATCGCCGCCTCGTGCCCCGCCACCAAGATCGTCATCGGCGGCTACTCGCAGGGCGCGGCCGTCGCCGGCTACAGCACCATGAGCAGCGTGCCGACCGGATTCATCCTGCCCGCCGGCATCAGCGGCCCGATGCCCGCGTCCGTCGCGTCGCACGTCGCCGCCGTCGTCCTGTTCGGCACCCCGAGCCCGTTCGTCCTGAGCGTCGCCGACCGCACCGCACCCGCCATCAACATCGGTGGCGCCTACGCCGGCAAGACCATCCAGCTGTGTGCCCCCGGCGACCCGATCTGCGGTGGCGGCATGGACCGCTCCGCTCACAGCGCCTACAAGTTCAACGGCATGGCCAACCAGGCCGCAGACTTCGTCGCCCGCCAGCTGGGTGCCCCGGCCGCTCCGGCCGCCCCCATCGTCCAGACGTCCGACGACACAGCCAACTGAATCACCCCCAGCCGACGGCCGGAAGCCAGTCTCACGAGGACTTGTTCCGGCCGTCGGTCTCTCGCGCAACCTTCACTCCGCCCTGCGATCGAACTATGGTGAAGTAGTCATATCTCGATAAGCCGAGACAAACAGGGGTGATCAGTAATGAAGGTTTCCGCCAAGAACGTGTCGACCTGTGGCTGTCAGTGCAACGCCTGCCGCGACGGACACCACTGCCACAACCGCCCGAACTGCAAGGTTTAGCCAGAAGTCTCTACCGTCGACCGTGGGGGTTGACGCGGGATCCGTTTCGGTTTTCCGCGGAAACTCCTACGCTCGGCGTCAGATGGACAGCGCGATGCCGTCCAGGATGTCGTGCTCGCTGACCACCAATTCCGTGATCCCGGCCCGCTGACCGAATTCGCGGGCCAATTCCTCGACGACGACGGAGCCGCCGCCGATCACCGGCACCCGCCCCGGATGCATGGGGCCGAGTTCGGCGCGTTGCGCCCGCGGCATCGCGATCAATTCGTCGCACACCTTCACGACATCGGGAATTCCGATGCGGGACAGGTGAATCACCTCGGAGTCGTACTCCGGTAGGCCCAGCGCCAGCGCGGCCACTGTGGTGAACGTGCCGGCCACGCCGACCCAGGTGCGGGCACCTTCGATGGGCACGACAGCCAGGGCCTCAGCCAACTTCTCGCGCACCACGGCGCGCGCGGCCGCGACCTCATCGGCGGTGGGCGGGTCGGTCTGCAGGCAGCGCTCGGTGAGGCGCACACAGCCGATGTTGGCCGAGAAGCTGGCCACCACGTCGGCAACCTCGGCGCCGGACCCGCCGAGTACCACTTCGGTCGAGCCACCGCCGAGGTCGACGACCACGAAAGGCCCTGTGGCCGGGTCCAATTCGCCGACGGCACCGCGGAACGACAACGCAGCTTCCTCGGTCCCGGTGATCACCTCGGCCACCGCGCCCGGCATCACCCGGCCCAATTGCCTTGCCGTCATGGCGAAGAACTCGTCGCGGTTGCCGGCGTCACGAGCCGCCGAGGTCGCGACCATCCGCACTTCGGACACGTCGTGCGCCAGCATCACCTCGACGTAGTCGGTCAGAGCCGCTTCAGTCCGGGCCAGCGCAGCAGGCGCGAATTGGCCTGTGGCGTCGACACCTTCGCCCAGCGTGACAATCCGCATCTCGCGTTGCACATCCCGCAGCCGGCCGTCGGCGACATCCGCGATGAGAAGTCTGATGGAGTTGGTGCCGCAGTCCACCGCGGCGACCCGCCGCACGCCATCGACCGCCGCAACGCGCGAACTCACACCCACACCTTCGGATCCAGAATACCGGCCATGGCCGGTTCGACTGCCAACAACGCCAGCGCCTCATCACCAAAGGGGTTGACGCCCGGGCCTTTTGCCAATGAATGCGCCATCACCACGTGCAGGCACTTCACGCGATCCGGCATCCCGCCGCCGGAGAACGTCGTCCCCAGCGACTCGATGGCGTCACGCTCGGCCAAGAACGACTCGTGCGCGCGCAGATACGCCGCCGCCAGTTCTTCGGAAGCCTGCAAGCGCTCGGTCATGTCCCGCATCAGACCCGACGACTCCAGCCGGCTGGCCGCGGCTGTCAGCGCCGGATGGGTGAGGTAATACAAAGTGGGAAAAGGGGTTCCGTCAGGCAACCGCGGCGCGGTCTTGACCACACCGGGCTCGCCATTGGGGCAGCGGTAGGCGATCTCCAGGACACCGCGCGGTTCCCGCCCCAGTTGGGCCGCAACGGCTTCGAGATCAGCAGCGTCAACCACCGGGCGGCGCCTGAGGTGCGGGCAGATCGGTCGGGGGCACGTCACTGTCCGGGGTGACCCCGTCCGGGCCGGGCGCGACCACGGCCGGTGCCGGCGTGAGTCCGTGCGGCTGATCGGCAATGGTGTGCCACAGCGCGGTGTACCAGGGCTGGTTGCTCTTGGCAGTAGGTGACGGCGCAGGCGCGACGGGGGTCGTCACGGCGCCGGGAGGCAGTTGCACCTGATACGGGATGTCCCCCGGCATCACGAAGCCCAACCGCTCCCGGGCCTGCGCGGCGATGTACACCGGGTCGGCCAGCTTCACCTTCTGCTGCTCCAAATTGGCTATCTGCGAACGTAATTGGGACTCGGCGGTGGCCAGTTGCTGCATCTCGGTGCGCTGCGCGAAGAAGGTGCGCACCGGCCCGGCGATGGTCAGGGTCAGCACGCACACCACGACGGCGAGGATCGCCGCGCGCCGCGCCGCCGACCCCAGCCGCTGCTCGGCATGGTGCTCGACCGACTCCTCGTAAGCCTGTCGGATCGGCTCGGTGACCGGAACCGGCAGGTTGTCCGGGACGCGGCGCGGCTCGGCCTTGGGCCGGCTACCCGCCTTGGCCGCCGACGTGCCGGCCCCGGCGCGCCCCCGCTTCGCCTCGCCGGGTTTGGCGGGACGGGAGGCGGGGGAACGCCGTTTGGGATCGGCCATATCGGTAGGTCAGACCCGCGAAACTACTTGGCTTCCACCGCAAAACGCGGGAACGCCAGGTCGCCGGCGTACCGCCCGGCGTCACCCAGGGTCTCCTCGATGCGGAGCAGCTGGTTGTACTTGGCGACACGCTCGCTGCGCGCCGGGGCACCGGTCTTGATCTGGCCACAGCTGCACGCGACGGCCAGGTCGGCGATGGTGGTGTCCTCGGTCTCGCCACTGCGGTGGCTCATCATCGACTTGTAGCCGGCCGCGTGCGCCAGGGCGACAGCGTCCAAAGTCTCGGTGAGCGTGCCGATCTGGTTGACCTTCACCAGTAGCGCGTTGGCGGCGCCCTTCTCGATGCCCTCTTCCAGGCGCTCCGGGTTGGTGACGAACAGGTCGTCGCCGACGAGCTGCACGCGGTCACCGATGGCGGTGGTCAGCGCGACCCAGCCCTCCCAGTCGTCCTCGGACAGCGGGTCCTCGATGGACACCAGCGGGAACGAATCGAGCAGCGAGGCGTAGAACTCGGCCATCTGCTCGGCGGTGCGGGTCTGCTTCTCGAAGGCGTAACCCGTTCCGTCGGTGTAGAACTCGGTGGCCGCGACGTCCAGCGCCAGGGCCACATCGCTGCCCAGCTTGAGGCCGGTGGCGTCGATGGCGGTGCTGATCAGCTCGAGCGCGGCGTGAGTGCCGGCGACGTCGGGTGCGAAGCCGCCCTCGTCACCGAGGCCCGTCGCCAGGCCCTGCTTCTTGAGGACCGACTTGAGCGAGTGGTAGACCTCGGCGCCCCAGCGCAGCGATTCCTTGAACGTAGGGGCACCGATGGGGGCGACCATGAATTCCTGGACATCGACGCCGGTGTCAGCGTGGGCGCCACCGTTGAGGATGTTCATCATCGGCACCGGCAGGATGTGGGCGTTGGGGCCACCGATGTAGCGGAACAGCGGCAGGCCCGCGGAGTCGGCAGCAGCCTTGGCCACGGCCAGGGAGACACCGAGGATGGCGTTGGCGCCGAGGCGCGACTTGTCCGGGGTGCCATCCAGGTCCAGCAGCGCCTGGTCGATGATGCGCTGGTCGTCGGCGGCCTGGCCGATGACCGCGGGGGCGATCTCGTCCAGCACGGCCTCGACAGCCTTCTCGACACCCTTGCCCGAGTAACGGGGGCCGCCGTCACGCAGCTCGACAGCCTCGTGCTCACCAGTTGACGCGCCCGACGGCACGGCCGCCCGGGCGAACGTTCCATCGGTCAGAGCGACCTCGACCTCGACCGTCGGATTTCCCCGAGAGTCGAGAATCTCGCGGGCTCCGACCTGTTCGATGATTGGCACTTGGGTCTCCCTTTGGCGTCACGGACTCGTGCGAACGCCCATCAGCCTAAACGGTGCCAGGGCGTGAAGTGCGTCAGCTACCGGTACCTACCGCAGACCTATCTCTGGTGCCCGTTCGCATATGCCGTCGCCCAGTCCCGCACGGCGCGGGCGTAGTCGTCGGACAGGTTGTAGGCGTGCAGCGCGTCCATCCAGCCGTGCGGGCTGGACAGGTCCTTGCCGCGGTAGCAGAGATAACCCGCCGCCGACAGCGCCGCGTCGTCGATGTTGTCGGGGCTGGCGAAGCCGGTGTTGTTTGCGTCGACGCCGTACAACCGCCAGGTGTCCGGGATGAACTGCATGGGCCCCATGGCACGGTCGACAGCGTCGTCGCTGTCCATGCTGCCGGAGTCGGAGTCCGGAATCCGCAGGTTGTTCATGGTTCCGTCGAGTGGCACGCCACGAATCGGGGGCGTCACGTCGCCGTTGGGGGCGATGGTCGCACCGCGGTACGTGCCGTGATGACTCTCGACCATCCCGATGCCGGCCAGCGTCGTCCACGCGATGTGGCACTTGGGGTTCTCGACCTCGGCCACGCGCGCGGCGTACCCGTACGCCTCCAGCGCCATGACCGGAATGCCCAGCGGCGGCGCCAGATGCTCGGCCCAGTCGCGCAGCTGATCGGCGCCCCGACCCTTCACATGGGTGTTGATAGGGGGCACCGCAGGCCCCGCCGGCGGCGGCACACCACGCAGGTAGCCGGGCTGAAACGAGCAGCTGGAGGCCATCAGGAGCGCTGTCGCGGCGACGACAGCGCTCGCCCGCAGCCAACGCGCTCGCAACACCGGTACTCCCCCAGATACAGAGATTCTCGACGGATTCGTCGTCCCGCCATCGTCGCATGCCGGGCTGAGTGCGCTCGGGAGCGCAAGCTTTCCGGCACGGAGTACGACCGGCGCCCATCCGCTGATAAGGTTGGCTTGCCTTCCTTTGGCAAGGCAAACCTGTGTTGCCATTTAGTCTATCTAAGGATTGCGGATGACCACCACCTTCGCGGTCTCGACATCGCTGGTCGCCGCGGGCCCCGGCGTTTCCTCACAGCTATTTGGCAGCTTGCTTATCGGCCTTCGTGAAGGCCTGGAAACTGCGATCGTCGTCACCATCCTCATCGCCTTCCTCGTGAAGTCCGACCGCCGCGACGCCTTGAAGTGGGTCTGGCTCGGCGTGGCCGGCGCCATCGCGATGACCATCGGGGTGTTCCTCACCATCCAGCTCAGCGAGAACACCATCTCCGGACTCGCGGCCGAGGCCATCGCCGGCGTCGCGTCCCTGGTGGCGGTCATCATCGTCACCACCATGGTGCTGTGGATGCGGAAAGCCGCCGCCACCATCTCCGGCGAGCTGCGCAGCGACATGGCCCGCGCCCTCGAGACAGGCGGCATCGCCGTCGCCACCCTGGCCTTCCTCGCGGTCGGCCGCGAAGGCGTCGAGACGGCGCTGTTCATGGTCGGTTACGCCAACGCCTCGACGGCATGGCCGCTGGCCGGGCTCGTGATCGGCCTGCTCATCGCCGTCATCTTCGCCTACGGCATGTACGCCGGCGCGGTGCGGATCAACCTGGCCAAGTTCTTCAAATACACCGGCGCGTTCCTGGTCGTCGTCGCCGCCGGCATCCTTTCCTACGCCATCCACGCGCTGCAGACTGTCGGCTGGCTGCCCGGGCTGGGCGCCAAGGCCTTCGACATGACGGGCGCCTTCAACTGGTCGTCGTGGTACGGCCAGGTGATCCAGGGCGTCTTCAACATCAGCCCCACCCCCTCGGTCCTGCAGTTCGTCTGCTGGCTGGCCTACCTGTCGGTCGTCCTGACGCTGTTCCTGCGACCTGTCGCAGCCAAACCCGCCCCCGCTGCAACCCTCGAAAGGTCCGCTCAGTGAAATTCGCTGCCCTGAACGTCAAGACCGGCGTGGCCGCTTCGGCCGCCCTGCTCGCCGGCCTGACCGCGGTCTCCGCGTGCTCCTCCAAGTCGGACGAGAACAAGTCCGCCTCCGGCGAGATCACCGTGACCGCCTCCGACGACGCCTGCAAGCTGTCGGCGACGTCGGCCAAGACGGGCACCAGCACCTTCGTCGTCACCAACAACGGCACCAAGGTCACCGAGTTCTACGTCTACGGCCCCGGCGACAAGGTCATGGGCGAGATCGAGAACGTCTCCCCCGGCCTGCAGCGCAAGCTGATCGTGCAGCTGCCCGAAGCCGGCACCTACAAGACCGCATGCAAGCCCGGCATGGTCGGCGACGGCATCCGCGGCGATTTCACCGTCACCGGCGACACCGTCAAGATCGACGACACCGGCAAGTTCAAGGACGCCGCGGACTTCTACAAGAAGTACGTCGTCGAGCAGACCACCGCGCTGGTGCCCGCCACCGAGGCATTCGCTGCCGCCGTGAAGAAGGGTGACGTCGCCGGCGCGAAAGCGCAGTACCCGAAGGCCCGTACCTTCTACGAGCGCATCGAGCCGGTCGCCGAGTCGTTCCCCAACGATCTGGACCCGCGGATCGACCTGCGCGAGGCCGACGTGAAGCCGGGCGACAAGTGGACAGGTTTCCACCGTCTGGAGAAGGAGCTGTGGGTCACCGGCCTGCAGCCCGACAGCGGCGCCGTGGCCGATCAGCTGGTCGCGGATGTCAAGGAGCTCGACGCGGGTGTCAAGGATCCGAAGTGGACCATCGACTCCACCAAGATCGCCGGTGGCGCCCAGGGTCTGCTGGACGAGATCGCCAAGACCAAGATCACCGGCGAAGAGGACATCTTCAGCCACACCGACCTGTGGGACATCCAGGCCAATATCGAGGGCTCGCGGACCGCGGTCGGCTCGGTGGACCCGATTCTCGACGAGCGCAACCCGCAGCTGGGCAAGGACGTCGACGCGGCCTTCGAAAATGTCCAGAAGCTGCTTGACAAGTGGCGCCAGGGCGACGGCTTCATCTCCTACGACAAGGTGACCGAGCCTGAGCGGCAAGAGCTTTCGCGCGCCGTCGACGCCTTGAGCAAGGAGGTCAGCGAGGTGCAGGGTGTCGTCGCCAAGCAGTGAGCCCCAGCCCGCGACCGCTGAGCCGACCGTGACCGGGTCCGGTGGGCTCAGCCGGCGCAAGCTGTTCGGCGCCGCCGGGGTGACGGCCGCCGTCGTCGGCGCCGCCGCCACCGGCGCACTCGCCGGCCGCTCGTCCGCCGCCGTGGTCGAGGACAGCCTGAGCAAGCCGGTGCCGTTCCGCGGTACCCATCAAGCGGGCATCGTCACCGCCGCGCAGGACCGCATGCACTTCGCCACCTTCGACGTCACGACGGACAAGAAGGCCGACGTCGTGGCGATGTTGAAGAAGTGGACGGAGATGGCCGAGCGCATGACGCTCGGCGAGGAGGCCGTCGCACACGGAGCCATCGGACTGAACCCGTACGCGCCCCCGGCCGATACCGGTGAGGCCCTTGGTCTTTCGCCCTCGGCATTGACCCTGACCATCGGTTTCGGCCCCGGCTTCTTCCGCAAGGACGGCAAGGACCGGTTCGGCATCGACGCGCAGCGGCCGGCCCACCTGGTGGACCTGCCCAAGTTCCGCAACGAGAAGCTCGATCCCGCGCGGTGTGGCGGCGACATCGTCGTACAGGCCTGCGCCAACGATCCGCAGGTCGCGGTGCACGCCATCCGCAACCTGGCCCGCGTGGGCTTCGGCACCGTGGCGGTGCGGTACTCGCAGCTCGGCTTCGGCCGCACGTCGCCGACCACTCGGAACCAGTCCACGCCGCGAAACCTGTTCGGATTCAAGGACGGAACCAACAACCTCAAGGCCGAGGACACCGCCGCCATCGACAAGCACGTCTGGGTCGGCAACGGCGACGGACCGGCCTGGATGACGGGCGGTTCGTATCTGATCAGCCGTCGCATCCGCATGCTCATCGAATCATGGGACCGCACCACGCTTTTGGAACAGGAACGCGTCGTCGGACGACAGAAGGGCAACGGCGCACCCAACGGGTACACCGACGAATTCACCCCACTGGACTTCGACAGCAAGGGTGCTGACGGCGCGCCGCTGATCGACGTCGACTCGCACGTGCGCCTGGCCTCCCCCGAGGCCAACAACGGCGCGCAGATTCTCCGCCGGGGCTACAACTTCACTGATGGCTCAGACGGTTTCGGCCACCTCGATGCGGGGCTGTTCTTCATCGCCTTCGTCCGCAACCCGGCCGAGTCGTTCATCCCGATGCAGACCAAGCTGTCCACCAACGACGCCCTCAACGAGTACATCACGCACACCGGCAGCGGCATCTTTGCCTGCCCGCCGGGTGTGCGTGATGGCTCGTCGGACTACTGGGGGTCGACGCTGCTCGGCTGAGCACCGGGCTGATCGGCAGTGCGGTAGCGGTTGTAGAACGTCAGCGACGCGATCGCCGCGGCGCCACCGATGACGCCCCACAGCGCGATCTGGAAGACCAGCGAGCCGAACAGGAAGTCGTAGGTCATGGTCAGGTACAGCGACCACGCGACGCGGTAGCCCGACCAGAAGGCCAGCAGACCGGTGCTGATCGCGATGATCAGGCTCTGCTGACGGTCGAAGCGGTTGACGTGCTGTTCGATGACGGCGGGGACGATCTTCACGGTGGTTCCTCTCTTTGGACGCTCGTTCGTCGGCGTCGTTGGAGCAATCACACCGGGGCCGGTCGGCTACCGATCCCAACTTCTAGTTGGGGGCGGGCAGGACTTGCGAGCGTGCACACAGATCACAGATCCGGTCAGATGCATGCTCTAGTGGCACATTCGCGATTGCGCTTGGCCACACCGAGCACAGTCGCCACGTCAGGCACTTGCGTCGCCGGCCCAGGCATTCGTCGATGTACCCGATCGGGCGGTCCCTGCCGCCAATGTAACGCCACGGCGGAAAAACGCGCCCAAAGCCGCCGTGGCGTTACGCTCGCACTCAGCCCGGGTCGCTCTTACACCGAGGCCACGACTCAGTCAGTGTGAGCCGGCCAGTGCTCCCGCCACTCATCCTCTGACACCGCACCCAACGGTGCGGCATCCAGCTCCACCGCCACTTCGTCGCCGCGGCGGGCGGCGACGATGCGGCGCTCGGTCTCACGCACGGTGTCGATAAACTCCAGAGCCACTGTGCGCAAAGCGCTTTCGGCGTCGACGTCAGGCCCGAGGGTCACCGAGGTGAGTCCGGCCGGAAGCAGATCGGCGGGCAATCCGGCCGTGCCGGTGCGTTCGATCAGCTTCTGCGCCAGGGCCAGAGCCGGCAACGCCGTCGGCACCTCGTCCATGCATGACGTCCGCGCGGCTTTCTCCAACGCCTTACGCTCTTCCCACTGCGCGATCTGGTCTTCGAGCGAAATCTCTTGTCCGGCAAGTACTGCCGGTACCCGGTTGCCCAACTTACGAATCAAGGTGTCGGCCACGTCGTCGATACCGAACGGATGCAGCGGCGCGTCTTCTGCGATGCGCGCGTGAAACAGCACCTGCAACAACACATCTCCGAGTTCCTCGCGCACGTCGTCGGCGTTGCCGCCCCGCACCGCGTCGAACAGTTCGTAGGTCTCTTCCAGTAGGTACCGGCGCAGCGAGTCGTGCGTCTGCTCGCTCTCCCACGGGCCGTTGGTGCGCAGCTTGTCCATCATCGTGACGGCGTCGATGAGCCGCTCCCCGGGCTGCGAACCGTCCGCCGCGATCAGCTTCTCGCCGGCCGCGAGCCGGGCCCGCACCTGCGGATGCTCCGGATCGGAGGACAGCAGCACGGGCGCCGGGTTGTCGGAGTCGCCGTAGGCCGGCCGGCCCGAAGGCAGGGACCACGGCACCTTGACCGGCAGCTCCTCGGTGTACTGCACATCGCCGGTGAGCAGCACCAGCGCGTCGATCGGCATCAGCGAGGGGCGGCGCGGATCGACCAGAACGACCGTCATTTCGACTGCCCCGGTTCGCCCACCGCACTACCTCCGAGGTCGGTTATATCAACTTCACCAGCCGCTTTCCCGTCGAGCACCAGCAGCAATCCGGCCACCGCACGCGCGAGTTCCAGGTCACGGATGCGAGGTGCGCCGACCCCGGCGCCGGCCCGCGGAATCGGGATCTGCACTGTCGACGTGGTGGCCCGGTACGTCGCCCCGGGATACATCCGCTTGAGCCGAAGCTGTCCGGAGTCCAAGAGCGTCAGCGGCGTCAACCGGATGGTCGAGTCCGAGATCGCGGTCACCTCGGTGACGCCGTACTCGCGGCACAGCAGCCGCAGACGAGCCACGGCGACGAGGCGCTGCGCGGGTTCGGGCAGCGGTCCGTAGCGGTCCACCAACTCCTCGACGACGGATGCGACGGCCGCGTGGTCGGACGCGGCGGCCAGCCGGCGGTAGGCCTCGAGCCGCAGCCGGTCGCTGCCGATGTAGTCCGGCGGCAGATGCGCGTCGATCGGCAGGTCGACCCGCACTTCCTTCGGCTCTTCCACGGCCGCAATGGTTTTCCCGTCAACGGCGGCGCGGTAGGCCTCCACGGCTTCACCGACCAGCCGGACGTACAGGTCGAAGCCGACACCCGCGACGTGCCCGGACTGCTCGACACCCAGCACGTTGCCGGCGCCACGAATCTCGAGGTCTTTCATCGCGACGGCCATGCCGGCGCCCAGGTCGTTGTTCTGGGCGATGGTCGCCAGCCGGTCGTGCGCGGTCTCTGTGAGCGGAACCTCGGGCGGGTACAGGAAATACGCATAGCCGCGTTCCCGGCTGCGGCCCACGCGGCCACGCAGCTGATGGAGCTGCGACAGACCGAAGGTGTCGGCACGCTCGACGATCAGCGTGTTGGCATTCGAAATATCAAGGCCCGTCTCGACAATCGTGGTGCACACCAGGATGTCGTAGTCCCGGTTCCAGAAGCCCTCGACGGTCTTCTCCAGCATTTCCTCGGGCATCTGCCCGTGGGCCACCACGACCCGTGCCTCGGGCACCATCGACCGCACGCGCGCGGCCGCGTTGTCGATCGACTTCACCCGGTTGTGGATGTAGAAGGCCTGCCCGTCACGCAGCAGCTCGCGACGCAGGGCGGCAGCGATCTGCTTGTCGTCATGCGGCCCGACGTAAGTCAGCACCGGGAAGCGTTCCTCGGGCGGCGTCAGGATGGTCGACATCTCCCGGATGCCGGCCAGGCTCATCTCCAGGGTGCGCGGGATCGGCGTGGCGCTCATGGTCAGCACGTCGACGTGAGTACGCATCGACTTGATGTGCTCCTTGTGCTCGACGCCGAACCGCTGCTCCTCGTCGACGATCACCAGGCCGAGGTCTTTCCAGGTGACACCGGTCGCCAGCAGCCGGTGCGTGCCGATCACGACGTCGACCGAGCCGTCCTTCAAACCTTCTATCACCAAACGAGATTCGGCCGGATCGGTGAACCGGGACAGGCCCTTGACCGTCACCGGGAAGCCGGCCATGCGGGCGGTGAAGGTCTGCAGGTGCTGGTCGGCCAGCAGCGTCGTCGGTACCAGCACCGCAACCTGCTTGCCGTCCTGCACTGCCTTGAACGCCGCGCGGACCGCGATCTCCGTCTTGCCGTAACCGACGTCGCCGCAGATGACCCGGTCCATGGGGACCGGCTTCTCCATGTCGGACTTGACCTCGGTGATGGCGGTCAGCTGGTCCATGGTCTCGGTGAAGCCGAATGCGTCCTCCATCTCGGCCTGCCACGGCGTGTCCGGCGCGAATGCGTGCCCCGGCGCGGACTGGCGCTTGGCGTACAGCGACACCAGCTCGCCGGCGATCTCCCGAACGGCCTTGCGCGCCTTGGTCTTCGTGTTGGTCCAGTCGCTGCCACCGAGCCGGCTCAGCGTCGGCTCGGTGCCGCCGACGTAGCGGGACAGCTGGTCGAGCGAGTCCATCGGCACGTACAGCCGGTCCGACCCGCCGCCGCGTTTGGCCGACGCGTACTCCAGCACCAGGTACTCGCGCCGGGCGCCACCGACCACCCGCTCGGTCATCTCGACGAACTTGCCGATGCCGTGCTGGTCGTGCACCACCAGGTCGCCGGCCGTCAACGCCAGCGGGTCGACGACGTTACGCCGTTTGGCGGCAAGCCTTTTACCCTCGGTGGCCCCGGCCCGGTTACCCGTCAGGTCGGTCTCGGTGATGATCACCAGGTTGACGCCGGGCAGCACCAGACCGTCGTGCAACGGGCCCTTCAGCACGCCCACGACGCCGGCCTTCGGCACCGCGCCGGGCTCCAACATCGTTGCGGCGACATCGGATTCGCTGAGTTGCTCGACCACGCGGTGCGCGGTACCGGTACCCGGGGTCACCACCGCGGCGAGCCCGCCGGTGGCGATGTGCGCCCGCAGCATCGCGAAGATCTCTTCGAGGCTCTGCTGGCTGCGCGCCGACGGAGCCGGCCGGATGTCCACCTCGAGCGCCGTCTCGTTGGCCAACTGGCTCAGCGTCCACCACGGGTGACCACCGGCGGCCGCGGCCTCGCGGATCTCGACGAAGTCCCGGAAGCCCGAACCGCCGAGCTGCTCGACGTCAATCGGCGCGTCGCCACCCACGGCGGCCACCGACCACGAGGCCTCCAGGAACTCGCGGCCCGTCTTGATGAGATCGGCCGCGCGGGTGCGCACCTTCTCCGGGTCGCAGATCAGCAACGGCGTACCGGCCGACAGCCGGTCGGTGAGCAGCGCCAGTTCACCGGGACGCAGCACCGGAAGCAGTGCCTCCATGCCGTCGACGGGAATCCCCTCGGCGAGCTTGGCCATCATGTCCGCGATGCTGCCGGTGACCTGGTTGTCACTGCTGGGCAGGCCTGCCCCGATCTCGGCGGCGCGTTCGCGAACATCGGCGGTCAGCAGCAGTTCGCGGCAGGGCACCGCGATCACCGTGTCGACCGCGATCTCGGGGATGGACCGCTGGTCGGCCACCGAGAACATCCGCATCTCGGTGACCTCGTCGCCCCAGAACTCGACGCGCACGGGGTGCTCAGCGGTCGGCGTGAAGACATCGAGAATGCCTCCGCGGACGGCGAATTCGCCGCGCTTGCCCACCATGTCGACGCGCGTGTAGGCCAGCTCGACCAGCCGCGCCACGGTGTCGTCGAAGTCGGCTTCGCCGCCTATGGTCAACGTCACCGGTTCGGCGTCGGTCACCCCGCCGGCCAGCGGCTGCAGCAGCGACCGGGCCGTGGTGACCACCACGCGCAGCGGCGGGCCGAGCCGGGCGTCGTCGGGACGGGCCAGCCGGCGCAGCACCGTCAATCGCGCGCCGACGGTGTCGACGCCGGGCGAGAGCCGCTCGTGCGGCAGCGTCTCCCACGACGGGAACAGCGCCACGGCATCGCCGTGGACGGCCCGCAGTTCGGCGGTCAGGTCGTCGGCCTCGCGACCGGTAGCCGTGACGACCAGTACCGGACCGGCGGCGGCCAGCGCGGCCGCGACCGGTAGCCGGGCGCTGACCGGGCCCACCAGCGCCTGCTCAGCGACGCCCTCGGCGGCATGCCGCGTCAGTTCCTGCAGGCCAGGATCGGTGAGTGCGAGTTGGACGAGCCCCGCCAACGGGGTTTGGATCGATTGCTGCCCCGGGGAGGTCATGATGCCTCCGATTGTAGTTCGCAGGACTTCGTCAATATTGGGCACCGTCCCGTCAAGGGATCGTCAACGGGGCGCTCAACCGGGGATTCCGGGCGCAGGGTGGAGACATGACACTGCTCGACATCCTGCCGTCCCTGCGAGGAGCCATGCGTCCGCGCATAGACACCACCATCTGGCCGTCGACCACCCAGGTCGACGCCTTGGGACGACTGTGCGTCGGGTCGGTGGCACTCACCGACGTCGCCGACGAGTTCGGCACGCCCGCATACGTTCTGGATGAGGCCGACTTCCGCATGCGCGCGCAGCACTACCGCGCGACGTTGCGCGGCATCGAGGTGGTCTACGCCGCCCAGTCCCTGCTGACCAGAACCGTCGCCGGCTGGGTACACGAGGCCGGCCTCGGCGTGGCGGTGTGTTCGACTGCCGAGCTGGCCACCGCCCTCGCCGGTGGCGTGGACCCGGCGCGCATCGTCGTGCACGGCAGCGGCAAGTCGGTCGACGAGCTCGCGACCGCCGCGGGCGCCGGGGTGGGTCGCATCGTGCTGGACTGCCCGATCGAGATGGCCTATCTGGCGGGCGTCGCGCGCCGGCCGCAGGCAATGCTGCTGCAGGTACTGCCCGGTGTCGACGTCCGGCCGCTGGTCCGCCGGGCGCTGGCGACCCCGCAGCTGCCGCTGGTCGGGCTGTACTGCCACCTGGGCACCCAGATCGCCGAGCCGGAGGTCTACGTCGAGGCCGTGCGTCGCCTGGTCGACACCATGGCCGACGTGCGCGCCGCCCACGGCGTGGTGCTCACCGAGCTGAACGTCGGTGGCGGCCACGCCATCGCCTACCGGACCGGGGAACCCGAACTCGACGTGACGGCACTGGCCGATTTCCTCGAAGACGCCCTCGACGCCGGCTGCGCCGCCAATCGCTTCCCGCGGCCCCGGCTCGTCGTCGAACCCGGCCGGGCGATCAGCGGCCGCGCCGGCGTGACGTTGCACCGGGTGCAATCGGTGTCGACCCGTACCGACGGCAGCGGTGTCATAACCGTCGACGGCAGCCACCCGCACTCCGCGCCTATCGCGAATTACACTGTGGCCCTTGCCAACCGGCACCCGCTCGGACCCACGCGGCGGTCCACCGTCGTCGGCCGCGACGGCACCCCCATCGCCGACGATCTCGAACTGCCCGACGACGTCCACCCCGGCGATCTGCTCGCGACCGCGTGCACGGGCGCCTACCACCACAGCACCGCGTCGAACTTCACCATGACGACGCGGCCACCGGTGATCGCCGTGTGCGACCGCGGGGTCCGGCCACTGATCCGCCGGGAGACCACCGCGGACCTGCTGCTGCGCGACTGCGGCTAGGCCCATCCGCCGAGCATGAACTTGTGTGCCGACTCTGCGCCGAAGGTCGCACACAAGCTCATGCTGGGCAGGGCAGAAGTCAGCCTTCGTGCAACTCGGGGTCTGCCTCGAGATGGGTCAGCCCGTTCCACATCAGATTGACCAGGTGCGCGGCAACGACTTCCTTCTTCGGCTCCCTGGTGTCGAGCCACCACTGCGCGGACATCGACACCGATCCCACCAGCGCCTGGGCGTACAGCGGTGCGAGCTCGGGGTCCAGTCCCCGCCGGGAGAAGTCGCCGGCCAGGATCGACGACACCTGGTTGACGGCGTCGTTGAGCAGGGTCGAATACGTGCCGGACGCGATGCTGGTCGGCGAGTCCCGAATCAGGATGCGAAACCCGTCGGTGTGTTCTTCGACGTACGTCAGCAGCGCCAGCGCCACCCGCTCGACCCGCACCCGCGACCGGTTGTTGGTCAGCGACGACGTGATGCCGTCGAGCAGCGCGGACATCTCCCGGTCGACGACGACGGCGTAGAGGCCTTCCTTACCGCCGAAATGCTCGTAGACCACGGGCTTGGAGACGTTGGCGCGCTGCGCGATCTCCTCGATGGACGTGCCGTCGTAGCCACGCTCGGCGAACAACGACTTCGCGATCTCGATGAGCTGCTGACGGCGTTCACTGCCGGTCATGCGCGCACGAGGGCTGCGCGCTCCGTTCTCCGCCGCTGCCATGGTCGCCAGCGTATCCGCTTGCACTAGAGTCTCTGGCGAGTAATCCGTCGTGGTGTAATCGGCAGCACCTCTGATTTTGGTTCAGATAGTTCAGGTTCGAGTCCTGGCGACGGAGCAAGTCAAGTAGTGCACAGCGCGAAGCAGTCAAAGCGCGACATCGCGTAGAGAGAGGCGTACGTGACTCGAGGCGAAGCCGCTGTCATCGTCCTGGCGGCCGGGTCGGGCACCCGGATGCGCTCCGACATCCCCAAGGTCCTGCATACGCTGGCCGGCCGCAGCATGCTGGCACACGCGCTGCATGCCGTCGCCAAGGTGAACCCGACGCACCTCGTGGTGGTCGTCGGCAAAGAACGCGAGCGGGTCACCGCACATGTGCACGAGATCGCGGGCGGACTCGGCCGCACCGTCACCGTCGCCATCCAGGACGAACAGCTCGGCACCGGGCATGCCGTCAGCTGCGGGCTGTCCGCGCTGCCCGCCGACTTCGCGGGCACGGTCGTCGTCACCGCGGGTGACGTACCGCTGCTCGACGCCCATACCCTCGCCGATCTCGTGGACACCCACGCCGCCGCGACCGCGGCCGCCACCGTGCTCACCACGACCGTCAGCAACCCGACAGGCTACGGCCGCATCCTGCGCACGCAGGACCACGAGGTGATCGGCATCGTCGAGCAGGCCGACGCCACCGAGTCCCAGCGCGCCATCCGCGAGGTGAATTCCGGGGTGTACGCCTTCGACGCGGCGGCCCTGCGCTCGGCACTGAGCCGGCTGCGTTCGGACAACGCCCAGCAGGAGCTCTATCTCACCGACGCCATCTCGATCGTGCGCGGCGACGGCCAGATCGTCCGGGCCCACCACGTCGACGACAGCGCGCAGGTGTCCGGTGTCAACGACCGCGTGCAGCTGTCCGAGGTGGCCGCCGAGCTGAACCGCCGCATCATCGCCGGCCACCAGCGCGCCGGCGTCACGATCATCGATCCGACCACCACCTGGATCGATGTCGACGTCAGCATCGGCCGTGACACCGTCGTCAAGCAGTGCACCCAGCTGCTGGG
>Ga0207658_10000493_pt1 | contig 36279 bp, 31 predicted proteins | sample KBSS33metaG_FD_184322 | JGI IMG/M metagenome (GOLD analysis project Ga0207658, IMG submission 184322) | Switchgrass rhizosphere microbial communities from Kellogg Biological Station, Michigan, USA - KBS S3-3 metaG (SPAdes) (version 2) | ecosystem: Host-associated > Plants > Roots > Rhizosphere...
AGAGTTGCGCGGCTACCTGCTTCTGCTTGCGAATGCCGGCCTCGACACGGTGGTGAACGCGATGACGTTCTCGATCCAGCGCCTGGCCGAAGATGTCGCACTGCAGCGCCGGCTTCGCGCCGATCTAAGCCTGGTGCCGGCGGCTATCGAGGAGTTCCTTCGGTTATACACACCGTCGACCATCACGCGTTACGCGGTACGCGATACGGAACTGCGCGGCCAGAAGATCGCTAAGGGTGAGCGGATCATCTTATTGCTGCCGGCCGGCAATCTCGACAGTTCGATCTATGAAAATCCATTCGAGTTCGATCTCGACCGCCAGACTCCGGCTTTGACCTTCGGCACCGGCATTCACCGTTGCCTTGGCTCGCACTTGGCGCGGGTAGAGATGCGCGTACTTATTACCGAATGGCTCGCTCGCGTTCCCGAATTTCGGATTGATGACACGCAGCCTTCGAAGAGTTACGCGGGCATGGTGTACGGGATAGACTGTCTCCACTTGCTGTGGGATGCGCCCACAACGCAGACCGGCTAGCTTTGTCCGCATCCGTTGGCCTTGAAGAGGTCAGGATCTCGCTCCCGCAGAACCAAATGGTGGATCGCGGCGAATCTCGAGGTTGTCCATATTAGGGGCGTTCCTGATGATATGGACGGTTGAGCGCTCGGCATGAGCTCTGGCCGACTTAGTCGACTTCAAGCGGACCGATAGATTGGCGAGCCGAGGAAGCCGCTTCTTCCGCTGTCCGCAGCTTCGCGCATCGATCGATGGCTGGCCGACCCCTTCCAGCCTGCGCGTGCACCGGGTGAACATCCCGTCCCGATCGTGCTGAGACACGGTTGGCCTGGATCGATAAGCGATTTCCAGGCGGTAACACCGACGCTTGGTGGAGGCTGGATCGGCTGTCGTAGCCTCTAGCGTCAGGACTCATTGCTCACGACCCGTAGCAGCCGTTTGCGGCGATAGAGATTGCGGACATGAAGATGCTGTCGCATCGGCCGTAGCGGGTTGCAACGCGCCGCCAGTCTTTGATGCGGCCGAAGCCGTTCTCTATTCTGTGGGCGCTGCTTGTACAGCTGAGCGTTGGAGGGGTGCTGGACCTTGCGGTTCGCGCGTGGCGAAATGCCCTGGACGGTCAGGGCTTCGCGGAACCAGTCGCTGTCATCACCCCAGCCGCTGTCATAATACCTTTCGGCGAGCGGTTCTCTTGCCTTGGAAGGCCGGCAAACAGCAGACGAGCACCTTGTGATCGCTCAGTTGGCCTTCGCTCAAGAACATCATGATCGGTCGCCCCTGGCCGTCGCAGACGGGGTGGAGCTTCGAGTTCAGCTCTTGGAACATGACCGCAGGAGAATGACCGAGGCTGAGCTGGCCGAATCCAAGGCCGCGAACGAAGTCGTGCACAAGGCGATGTCGTTGCGCCTCCGCAACATGCTGATGCCGAAGTACAATCCGCGTTACGTGCCAGAGCCGGACAAGGATCGGGCTTATATTGCCAAGTCCGAGCCGCTGGCCGTCTGACCTCGGAGAGTAGCGTCCCCTGCTGCGACCCGAAGTCGGAGCAGGGGAGCGACTTACTTCTGAAGAATCGTGATCGCGCAGTTGCCGCCGGCGCCCAGCACGTGGCCCAGCGCGGTCTTGGCGCCTTCCACCTGCCGCGGACCGCATGTTCCGCGCAGTTGCGCCACCAATTCCACGACTTGGCCGAGGTGCGACGCGCCGACCGGCTCACCCTTGCTAATGAGGCCGCCGCTCATGTTGACAGGCGTGGCTCCGCCGATGCTGGTATGGCCTTCCTCTACCAAGCGGCCCCCTTCACCGACCGGGCATAGTCCGAGTTCTTCGTAGATCTCGATCTCGCAGAACGCGTCGGTATCCTGGACCTCGAAGCAGTCGATCTCCGACGCGTCGAAGCCTGCAGCCTCAAAGGCGCGTGCGGCGGTCACCTCGGTTGGTCCCAGGTTATCCATCGTCGCGCTCATGGTCTCGGCGGGGCAGCGGAAGTCGGACGAATAGCGCGAGATGGTGTGTGCGGCCGCAGCGATGCGAATGGCACTAGCGCCAAGTTCGTGCACCTTACGCTCCGACGCCAGCACCACTGCCGCCGCACCGTCATTGGGCGCGCAGATTTCCAGCAAGCGGATCGGATCGCAGACCAGAGGCGAATTCAGGATCTGCTCCATCGAGAACTCCTTCTGATACATCGCCATCGGATTGTGGACGCTGTTCAGGTGGTTCTTGTGGGCGACCATCGCGATCTGCTCGTGCGTGGTTCCATATTCGTGCATGTGTCGCATGGCGCGCATCGACCAATATGCCGGGTTCATCGACATGCCGAGTTCGATCTGCCAGGGGCTATAGATCATGGACGGGTCCATGAAGCCGCGAGGCATTTTTTCGGTGCCGGCAACCAGAACCAGATCGGCTTCGCCCGCGCGGATGGCCATCATACCCTGGAGCAGGGCGGCACCACCGCTGGCGCAGGCTGCCTCAATGTCAATTACCGAGATGTCGGTGGCGCCCAAGCAGCGCAGGATGCGCGCACCCGACGTGGCCGGCAGATACATCCGCGCCATGTAGGCCGCCTGCACATCGCGCCACTCCACGCCAGCGTCGGCAAGGGCTGCTGCTGCGGCTTCCGAGCCGATTTGCTGGTAAGACTTATCGAAGCGACCGAAGGGGTGATAGCCGCTGCCGATGATGTAAACGTCGCTCACAATTATTCTCCCGTCGCAGCGTAGGCGAACGCGACCACTTCGGCGCCGTTGTCGTCTGTGCGCAAGACGTACGGCTTCAGTTGAAGCGGCATGCCGATGCGCAAGCTGTCGATGTCGGGCAGCAAAGGCGCCATGACCCGGATCACGCCATCGACCTCTACCAGGCCAAGTCCGAATGGCTTGAATTCGGCGGGGCCGCGATAGTTGCCCGGAGGGCGATGCCTCACCACGGTGTAGGTATAGAGCGTACCTCGGTCGCCCAGCGCCTTGAGCGACAGGTCTTCGGACCCACAATTCGGGCAAGCCTCAAATGTGCCAAGACCCATTTCGCCGCAAGTGTCACATTTGCTACCGCATAGGTGCACTTCGGCAAGATCGTCGAGCGGGCCGGCGAAGAGCCCGTCCTTAATCGCAATCCGTTTCGTATCCGTGGACATAGAGTTTATCCGATCTGACGCTGGAAGGGTTGCGGGCGAGAGCAGGTTCCGACCCGGTTATTTGTTGCCGAAAACGGGCGCACGCTTTTCGATGAAGGACTGCCGCTTCTCGGCGGCGTCCTGGGTCGAGCGGGCCATGAACACCGCACGCGATTCCATCTCGATGCCGGCTTCCAGGCTCCCGGCCGATTGGTTCAGCCACATGGACTGCTTGGTCAGCCATACGCCGAGCGGCACATTGACCAGAATGTTGCGCGCCACTTCGAGCGCCGCTTCCATAAGCTGATCGTCGGGAACCGTGCGCAGGACCAGCCCAATCCGCTCGGCCTCGTCGGCGAGAACAGGACGCGCCGTCAGCAGGATTTCCGCCGCGCGCTGCGTCCCTACCGCGCGGGGCAGCAGATAGCTCATGCCCAGCTCGTGGCCGGTACCGACGTTGTGGATCGAATTGACGAATTTGGCCGAGCGGCCAGCGATACACATGTCAGCGGCCAGGGCGAGCGAGAAGCCGATGCCGGCCGCGGCCCCGTTGACCGCGGCGATGACCGGTTGCGGCAGCTGCCGCATCAGCAGCGGAATCGACGCCATCTCGCTCATGTGGTGGCGCGACCGATACGTCGGCCCGAGATCGGGATCATCGACCCACTTGGCGATGCCGGAGCTTCTGAGGTCGTGCCCGGCGCAGAAGCCGCGACCGCTGCCGGTCAGGATCACGACACGCGCCTTCGAATCGTGTTTCAGATCACGCAATATGTCGATCAACTCGGCATAAGTGTCGATCGTGAAAGCATTGAGTTGGTCCGGGCGGTTGAGTGTCAGCCGCCGGACGCCGGGCAACACTTCATCGACGATGATATCGGTCATGGCCGTTCCTTAGGATTCCCACCATTTAGCCTTGGCGAAGCTGTCGCCGAAGGGCTCGTCCCGATTACGCAGCGCCTGTTTCAGTCCCGCCGTTGCCATATCGTGTCGAAACTGGCTGCGCCGGGGACCCCTGCCGAGGTGAGCGATCGCATCCTGGCCGGCCGCATATCGCTGCAGGCTGCGCGCACCCTGCAGTTCCAGAGCCATGTTGACCACGCGCTTGTGGGTCGCAAGGATTTCGGGATCGACCAGGGCAACGCGGCGAGCCAGTGTCTCAACTTCGGCATCGAGCTGATCGGCGGGAACGGCATCCAGCACCAACCCTACGCGGGCGGCATCGCGGCCGAGCAGTGTGTCGCCGGTCATCAGGATGCGCTTCGTCCACTGCGGACCGAGGTGATAGACCCACATGTGCGAAGGCGGCGTGCCATTGGCGCGAGCGGCGGGAAAGCCGATCTTGGCATCATCGGCAGCGATGATCATGTCGCAGAAGAACACCAAGTCGGTGCCGCCTGCCAGGCAATTTCCCTGAACTTTGGCGATGACTGGCTTGTGCAGGTCGAAGATGGTCATCATGTGGCGCTGGGTCGCCTCCAGATGCCAGCTGTCGTCATCTACCGTGCCAAACCGCGTGCGATAGCTGACTTCCTCCGCTGGCTCGGCGTTCTGGTCCGTCTTGACGTCGTTGTAGGTCGTCACAAGATCGAAGCCGGCGCAGAAGTCCTTTCCGGCGGCTTGCAGCACCACCACGTTGACGTCCGCCCGATCATCGGCCTCCATCAAGGCGGCCTCCAGCTCGACCAGCATCTTGCGGTTCAGCGCGTTACGCTTTTCGGGCCGGTTGAGAGTAAGATAAGCGACTGAAGCATCGACTTTGAAGTCGATGAATTCGGCTGCCTTCAGCCATTTGCTCATGTTGACGCCCTCCATGGGGTGATCTGGTCTGATCGGCCGCGTGATGCCGGCCAGGACTCCTGGCTCAGTCAGCCTTGGGGCTTGCCAGGTGCTTGTCGAAGAAGTTGATCATGGTGGCGAACAGTTCCGCCGACTGCGGGAGCCGGAAGTCATGGGAGAACGCGTGAGCCACCCCTTCCCACACATGCAACTGCGTAGGCACACCCAGCTTTGCTAACTTCGAATGCGTGTGCACCACGGAACTCAGTGCAAAGTCACGGCTACCCGAAATGAGCAGGGTCGGGGGAAAGGCTTTCAGGGCCTCATCCGAATTGATCGGGAACACGGCCGGATCCTGCCCATCAGCGCCGAGGAAGTAGAGGTGCTCTTCCCAGGCGGGCATGGTCCTGCCCGAAATCGCTGGGGCCCAATGCGAAGAGTCGCCTTCGCCCCAATAGCTTGCGGCGCCGAATAGCAGGGCCACGGCGGCGGGCAGCGGCTGCCCGGCCTGCTGCATGCGATAAAGCGCCTGGGTCGCCAGCAGCGCGCCGGCGGAGTAGCCGAACAGGCCGATCGATTCAGCGCCGTAGGTGTTGGCGAGCGCAGTCAGCACTCCTGCGACATCTTCCGCGGCGGCGGGGTGCTTATGCTCTGGCGCCAATCGATAGTCGACGCTCGCCACTTTGCACTTCGCCAGACCGGCGACCGGTACCGATTCCAGCTGTCCGCACAAACGCGCGCCGAAGGTGATGCCGCCCGCGTGAAGGTTGACGAGCACCCGCCCCTTCCACGCTGGATCGACTCCGGCAGTGGGTGAGATGATCTCGATCGGTACGCCGGCAAGCTCGAAAGCCTCGATCTTCACGTCAAATGTCTGGCGCTGCTTTGCCAGAATGCGCGGGTAGAAGTGATTGTCGATCCACTCACGATACGCAAAGACGGAGTCGGCATCGGAATCGATGTAAGGCGGGGGCGGGGGCACGGCCGGAGCCGACTTGGCGGGCGCGCCGTCTTTGCTGGGTTCCTTCGAGACGGTCGGCGCCGGAGTCGCGGCCTTCGGCTGATGGAGGAGAGAGCTCACCCTCGGCATGGCGAAAGAGGGAACCTGGATATCGTTCTGCGCCACCTGTCGAACCTCTTCTTCCCGTTTACCCGTTCTCGAATCCATAGGGCCGCCTCGCCCATGAAGCGAGCGTGACGTAGCATGTCCGCGTGGCAAGTCTTGGCCGCAAGCTGCATTGGTCATACCCGGATCAATGGCTATATCGCCCGCAGCGGCTAAGTTCGCCTTAGCAATCTTCCGAAATTCGCTTGTCTCTGTCCTCAGAATCGACATACTTGTCAAGTAAGGACTGGAAAGCGTCCTGGCGGAGAGCGAGCTTGTCAGATCAGACCGATATTCGGCGGCTTCACGGAAGCTGGGCGCTTGTAAGCTGGGAGCGCTTTCGTGGCGGAGAATTTCTGGAGCATCCTCTGGGGCCTGGCCCCGTCGGACTGATCACCTACGACCCGATCGGTTGCATGCAGGTGCAGATGATTGCACGCGGGCGCGGCCTCTCATCGTACCGCAATCCGCGTGACGCGGCGAACGCCGCGTTGAGGGGGCAGGCGTTGCCGGCTGAGTTCGCGGCAGAGGCAGCGCGGGCCTATTCGACTTTCGCCGGGTACGCCGGACGCTACGAGGTGGACGAAGCCAACTCGGTGATCCGCCATCACGTCTGGAGCGGCATCGATCCGCGCATGGTTGATGGGGTGCAGGAACGCCTGTACAAGATCGTCGACGACGACACGCTCATTCTCGAGATTAGACCATACATGGTCGACGGGGTCGAACATGGCGACACCTTGGTATGGCGTCGCATCAAGTCCATGTCTCGACCGCATCTCCATGCAGATGAACAAGTCTTGGGAAAGGATTAGCCATGATGCCGGTTACTCAAGCCGAGTACGATCTCGTCGTCCGCGGCGGCACGGTGTTCGACGGCAGTGGTGGCAAGCCATTCATCGCGGACATCGCGGTGCGGGCTGGGCGTATCGAGGCCGTGGGGGTGGTGCCAGGCCGCGGCCACGAAGAGATCGATGCGTCGGGGCAGATCGTCACGCCCGGCTTTGTCGACATCCACACTCATTATGACGGGCAGGCGACCTGGGACAGCCGCATGCAGCCGTCCTCATGGCATGGGGTTACAACCGTCGTCATGGGCAACTGCGGCGTTGGCTTCGCCCCTTGCAAACCGGATGACAGGGATACGCTGATCCGGCTCATGGAAGGGGTGGAAGACATTCCCCAGCCGGTCATGGCTGAGGGATTGCCTTGGAACTGGGAGACCTTCCCTGAATACCTGGATGCCATCGAAGCCCGCGCCTTCGACGTCGACATCTGCACCATGCTCCCGCACGCCGCATTGCGGGTGTACGTCATGGGGCAGCGTGGTTTTCATCGCGAGCCGGCGCAGACCGATGATATCGTTCGCATGCGAGAGATTGCGCGTGAAGCGATTGAAGCCGGCGCTTTCGGTTTTTCCACCTCGCGAGCCCATACCCACAAGACGCTGGCCAACGAGCCGACCCCGTCATTCAATGCCGCGACCAACGAACTGGTCGGCATTGCCATGGGCCTTGCGGATGCCGGCAATGGCGTGTTGCAAGTGGTCGGCAACGCGGAATCCGAAGAGTTCATTGAAATGACGCGGGCGTCGGGCCGTCCGATGTCCCACTTGCTTGCCCAGACGCATGGCGATCCGGAAAGCTGGCGTGACGGGCTCAAGAAGCTGGAAGCGCTCAACGCCGATGGGCTGGTCGTGCGCGCTCAAGTCGGCGGGCGCCCGGTCGGCGTGCTCATGGGGCTCGACCTCACGATGCACCCCTTCGTGCTGCATTCTTCCTATAAGGGCATCGCCGGCCTTCCGCTTGCCGATCGGATCAAGGTACTCTCCGATCCCGAATTTCAAGCTAAGCTATTTGCCGAGGAGCCGGGCACGGGAGTTGTATTCGATCGGGCGCTGCTGACGCGCTTCGATGAAATGTTCCTGCTGGAGGGTGAGCCCGACTACGAACAGCCAACGGAGAACTCGGTGGCGGCAATCGCGTCCCGCCGCGGTGTTACGCCTCAATCCGTAGTGCTGGAACATCTGCTCGGCAACGGCGGTAGCAACTTGCTGCTCACTCCCATGGCCAATTACTGCCAGCATAGCCTGGAACCGGCCCGGGAGATGCTGACGCATCCATTGACCTTGTCGGGCCTGTCGGATGGCGGAGCCCACATGGGCACGATCTGTGACGGCAGCCTGCCGACGTACATGCTCAGCTATTGGACTCGCGATCGTACGCGCGGCCCGAAGCTTGGCTTGGCCGAAGTCGTGAAGATGCAAACGGCTGATACCGCCGCCTGGATGGGCCTCGACGATCGCGGCAGGATCGCCCCGGGCTTGCGCGCCGACCTTAACGTGATCGATTACGACAAGCTCAGGCTTCACGCGCCCGAGCTGCGTTTCGATCTGCCTGCAGGCGGGCGGCGTCTGGTCCAGCGCGCCGACGGTTACACGGCAACCGTCATCAACGGAGCCATCACTTATCGCAATGGCGAGGCCACCGGCGTGCTGCCGGGCAGGCTCGTTCGCAGCCGCGCCATGGCGGCCTAACGCGCCGACCTAGCATCGTTGTCCTGGCAGGCATGCGCCTCGGCTAGGACGGCGGAGGATGAATGTTCAAGGAGACGAAATGTCGGTCGAAGTTGAGATCCGCGATGCGGTGGCTGTGGTAACTCTGGCCCGGCCGGAGAAGAAGAACGCCATCACAATGGATATGCGTCGCGAGCTCTGGGAGGTGTTCGAAGGCTTCCGCGAAAACGAGGAAGTTCGCGCCGTGGTGCTCACTGGCGCCGGCGGCGATTTCTGCTCGGGCATGGACGTGGGTGAATTCGGCAGCCGCAGCGTGCGGGCGACGCTGGACCGGATGCAGCGGCTCCATCGGATCAGCCGCGCGATCTACACGCTCAAGAAGCCGACCATCGCAGCGGTCTCCGGCGTGTGCATGGGCGTGGGCTGGAGCTATGCGCTGTCGTGCGACATGGTCGTCGCCAGTCCGACGGCGCGGTTCGCGCAAGTGTTCAACAAGACCGCGCTCGCTCCAGACGGCGGCGCCGCGTGGCTGCTGGCGCGCAATGTCGGCTTGATGCGCGCGAAAGAGATCACGTACTCCGGGCGGTTCATCGGTGCAAAGGAAGCGCTCGATCTGAACCTTATTCTAGAAATAACGGGTGACATGCCTGTTCTGGATCGTGCGCTTGAAATGGCGCGTACCTTCGCGCAAGGGCCCGGTCTGGCGATCGAGATGGCCAAGCGTCAGTATGAACTGTCAGCCAGTACCGACTTCTGCAGCTTCCTGGAGAACGAGGCATCCATGCAACCGCTGCTGATGCGCACGGAGGACTACCAGGAAGGCGTGAGCGCCTTTGGTGAACGCCGGCCGGCTCAGTTCAAGGGCACTTGATCTCGGGCGACTTAGTCATTTGATAGTAAAGTCAAATATCATTGGGGCAGCGCTCGACATGGGTCGATCTCGACGCTGGCAGCGGCAGGAAGCAGGTGAAGCGTGGCTCTGATCTACGACGAGGCGCAGCGGCAAATTGCCGATGAGTGCGAACGCATCTTGAAAGATGCGTATTCTGCGCCCGCCCTCAAGGCATTGCTTGAGCGGTTGGGGTGTTATGACGAGAGTTTCTGGCAGCTTTGCGTCGATCAGGGCTGGACTGCCATTGCCGTTCCGGAGGAGTTCGGCGGCTTGGGACTGGGGCTGTCGGAGCAGGGCATCGTCTCTCAGGCGTGCGGCAAGGTGGTGGGCGGTGCGCCGTTCCTGGCCAGCGGTTATGCCGTCGTCGAAGCGATCTCGCGTTTTGGTGATCCGGCGCTGAAGGATCGCTGGCTTCCGGCGCTGGCGCGAGGCGAGACGAAGGGCGTTGTCGCGGTGGGCGAGGGCCGTGCCATCTTGCCGCAAGCCCCCTGCGTGCGATTCGAGGAGGGGAGATTGACTGGCACCAAGAGCGCGGTGACCGGCGGCGCGTTCGGCGACGTCGCGCTGGTGCTCGCGGCCGGGACCGATGGTCCTGTGCTGGTTCTGGCGGATTTGTCGGGGCCGGAGACAAGCCGCGAGATCCTGCCCACTTTCGATAACAGCCGGGTGACCGCTGATCTTGTGTTCTCCGGGACGCCGGCGCAGCGCTTGGCTACCGATGGCCTCGGGGCTGCTCGCACCATCCTGCAGTTGCTGGCCGTGGTCACGGCGCATGAGCAGGTGGGAGGCGCCGAAGAGGTGTTTTCCTGGGCGCGCACATATGCGTTGGAACGTATCGCCTTTGGCCAACCACTGGCCGCGTTCCAGTCCATAAAGCATCGACTGGCGGAAAACTACATCACGATCGAACTGGCTCGAGGCAACGCCCAGTTCGCCGCTCACAACGTCGACGACCCGCGCTTCGCGCAATTTGCGGCGGCTGCGCGCATTTCCGCTATCGAAGCATATGACACCACCTCGCGAGACGCCATGCAAGTCTACGGCGGATTTGGCGCGACGTGGGAAGCGGACCTGCACCTTCATCAACGCCGGGCGCGCACCCTCGCCGTGGAGTGCGGCAATAGCCTCTTCTGGGAAGACGAACTCGTCGAGGAATTGCGCCATGCAAACTGAGACTGCAATCCAAGATTATCGCACCACCGCCCGCAAGTGGCTGGAGAGCCATGCAGCCACTTACGGCGCCGCGGCCCGTCGCGGCCTAGATGACAAGGCGGATCTGGCCTTGGGCCGCGCGTGGATGGCACTGAAGCATGATGCGGGGTACTCCGGCATCAACTGGCCGCGTGAGCATGGCGGGCAGGGTCTGGGCGCTGTCGAGAAGCTGGCGTTTGAAGAAGAGGAGATGAAGTTCGGCTTTCCGACGGAATATTTCTCCGTCAGCTTGGGAATGCCCGTGCCGATCATTCTGCGCTATTTCTCAGGAGAGTGGGTGCTTGAGCGGGCAAGGGCGGCCTTGCGCGGCGAGGAGATATGGTGCCAGTTGTTCTCTGAGCCGTCCGGCGGATCGGATCTCGCGGGCCTCAGAACGCGCGCTATTCGTGAAGAAGCAACCGAAGACTGGCGCCTTCATGGGCAAAAGCTGTGGACCAGCTACGCCCAATACGCCGACTACGGCATCATTGTCGCACGGCACGATCCCACGGTGCCCAAGCATAAGGGGCTGACTTATTTTTGGGTCGACATGCGTGCGCCCGGCACTACCGTTCGTCCAATCAAGCTGGCCGATGGTTCTGACCATGTGAACGAAGTGTTCTTCGACAACGTGCTGGTGCCGGACTCGCAAAGGCTGGGTGCGGTAGGTGACGGCTTCAAGGTGGCGTTGGAAACGCTCGTTATCGAACGTCATCATGCCTCTGATCCCGCCGGGTTCGGACCGCCTCTCGATCTGTTCGTGCGTGAGGCTGCCGAAGCGGACGCCGATGGTTCGTCGCTGCTCGACGATGGCCGGGTGAGGGAGCGTATCGCCCGCAATTACGCGCTTCAAAACGGTCTTCGCGCGATCCAGGCCCGCACACAACTGTTGTTGGCGCTCGGCGTGGAGCCCGGCCCCGAGGGAGCCATCAACAAGCTCGTCGCGGCGCGCGCGCGGCAGCGTCTCTCCGAATTCGTGCTTGATGCCAGGGGACCTGCCGGGGTGAACTGGCAGTCGGGTTCACGCTCGGCTGACTGGGTGCGCAGCTGGATCGCGGTTCCTACGGCGCGTCAGGCCGGCGGCTCTGACGAGATGCTCCTTAACACCATTGCAGAACGAATCCTTGGCCTTCCGCAGGATCACAGACCGGACAAGGGCGTTCCATTCAACCAAATCCCCAGGTAGGTAGCCGAAAGCGGCACGACAGGCCGCGCTCGATGCCAGACTTCTCGCAGGCTTTAATTATCATGACCGATGCTTTTATTTGCGATGCCGCCCGCACTCCCATCGGCCGTTACGGCGGTATCCTGAGCGGTGTTCGCGCCGATGATTTGGGTGCCATTCCGATCCGCGCCTTGATGCAGCGCAATCCTTCGCTCGATCCCGGCGCGATCGATGAGGTATTTTATGGGTGTGCGAACCAGTCCGGCGAGGATAACCGCAACGTCGCGCGCATGAGCCTGCTGCTTGCCGGCGTGCCGTGCGAGGTGCCGGGGGTCACGTTGAACCGGTTGTGCGCTTCGGGATTGGAGGCAGTCGGCTCCGCCGCGCGTGCCATTCGCACCGGGGAAATGGAACTGGCGATTGCTGGTGGCGTCGAAAGCATGACGCGAGCGCCGTTCGTCATGGGCAAGAGCGCCAGCGCGTTCGGCCGCGATCAGAAGATCGAAGACACGACGATGGGCTGGCGCTTCGTCAATCCGGCACTCGATGCGCTCTACGGTACGGAGACGATGCCGCGGACGGGCGAGAACGTCGCCGCCGAACACGGAATCGACCGAGACAGCCAGGACGCCTTTGCATTGCGCAGCCAGGAGCGCTGCGCCCATGCGCAGCAATCGGGTTTTATGGCCGCCGAGATCACGCCTGTTACTGTTCCCGGCCGTAAGCGCGGCGAGACGACTACGGTGGACACGGACGAACATCCGCGAGCCGACACCAGCATCGAGGCGCTGGCCAAGCTGCGGCCGCTCTTTGCCGACGGAACGGTCACCGCAGGCAATTCCTCGGGCATCAACGACGGCGCAGCAGCGCTGATCGTGGCCAGCGAAGCGGCGGCTCGTCGCCATGGCCTTACGCCGCGAGCGCGTATCCTTGGCATGGCTTCCGCGGGTGTCGAGCCGCGGGTGATGGGTATCGGCCCGGTTCCGGCTTGTGAGAAGCTGATGGCTCGGCTTGGACTGAGCATCGGCGATTTCGACGCTATCGAGCTGAACGAGGCCTTCGCCAGCCAGTCACTTGCCGTCCTGCGTGGACTCGGCCTGGCAGACGATGCCGCGCACGTGAACGCCAATGGTGGCGCGATCGCGCTGGGCCATCCTCTCGGGATGTCGGGGGCTCGGCTTGCTCTTACGCTTGTCCACCAGCTCGAGGCGAGCGGCGGACGTCGGGGACTGGCGACGCTGTGCGTAGGCGTAGGCATGGGAGTTGCTTTAGCCGTGGAGCGCGTGTGATCGGCACCTTGCACTCACCACTTGGCCGCGTGTCGCGGCGGCATCGGGCTAGCGGACAACCGGCGTGATATCGGCAGGACTTTTCGCGGCCGCAGCCCTCAACCCGGCCAAGGCTGCGGCAATCCAAGGCGAAACGGGGGCGCAACTTAGCTACGGCGATCTCAACGCGCGTTCTGCCGATCTGGCGCGTAAGCTGCGGCAGCACTTGGGCGAGGGTGACCGCGTCGGCTTGCTGCTGGAAAATGGCCTCGACTACTTCGTGGCGGCTTGGGCTGCCCGTCGATCAGGTCTGCGCTATGTTCCAATCAACTGGCACCTGCAGTCCGCGGAGACGGCGTATATCGTTGCGAACAGCGAGGCTCGCGCTTTGATCGCCAGTACACATCTGAGCGATCTGGCGATGCGTTCGACAATTGGCAGCGATACTCTGGACCTGATGCTGACGATTGATGAGCCGTTCGGTGACTTTCAGGTGGTCGCCGATTTGCCGAAGGCGCCAGCCATCGTCGAGCGGGAAGGCTCGGCGATGATGTATTCCTCAGGAACCACCGGCGCTCCTAAAGGCATCCTGCGCCCGCTAGGTGCTCAAGCTGCAGGCACCCCGGGACTGAATGAAGAAATGATGCGCGGCGCCTACGCCATCGGACCCGGCTCCGTGCTTCTCGCAGCCGGGCCGCTCTATCACGCCGCTCCGCTTGCCTGGTCCATGGGCACTCAGGTGTTTGGCGGCACTAGCGTGGTGATGTCCGCCTTCGATCCCGAGATGGTCCTGGCCGCCATCGAGCGCTTTGGTGTGACGCACGGCTTGTTCGTACCGACGCATTTCGTCCGCATGCTCAAGTTGCCCGAAGCAACACGACGACGTTACGATTTGTCCAGCCTCAAGGCGGTGATCCACGCCGGGGCGCCGTGCCCGCCCGAGGTAAAGCGGCAGATGATCGACTGGCTCGGCCCGGTAATCGAGGAGTTCTACGGCGCCAGTGAAGGCGGCTTCGTCAAGGCGTCTACGGCCGACTGGCTGGCGCGGCCTGGCACCGTCGGACGCTCTTTTGCCGGGCCGATCCGCATCCTTGACGACGATCACAACGATCTTCCGCGCGGAGCGAAGGGCACCATTTACTTCCAGCTGACCGCTCCGTTCGAATATTACAAGGAGCCTACCAAAACCCGCGACACTGTCCTTGATGGACAGTGGTGCACGGCTGGCGACATCGGCTACCTCGATGAAGACGATTTTCTGTTTCTCGTCGATCGCAAGCACAACATGATCATCTCGGGCGGTGTGAACATATATCCGCAAGAGGTCGAAAATCTGCTGACCATGCACCCTGCAGTCGCCGATCTCGCCGTGATCGGCGTACCCAACCAGGAGTTCGGCGAAGAGGTCAAGGCCGTCATTGCAATAGCCGATGGTCACGCCGCCACACCCCAGTTGGCCGAACAACTCATCGCCTATTGTCGGGAGCGGTTGGCGCACTACAAGTGTCCGCGCACCGTCGATTTCGTCGCTGCGATTCCGCGACTGCCAAGCGGCAAGGTTCGCAAGCACGAGCTGCAGGCGCTCTACGAAGCGCCAAAACTTTAATCCACTTGCCGCTTGTGGGCGGCTTCGCTGGATCAAACTTTAAAGCCCATGCCAAGGAGATCTATTCGCTCACCAGCGGCCGCTCGACGGTACGATTGCTTTTTTCGAGGGCTGCTTAATCAGTATCAATTGCGTTCAATTGAGCGGCATTATAGCGATCCCCCGCGGTACTCCCCGGCGGTATAGCATCTTCAAGTGCAGTGAGTTCGTCGATGGTCAGCGGCATAGCCGCGGCTGCAAGATTTTGCTGAAGGTGCGCGATACGGCGCGTGCCCGGTATCGGGACAATGTCAGTTCCTTTCGCGAGAATCCATGCAAGTGCGACCTGGCCGGGCGAACTGCCGCGCTGAGCGGCCAACTCGCGGATGGCTCGGGTTAGAAGCAAGTTTGCATCATAATGCTCTGCTGACGCACGAGGATCGATGTTGCGCCCGTCATTCTGATCTCGCTCGCTTGGGCGCGGTGCCGTGCCAGTAAGGAAGCCTCGACCCAGTGGTGAGAAAGCTATCAGCCCGATGTTGAGTTCGCGCAGGGTGGATATGATTTTCGTCTCTATGCCACGTTCCCAGACGGAATATTCGCTTTGAACGCAAGACAGCGGAAATTCGGCGTGAGCTTTGCGGATTGTGGCTGCTCCAGCCTCCGACAAGCCGAAGTACCGCACCTTTCCTTCTCGGGCGAGATCAGCGACCGTACCGGCGACCTCCTCAATGGGTACGTTCCGATCAACCCGATGCTGCTGAATTAGGTCGATGTAGTCAGTGCCCAGCCGCTTCAGACTCCCCTCAACGGCAGCCCGGATGCGAGCAGGAGAGCTATCTAGACCAACGACTTTACCATCTTCGATACGCCACCCAAATTTCGTTGCAAGAGCGACCTTGTCGCGGTGCCCGGCAATAGCTCGGCCGAGCAGTTCCTCGTTGCGATAAGGGCCATAGACCTCTGCAGTGTCGAACAAGGTAACGCCCAGATCGATCGCACGACGCACCGTTGAGATTGATTCCTCCTCGGATGCCGGGCCGTACGCCGAGCCGATGCTCATGCAACCAAATCCAATCGCCGAAACCGCCAGGCCCGCTCCGCCCAGATGTCGCGTTGCTGTGATCGGTTGGAGTAATTCTGCCACTCCACATTCTCCCTATGCTTCTGACTTCCAGCGGCACAGGCCGTGCACGGCCGATGTCTCGCTCATTTCAGTTCATTCGTCATCAAGCTGTCAGCTGAACCTCGGCCGCAAGCGTGCAGAAAGCAGTCGCCTAACGGCCCTTCCACACCGGGTCGCGCTTTTCGGCAAAAGCGCGAACTCCTTCCCGGTTGTCGTCGGCACCTATCCACGCACGATAAGCGGGATAATTCGCTTGGGCTTGCAACGCCGCCTCTACACTACCCTCGCCGATGCCTCGCATTGCGGCCTCCTTAGTGGCGCGAACCGACATCGGAGCGCACTTGAGGATCTCTTCGCACCAGCGCTCGACCACGGCATCCAAGAGATTTGACGGCGCCACTTCGTTGACCAATCCGAGCGTGTACGCATGCTCAGCAGAGAACGTACTGCCCGTCAGAAGGAAACCCATAGCTCTTTTAAGCGGAAGTTGACGGGTAAGCCGGTGGATTCCGCCCGCGAGTGCGATAGCTCCCACTCGAGGTTCGGGAAGGGCGAACGAAGCGCAATCTGCAGCGATAATCAAATCGCACGCCAGCGCCATCTCGAAACCACCGCCCATGCAGGCACCGTTCACTGCGGCGATGATGGGTTTGTTTAGATCGAACCGCTCGATCAGGCCCGCGTAGCCATTTTCGGGATAGCTAAAGCTTGACCAATCGGCCTTGAGATCGCTGCCGGCACAAAAGGCGCGCGCTCCTGCTCCTGTCAGGACGCAGAGGAACTGCGAGTCATCATCGGCGAATTCATCGAATGCCGACTGCAACTCATGGTGCATTGCCGGATTGATCGAGTTCATCTGATCTGGACGATTCATTGTGACCCTAGTCACCCGACCGGAGATCTGAACGTCGATGCACTCGTAGGTCATACGTTCGTTCGCGCTCTCACCTTCGTCCGCCACTTGAGGCGCGCACGTACTCCTCGCGGAGGCGCTCGACAAGTTCAGAGACCGAAGGAATGTCCTCGATCAAGCCAACTCCGTGGCCAGCGCCCCAAATATCTCGCCATGCCTTCAGATGGTCGGGTATTGTCGGCTTAAGAAACCCAGCGGTTGGTGGAAGCGAACTTGGATCGAGACCAACCCGTTCGATCGACCCACGCAGATAGTTGGCCATCATGCCCGAAATTCGGTCCGTGGTGACTACGTCCGCCATTGTTTGGCTGACTAACAGCGCCTTGTATTCTGGTGAGGCGTCAGACTCCTGCGTCGCGGCAAAACGGGTGCCCATGTAGGCGAAGTCGGCGCCCAGAGTCTGAGCCGCAGCGATGCCGCTGCCATCACTAATCGCGCCGGCCAAGAGTATAGCGCCATCCCACTGCCGCCGGATTTGCGGCACGATAGCGAAAGGGTTGGCCCAGCCGGTGTGGCCGCCCGATCCGGCTGTAAGCACGATTAAGCCATCGACCCCCTGTTCAGCTGCTTTTTCTGCATGCCGCAGAGTTGCGACGTCGTGGAACACGAGTCCGCCGTAGGCGTGCACGCGTCTGACCACCTCGCCTGGTGGCCCCACACTGGTGATGACGATGGGAGGCTCGTTGGACTCGATCACCTGCAGATCAGCGGCAAAACGAGGCGCACCGGCGCCCGCCACAATCAGATTCACAGCATAAGGAGCTGCATCCGCCACGTCCGCCAGATCACGCTTGATCTGGTGTAACCATGACTCGAAGATTTCAGGGGTACGAGCGTTGGCCGAAGGGAAGGAGCCCACTATTCCTGCCTTGCAGCACGCGATGGTCAACTTAGGGTCCGAGACTAGAAACATTGGCGCTGCGATAACAGGCAGGCGAAGGCGCAACTTCAGTCGGTCAAGGTCGAGATCCTTCATGCTTGCTAGCGCCCGATCCGGACATTATCGCATGCCCAAATTGCTGTTTTGGGCAGTTCACCAGAACCCATTTGTATTGCCATCTCTCTGCTGTGGCGTCCCGCAATGCTTTGCGCATTAACGGGTCCTCGACCTGACCGACGCGGTAATGCAGGCACCCGACACAACGGAGCCTATTGAACGGTTTGGCTCCGCACAAGTAGGTGTTTGAGTAGCCCCTAGATTTCTGGACGCCTTCGATCCGAATTTTGAGGACAGGAGGCGATGATGCGGAAGCCCAATTTCGGCGATGAGTTTAAGCATGATGCGGTGGCCCGGATCACCGAGCGGGGTTATCGGGTAGCGGAGGTCCCGCAGCGGCTCGGTGTCAGCCAGTATTCGCTGTTTGCGTGGAAGCGGCAGATAGGCAGCCAATTGTCGGGCGATGCCGGCAAGGATGCCGAGATCCGCCAGCTCAAGGGCGAGCTGGCCCGGGTGATCGAGGAGCGCGACATCCTAAAAAAGCGACCGCGCCTTCGCCAGGGAGGACTGCCTTCATCCGCCCTCACAATCTCGAGCATTCGCTGAGCCGGCGCGGCAACTGTCACGACAACGTCGCGGCCGAGAGCTTCTTCTCCGCGTAAGCCAACTCGGCTCCTTGCTCGCCTCGGCGGTAAAACGTCGAAGCGACCAGGCCGCACAAACATAGCGCCGCCAATATCGACATGCCGGACGTGTACTCACCGGTCTGCTCGTGCAGCCAGGCGATCAAGGGCGGGGAAAAGTTGGCGACGGCGGTGAACGTGCTGATAATGCCATACGCGCGCGGGAAGCCCTGCTGCCCGAATTCCTCGACCATGCAGGCGGCAAGGAGGACCCAAATCCCTTGAGCCAAGCCGAGAGTAGCGCAACCAATCGCCAGCGCGACGAACCCCGATGCCATGCTCAGTCCCAGCACGCCCGCCATTGCGAGGAACGCCAGCATCATCAAGGGCTTTCGGGTGCCGAACCGATCGCATGCCACACCGCTGCCCAATTTACCAACAGCGGCCGCGACATTATAGATGCCCATCAGAATGGCTGCCATGCCCAGGGTGACCCCGCGCGATGTGGTGAAAGGCACGAGGTTCACCATTGTCGCAGCGTTCGACATCAGGATCGGTGCGAAGACGAGGACGACGATCCAGAAATTACGCCGGCGCAGCACCTCACGCGCACTGGGCGGCTCTCCATGCTTCGTCTCGGTATCTACGATAATATAAGCGCGCCCTTCCTCTTCCAGCGGACGTTCGCGCATAATGAACAGGATCAGCAGCATCGAGACTAACACGATGCCGGCGCCGAATACCCACCAAGTCGCCCGCCAGCCCACGCCTTTGAGCAGCCACACGACCAAAGGCGGGAAAAGAATGCCCGAGGCCACCAGGCCGACCGCACAGATGCTGAAGGCCAGTCCACGCCGCTTCACGAACCATCTAGAGATCAAGGTTTGCGAAGGGATCGCCGTGGAAAAGGTGATCGCAGCCGAAAACAGCAGCGGATAGATTAGCAGCAGCTGCCACCCTGCGGTGAGCAGGCCCATCGCCAAGTGCGCCACGCCGATGCCAAGGACACCCACAGTGAACAACCGTTTGAGGGGAAGCCGCTGCACCATCCCTCCGACGATCGGCGCCCAGATCGAACAGCCGATGCTGAATAGCGTCATGGCGAGGATGATCTCGCTGACTGGCATGCGGAACTCACGCGACCAGTCTTGCAGAAAGAAGGAGAAGCAGGACACGGCCACTCCCATGCTGCCTGCCTGAATTAGGACGCAGATCGCCACCATATTCCAGCCGTGATACCAGGGCGTCCTGATTTGCATGAGATGCCTTTTCCTTCTCTCCATCCCACCCCCAGCGTCATTTCGGGCGTCTGAGTCCTGAGCCAAGCAGAAAGGAACGCGTGCTCAGGTGGCGTGCATGCATTGCGTACCTGACTGGCAGCTATAGGGAAACGTCAGAGTGGGCGGGGACGAGTATAACTGCCTGTCAGCAAGACGATCGGTTCGTCGCTATGGTTTTAGGGTCCCCTCAGGGAATAATCCCTCCGAGTTCAGTCGGATACTGGCTTCAGCCTTCGACTCGCAATGGGCTACAGCAAAGGTTGTCACACGACTTTTCATCATCGCTAGCACATCGTCTGGCGCCGAAGTACCTGTACAAGGTGCTTGCGCGAGATCATCCGGCAGGTCTGCGCCGAGATGGGCGTGGCCATCATCAACGGCGCCTCGTCACGCGATCATGTCCACATGTTCGTCGAGATACCGCCGCAGGTCTCGGTCAGCGATTTCGTCCGCCGGGCAAAAGGACGCTCATCCCGCAAAATCCAGCAGGAGTTCGAGCACATCCGTAAGCGCTATCGGGGCAACGCTTCTGGGGGAGGGGACAACTTTTATTCGCGGCTATGGCGCTCATATAGCCGCGCAATTGAGAATGGTCGGCGAAAATGTTGGGCCAACTTGCTGGCAGCAATCGACCAAGTTTCAGGAATTTTGAATATTGTCCGCGCTGGGCGGCAATATAAAAAGTAGCCTCCAGGTTTCAAACCCCGCTTTCCGCCTGCGAATAGGGTCATGGGGTCCATAGCTAGATGCTCAAAAATTTCGCAAGCAACTACCAAATCAACCGAATCGTCTTCAAAAGGCCAAACGTCATGCTCAACCGGCAGAAGCATTCGCCGGCAAATTTTTCGAGGAGGGTTGGGTCTTCATGTTCGTTGCTTCGTCTCCGCGACGAAGACCCAACCCTTCTTAAATCGCAGCCTCAAATCTGTGCCATTGGCGCGCTGACGGCGGACACGGCGCGACCGTCGACGCAGGGGTCATGCTCCGACTGTGACCCACCGTCGCTCTGCTGACGAAACCTCCGCCGCTTCGACGACCTCGTGCACATGAAGCGCCTGCGCGAAGTCCGGCTCTGCATGCCCGACGCCATCAACTTCTCGCAGCATCGACGCATAGATCGACGCCATCGAAAATACGCCCATGCGTGGCTCGTCGGCGTGGATAGAGATGCCCGGAAGCGATTTCAGTCGCTCGGGCACTTCAATCTCGTGCTCGTTCAAAACCATGAAGGCAACGTCATCGCTGCGGTATAGTTTGCAGCTGTAGCTTTGCGGAAAAATGGTCGAAACTGCGGCGAGCCGGCCCTTCGTTCCCCACACGTCGATGCGAAAACCAGGGCCGTCGACCATGGTCCAGACCGTCTCCAGCATGCCTGACAAGCCGCTTTGCAGGCGCAGGATGTTGAAGCTCGTATCCGGAACTTCCGGAGTTATCGACGTCCCGTCATCCTGGGGCCAGGTCTTGAGCCGAAGCGACTGATCGGACACGATTTCCGCGACCGGGCCGAGCAGATGGACCAGCAAGTGCAGCGCATGGCTGCCGGTGTTGCGCATGGCGCTCGCGCCGTTAGCTGGGTCGGCAAACCAAGTATAGCCGGGCGTGTACGTGCGCTTTTCGGTGAAGAGGCCGCTGTTGAAGGTTACGTGAAAGCCATGAATATCGCCGATCTGCCCTTCGTCGATCAGTTCCTTCATGTAAACCATCGCGGGCGCGGTCTGAATGAAAGCGTCGACGGCAGCCACTTTGCCTGATTGATCGCGCAACGCCTTCAGTTCACGTGCAGCGGCAAGGTTGGGGGCGAAGGGGATCCCTTGGTAAACATGCTTACCCGCATTAAGCGCACACTTCACCATGTCATATCGCAGTTGCGGTCGGGTGCCGCAATCGATCAGGTCGATGTCCGGGTCCTCGGCCATGGCGCGGTAGTCCCAAAAACTCCGGGCGAAGCCATGGTCGCGCGCCGCAGCCTCAGCGGTTTCACGCCGAGACGTACAGATGGCGACGACCTCGATGCCATCTACGGACCGCCAGGCCGGCAAGTGCGCCTGAACACCCCAGGCAGCACTGATGATACCTACTCTGAGTGGTTGCCGCGACATCTATTGTTCTCCCAATCTAAGCGTCAGCCGCTTTTATACGGTCTGACATAAAGGCGATAACGGTGCACGGCCGCTACGTCACCAAACCTGGCAGCCCGGAGTTGACACTTCTGACAAGAATCCTCGCATCTGCATGACAGGTCGTCAAGTTTAGATGTCTTGTTTTTGTCGTTACGGCTTGGACCTGGCTGTAACGTAGTTGTCGCAGCCGATTGAGACGGATAATCAGTAGGGTGGTTTCCGCAGGCGCGCGACTGCGTCGTTGATTGCCGAAGTAAGTGGGAGATCGATCGTGAACCAAGACGATGAGAAGATCATGGCGATCAAACGGTTGAAAGCCCGCTATTTTCGGCTGATGGATACAAAGGATTGGGACGGCTGGCGCGCGCTCTTCACCGACGATGCCGTGATGGAGATTGATCATGCCGTGTCGGTGAACGGCGCTGATCCGCAGACGGCCCCATTGATGACGGGAGGCGACGAACTGGTGAGATCCGTCCGCAGCCTCATCGAGCGCTGTAGTACCGTGCATCACGGTCACATGCCCGAAATCGACATTCTGTCCGAAACTACGGCACGGGGTATCTGGGCCATGGAGGACATCGTCAGTTGGCCCAATGGCGATTTGTTGCGCGGCTACGGACACTACCATGAGGAATATCGGCTTGAAGGCGATAGCTGGCGGATTGCGAGGCTGCACCTGACGCGCATCAGGCTGGATTTCTCAAGCAGTGGAGTGGAAAGTTCCTCGCAAGCCGAGGCGTGACGAGTAGAACGAGCGCGGCGGCTGCAGCGATCGGAAACGGTCCATTCTATTCCTGAAGCTCACCCCCGGAATGCGTAGCCGGCTAGCTAAGCCTGGTGTCCACCACCGCTACGGCGGCGAGCGATGGCGACAGGAATCGCGATTGCGCCTGGATGTACTCGACAAAAACCGTGCGTTCCGCAAATAGCCAACCGTCGCCGCAGCGGACCAGGCGGTCAACATAGCGGCCGGAGTGGTCAACCCCAAGCTCGGTCATGACGTGGAAGTAAGTTTCGCCAGAAGCAGTGTCACCTTTTATATCCAGACGGCTGAGCGACAGCGAATGCCGCTGAAAAATCTGCCCGCCGGCTTCGCGTCGCTTTAATCCGGCTGCCGCGAGCGTATCGCGGATGTTCTCTCGGCCAACCAGAGAAGGCATGTTCGGCACATGCAGCACTCCATCCTCGACGAACGAAGAGCTGACGAGATCATAGCGCGCTTCGTCCACGCCGTGGGCATAGAGCGCCATATTGTCCGCGATCGAAGCACGGTCGACGGCCCGCTGAACCGAACGATCGCCATCGCCGGTCGAGGAGAGCATTAAGCTCGCGCCTTTCGAAAGTTTGGCAAGACCCAGTCGTCGCTAATCGGCGTCCACTCCACTACGACTTTCATGCCAATGTGAACGTCCTGCGCATCGCAGCCGGTGACATTGGCGATCAATCGCGCTCCGGGTGCACCGTCAAGGTCAACGACGACGGGTACATAGATGAACTCTTCTCCCGTGGCGGGATTGCGGTTGCAGATCGCATAGCTGAACACCTCGCCGGTGCCCGGCAGCGTAGGCCACGTCATTTGGAAGCTCGAGCATTCTGGGCAAACGGGCGTCGGCGGCATCCGAAAGTGGCCGCAGTTGCCGCACTGGCAAGCGGTCAGGCGATGTTCCTTGGCGGCTTGCCAGAAAGGCTCGGTAGCAGTGTTCGTGGTTATGCTGATCTGCTCGCCGGGAAGCAGGCGGGCCGGACCTAGGTTAATCACATCGTTCATATCAGGCGCTCCTCAGGACGAGGCTGGAAACAGGCAGCGGAGCGGGGCCACCGCTGACCAACGCAAAATTGCAGTCACGCACCTGATTCACGGTCGTCCCGCGTACTTGCTCCACGGCCTCGGTGATGTGAGTCATCCCGATGATATACGCCTCGTTGAGGTTTCCACCGTGCGTATTGACCGGGGTCCCGCCGTTGACGCCCTTGCCGGTGGCCGGATCGAAGCGGAGCTTGCCCGAGAGCGCATAATCGTTCGCTTCGCCCCTCTCGCAAAAGCCGTAGTCTTCCAGCTGCATCAGCACCATGGGCGTGAAATGGTCGTAGAGCAGGGCGACGTCCATGTCCTTCGCCGACAAGCCTGACTGATCCCAGATGCGGTTCGCGGTGAATGCGTGTCCCGAGCTGGCGAAGTATGGATCGGGCATCCCGTACCATGTGAACGCGCGGCCCCATTCCCGCTGCCCGCCATGCGCTACGGCATGAACATAGGCGGGTTTCTGGCGGCAATCGCGCGCGCGATCGGATGTGGTGGTGATGATCGCGACGGCGCCGTCACTTTCAAGGCAAAAGTCCAGGCGACGCAGCGGATCGGCCAGCATCGGCGAGGCCATATAGTCTTCCTGGGTGAGCGGCTTGCGCCGGATCGCCTTCGGGCGGTTTATGGAATGACCACGGGTGGCGATGGCGACCTCACCAAAGGCCTCCTGAGTGGTGCCGTAGAGATGCATGTGCCGCCGCGCCAGAACGCCGATCATGTGGCCAGGCCCGACCAGCCCGCTGGGCTGGAGGAAGCTGTTCTCCGGATCGGGAGCCATCCTGCCAAAGACAGTACCCAACCGGGTTTGCGGCAATTGCTGCAGGCCCATTATGGTGACGCAATACTTGCAGTCCTCGTTCATCAGGGCGGCCGTCGCCAAGCCGATCGCTCCGACGGAGCCACCGCCGCCCGAGGTGAGCGAAGCAGTGAACGAGATGTGCGGCATGCCGAGCATTTCCATGAGGAACGCGGAGTCGAACTTGCCAGTGTAACCCATTCCAGCGCCGGAATAGTAGGCCAGCCCGTCAACATCTTTGACCGAGATGCCGGCGTCTTCGCAGGCCATCAGGATGGCCTCGGCCGCCATTTCGTAAACCGTGCGCGGGTAGCTTTGCCCGCGCACGTAGTAGTCGGTCGAGCCAATGCCGACGATCGCGGTCTTATCTTGATTCACCCATCCCATGCATCTGGCCCTTCGGTGTTGCTGCGCCGGTCTTATGTGCGTCGATGCACATGCATCGCCCATGCGTGACCGGAGCATCCTCTTTGTGCGATCGCGGACTAAGTCCGGTCGGTGCTTGCGGTTCGTCAACCGAGCTTTGTCGAACCTGTTCAAGCCAACTTCGACAGTTGTGTCAACTCCGTCGCGCTCGACCAGAGTCAGCGGATCTCCAGTGCGATCTTTCCGAAGAAGTTGCCGTGTTCCAGCTCGTTTAGCGCGTCGGCCAAGCCATCTAACGGATAGACCTTGTCGACAACAGGGTGGATCGCGTTGACCTCGATCCCGCGCAGCATCGCCTCGAACGTATCACGGTTGCCGGTCATGACCGGTGCGATCGGGCGCGCCGTCTTACTCATACGCGAGGAGTCGCCGCTCAGCAGGCCGACGGCTGCGATCACGCCATCATCGTCGAGGGCGGCAACGGATTGGTCAAGCTCTTTGGCCCCGACCACGTCGACGAGGAGGTCGCCGCCCCGACCTGCTTCGCGGCGGATCGCCGCGGCCCAATCCGGCTCGCGCGTGTAGTTCACGCAGATGTCGGCGCCAAGCGACCGTGCGCGCGAGAGTTTTGCATCTGAGGACGACGTTATCGCGACTTGCGCGCCGAATGCCTTGGCGAATTGCAGGGTGGCGATCGAGACGCCGCCGGTTCCCTGAAGAACGACCAGGTCTCCTGCATGGATCGGACGTACCAGGGTGAGTGCGCTCCAGGCAGTCGCGCCGGCGCAGGTCAGGGTGGCCGCCTCCAGATCGCCGAGCATGTCGGGAATAACGACTAGGCTCTCCGCCGGGAACACCGCCATCGAGGCTGCCGTGCCATCGACCGGTCCGCCGACGTGCGCGCTCGTCAGCGTCTCGAATCCGCCGCTGATCCAGCCAAGCGCGAAGATTGGCGAAACGCGCATGCCGGACGCGACACGCTCCACGCCTTCTCCCACCGCCACCACTTCGCCGCAGCCGCACGATAGCGGGACGTAGGTGTCGCGGCCCTCCATGTCTGGTAGGTAGCCACGCAGGCCAAGGAGGTCGCGATAGTTGAGACTGGCGGTGCGCATCCGCACCAGTGCTTCGCCGGGCCCCGGGGCTGGCGGCTCAAAGGCTTCGATGCGGATGCTTTCGATGCCGCCACCGGGGGTGGCCAGGACGCGGCGCGCGCCTGACCGGTCGCTCACGCGGGTTCGCTCTGCCGAGCGCTACCGCCCACCACGTCCTTGAAGGATCCGCCCTCGGCCGCTAGGCGCTCGATCAGGGCCGATGGCTTGAACGCGTCGCCATGGCGGTCCTGCAGCATCGCCAGCTTGTCGCGGACTGCGGGCAGTCCCTGAAGATCCGCCCAGAACATCGGGCCGCCGCGGTAGCGGGGCCACCCGTAGCCGGCCAGCCAGACGACATCGATGTCGGAGGCAGAGCGGGCAATGCCCTCGTCAAGGATGCGGGCGCCCTCGTTCACCATCGCCAGCAGAATGCGATCGGCGATCTCGTCCTCGCCAATCTCGCGGCGGGTAATACCCTGGCGAGCGGCGAAGTCATCAATCACTTGCATGACCAAGGGCGACGGGGTCGGCTTCCGGTTCTCGTCATAGTCGTAGTAGCCGCCACCCGTCTTCTGACCGTGGCGACCCATCTCGTTGAGGATGTCACGCACGGTTTCCGACTTTGACGTGGCACGGTTCCAGCCCACATCCACCCCCGCCAGATCGCGCATCTGGTACTGCCCCATCGGGAATCCGAAGTCATACAGTACCTTGTCGATCGCCCAAGGCGTCGCGCCCTCGAGCATCAGCTGGTCCGCCTGCGTGCTGCGGGCGAACAGCATGCGGTTGCCGACAAACCCGAAGCCGTTGCCGACGGTCACGCCCAGCTTCCCGATCCGCTTCACGACGTTCATCGCAGAGGCGAGCACGGCGGGAGCGGTCTTGCTGGTGCGCACCACCTCGACCAGCTTCATGATGTTGGCCGGCGAAAAGAAGTGGAGGCCAAGGACGTGGTCCGGCCGGCTGGTGACGCTGCCGATTTCCTCGATGTCCAGATAGCTGGTGTTTGACGCCAGGATGGCACCGGGCTTGGCGGCTGCATCGAGCTTGCGGAACACCTCGTGCTTGACGGCCATCAGCTCGAACACGGCTTCGATGACCAAATCGGCTGTGCCGACATCAGCAAAGTCGATCGAAGGCGTGATCAGGCCCATCCGCCGGTCGAACTCAGTCTGCGACAGCTTACCCTTGTTGACGGCGCCTTCGTAGTTGCGTCGGATTGCTCCGACGCCACGGTCGAGCGCTTCCTGGCTGGTCTCCACCAGGGTCACGGGCATGCCGGCGTTCAGGAAGTTCATGGCGATGCCGCCACCCATGGTACCCGCGCCGATGATCGCGACGTTCTCGACTGTGGTCACCGGCACGTCGGCGGGCACGTCGCGCAGCTTGGCGGCTTCCCGTTCGGCAAAAAAGACGTAACGCAGAGCAGCCGACTGGCTGTCCGTCACCAGCGAATCGAACAGCTCCCGCTCCCTCAGCAGCGCCTCATCGAAAGGCAGGCCCGAGACGGCGATCTCAATGCATTTGATGTTCGCTTCTGGCGCCTTGAGTCCGCGAAACTTCTTGGCATTATCCTTGCGGAACTTGGCGAAGAGTTCCGGGTCGGAGCGAGCATCGTCAAGTTTGGCGGTGAGGTCGCGTACCTTGAGCAGCGGCATCTTCTTCTCGACAGCCTGGCGCGCGAAGGTGATGGCATCCTCGCGTAGTTTGCCTTCGTCGGCCAAAGCGTCGACCAAGCCCGTCTTCAAGGCCTCTGCCGCGTCAATTTGGCTGCCGCTCGTAACCATCTCGAGGGCCTTGCGCGCGCCCACGAGGCGCGGCAGGCGTTGGGTGCCGCCGGCGCCGGGCAGGATGCCCAGGTTCACTTCCGGCAGGCCGAATCGGGCCGACGGGACGGCGACGCGGTAATTGGCGACCATCGCGGTTTCAAGGCCGCCGCCCAGCGCGGTTCCATGAATCGCGGCGATGACGGGCTTGGCCGAGTCTTCCAGGACCAGCTGGAGGTTGCGCAGCGTCGGCTCGACCGGAGGCTTTCCCAGTTCGCTGATGTCGGCGCCTGCGAAGAAGGTCTTGCCCCGGCAGATCACCACGATAGCATCGACGTCCGCATCGTCCTGAGCCTCCCGAACGGCTTGGGCAAGGCCCTGGCGCACCGGAGCAGACAAGGCGTTCACGGGTGGACTGTCGATCGTGACGATGGCAATCCGCTGCTCAATCTCATACGAGGTTACCGCGTTAATTTGCATCGCAACTGACTCCTAAATGCCCCATCGGGGCGCGCCTCACGCAGTCCGGCCGCGTGAGTGCTCGTATCATTGCCTCTAGCTCAACCAACTGGTGAAGCTGGTTCGCCAAGTTTACTTCGGCGGCATACGAATGCCGCCGTCCAAGCGGATAAGCTGACCATTGAAGTAGCTATTGCGCATCAGTTCGAGGACAAGGCTGCCGAATTCCTCCGGATGGCCCAGACGCTTGGGGAATGGGACTGATTTGCCCAGGCCGTCGAACACGGCTTCATTGTATTCACGCACTTTTAGCATCGGCGGAGTGGCGAAAATGCCAGGCAGAATGGCGTTGACCCGGATGCCAGCGTCCATCAGGTCGCGCGCCATGGGCAGGACCATGGCGTTCACCGCACCTTTGCCGCCGCCGTAGGCGACCTGGCCGACTTGGCCGTCCTGCGATGCCGCCGACGAAGTGAGGACGATGCAACCGCGCTCGCCATCGTCGTTCACAGGGTCGGAGTTGGCCATGCCGAGGGCCGCTATGGAGGCCACGCGATAAGTGGCGGTGAAGATGCCGTCCGCGGCGCGGGCGATCTGTTCGGTCGCGGTGCGCTTGTAGCAGTTGTTCGCCTTGTCCCAGCTCAGCGTCTTACCGCCCCCGGTCACGACCGCGCAGTGAACCAGGATTCGCTCCTGGCCGTGTGCTTCCCGCGCCTTGGCGAAACCAGCCTCCACGCTGGCCTCGTCAAGGATGTTCACGTTGCAAAACACCCCGCCTATTTCCCGCGCGAGCGCTTCGCCATCCTTTTCACTGATGTCGAAAATCGCAACTTTCAGCCCAGCATCTGCCAGTGCGATGGCGCTGGCGCGTCCGAGGCCCGAAGCGCCTCCCGTCACGATGGCAGATGTGCCTTCAGTGATTTTCATGTGCTCACCTTCTCTTCACAGCTTTGATAGCGAATCGTTTAAGGGCGCACGACTAGCTGATCATGCCGCGATGGCGAAGTGACGATTGTGTCAAATCCCGTTGCCTGGGTTGTCGGGTTGACGATCTCCACCCCGATTTGACATGGATGTCATCTGGCGCTTGATAGGCGCTATCATCCGCTACGCCGAACGCATGCGGCGATGGCGAAAGACTTTCTCCGCCGCTGGGTATGGCATGGGCTTGCTGACGATCCATGTGCGTTGCTCATCGGCTTTTTGAAGAGAAATTGGATGCTGCTTGCCAGCAGCGAGTACACGTCGGGCGGCAAATTTCAGCTTGTTGATCTAAGGGAGAGCAGAGCATGACCTTCAAAGTGGAATCGTTCAGGGTTGATGGCAAAGTCGCGATTGTCACCGGGGCCGGTGGCCGCGGACGCAGCATCGGCCGCGCTTATGCGCTTGCGTTGGCCGAGGCCGGTGCATCCGTCGTCGTCGCCGATCTCAAAGGCGAAGGCGCGGCGAACGTTGCTGACGAAATCAAGGCGGCCGGCGGCAAAGCGCTTGCGGTGCAGGTCGACATTGCCGATCCGGTCTCTGTGGCGGCGATGGCTGCGAGCGCCAAGGCCGAATTCGGCGGCGTGGACATCTTGGTGAACAATGCCGCGCTTATGGCGGAACTCTCCTACGAACCGCTGGCTACGACGCCGATCGCGACGTGGAATCGCACGCTAGACGTAAACGTGACCGGTGCGCTCAATTGCATCCAGGCGGTTGTGCCGATGATGGTCGAGCGCGGCGGCGGGAAGATCGTCAACCAGGCATCGGGCGGTGCCTATCCCCCGCGTACGCTTTATGGGATCAGCAAACTGGCGCTGGTCGGCCTGACCACAGCCTTGGCTTATGAGCTTGGCCCGCAAGGCATTAATGTCAATGCGATCGCGCCGGGCAACACCAATTCGGACGCAGGCGCCATGCTGACACCGGCAGATTCGCCGTTTCGAAAGATGCTCGAAACCGTGATAGCCATGCGTGTGTCGGGCGAGCCCGATGAATTGGTCGGAGCGCTGTTGTTGCTGTGCTCTTCGGCCGGAAACTGGATGACAGGACAGACCCTGAAGGTGGATGGCGGATGGATCGTCGCTCCGTAAAAGGGCTTGCTGCTCATCTCGAATGCAGAGTGGCGGCGCCGGATTGTCCGGGCCGCCACTTTGGTGTGTTGCTCACGATGTCATGACCGGCGGGCCACGAGTCAGCCTGCCTTTGGTGCGCCCGTTCCAGGCTCACCGCCATCGATATTGAGAATCTGTCCCGCCATCGATTTGCCGCCGGCTGAAGCCAGGAAAACCATTCCGGCGGCGATTTCCTCCGGCTCGACGACGCGGCCCAGCGGGATGCCGGCGGTCAGGCTCTCGATCCATTCAGGGTCTTGGCGGGTGCGCTCTTCCATCGCGGCGGTCCGGGTCAGTCCCGGGGATACGCCGTTGACCCGGATATTGTACGGGGCCAGCTCGGCACCCAGGCCTCTGACAAGGAAGTTCAACCCCGCCTTCGAGACACCATATGCCAGCACGCCGAAGCTGGGGCGCACGCCACTCGCCGACGTGGTCACTAGGATGTCACCATCGCGACGCGCCTTCATGTCGACAGCGGCATGGTTCATCAGGGCGGCGTTGTTTACGATATTGACGTTCACCAATCGGGCATATTCGGCAGCGTCGGTCTGATCGGCAGGCCCAAAAGTCTGCGGCAAAGCTGCGGCGTTACATACCAGCACGTCCACTCGGCCGAGGCTCTCTACAGCTTGGTCGTAAGCCGCTAGGGTCTGGGCCACATCGGCAAGATCGGCGACGACGCCGGAAGCCGCATTCCGACCCGCTCGCTGGTTAATCTCGTCAGCTACTACTTTGACGGCATCCGCGGTACGACTGGTGAAGACGATCGTCGCACCGTGATCGACGAAGGCGTTGGCGATCGCGTAGCCAATGCCCTTGGTTCCTCCGGTGATGAATGCTGTTTTGCCGGTCAGGTCGAATAGATTGCGTACCACTTCAGCTCTCCTCCATGCTTATCGTCAGGGTCAGGCCGGCGGGAGATGGTCATGCCGTCCGCCGTGCCTGATCAACTGCAGGTGTCTCAGACCAGTGCTCGCGCTAGCGTGGGAACATCAGCTAGCGAACGGACGACATCGTTGAGGTGCGTGCAGCCGAGGATTCCTGGCAGGGTGACGGCAACGGCGGATCGAAGCTCCACAACGGGCTGCCCGACGAGGCGATGTAACTGAAGCACCGCTCCGGGGCACTCCGCGAAGGGCAAGATCAGCGGGATGGCCTTTATTTGCTTAAGCAGCCCGCTTTGTTCATCCACTTCCGCGTGAACGCGGTACTCGTGCACGGCCCGGCGACCGCCAGACGGTGTCGTGCCGCTATCTTGGAAGCCGGCGTCAGCCTTCAGCACGCCTCCTTCGCGCCACACGTCAAGCCGACGCGCTCTACGCATTTCCGGCCCCCCAGGCTCCATCAGATCATGCCAGGAAAACGGGTCGGCGGGGTCGTTCAAGTCCTCGACCGGCGCGCTCGACTGGATGACCATGTTCACATGGCCGTCCTCATCAAAGCCGCTCGAGCCTGCGGTGAAGCCAGTGCAGATGTTTTCCATCTGCGCCCTAGCAGGCCCCTTGTTCCCTTCAGTCGGTGGCCAATCCGGCGTCCAGTTGGACCAGACCCAGGGAGCGACCAAGCTGGCGCCCGCAAAGTCGTCAAGGAGCTGGAACAGCACCGTTCCGCGCAGATCCCCCAGCGACTCCGCCAATTTTGTCCGGCTTGCTCCGCCGGCGCGCACGCCCACCATTGCATTGGAGTTCGGATGTGGAGGAGTGGTTTGGAGCTCGAGGATGTCCCTGCCGGGCGAACACAGCATGTCGAATCCGCCTTCGGCAACGACGCTTGGCTGACCATTCAGCGGTGTAAGCAAATCGCGCCCACGACCAATCATCACCCGGGGTTTGGCCAATCCATCAGGCCAGCGGGTGTCGATAGTCGTGGTACGGCGGATCGATCCAGGACGGCGGGCAGGGGGCTTGCCTGCGGATTGCCGGGCTATCGGGAATTGCTGCGGCTTCGACACGGCTTTCTACTCCAGAGGCGAAGGAGCCACTGCCGTCAAACCGCTTCTTAAGAGGTGACAACTGACTCTACAGAGCGCACCGCTGGCGCTTCCCGTGGTATTTGAAACGGCTTGGTGCGGCAAACCGAAGGCCTGCCGCACCGATGTGCCGTGTTCAATCGATCAGTGCGGGTTCGCGCACGATGCTGGCCGCGGTCTTCTCGCCGCGAACCAGACGGCCCGGCAGGACGCCGGTGGGACGGCCTTCCCGATAAGTCACCTGACCGCTGACGATCGTGGCGACGTAGCCATCCGAAGCCTGCGTCAAGCGCTTGCCGCCGGCGGGCAGGTCTGCCTTGACGACCGGACGGTGGAGCTTGATGCGATCCATGTCGATCACGTTCACGTCGGCCTTGTAACCCGGCGCGAGGATGCCGCGATCGTTCAGCCCGATTGATTGCGCGGCATGACTGGTGATCGACTGGATGGCGTGGGACAGAGTAATGCCCTGCTTACCCACGCGCTGCTCAAGCAGGTAGGTGGTGAAAGCGGCGTCGCAGATCATGCCGTAGTGGGCCCCGCCATCTCCGAGAGCGGGGATGGTGAGCGGCTGGCCGAAGAAGCTCGCAGTGTTTTCCAGGTACTTGTTCAGGTCGGCGGCATAACGGCAAAGGATGGCTTGGCCGCCATCTTCGAGCAGCGCATCATAGACAACCTCATTGACGGGACGGCCTTCACGCTGAGCCTTCAGCGTCAGATTGTCCTTGTCCTCGAAGTTGTAATTCGCGCTCTCGTCCATGAAGTAGAGCGTGCCTTGCAGCTGGACCATCTCCACGAAACCGGGATTGGGATCTTCCGGTTGCTCCGACAGGATGCGAGCGCGCAATTCCGGATCGCGCATCCGCTCGACCCGCTCGGCCAAGGGAAGCTTGGCAAGCGGACGATAGCTGGGGTTGAGGCAGAACGGATGGAAGCTGAGGTCCAGTCCGAACAGCATGCCGATCGGGCGCGCCATGAACTGCCCCCGGATCGAATAGCCTTCATCGACCAGCTTGCTCACGCCATCCACGTACTGCTGCCAGTTCTCGCCAAATGCGATCAGGCTGTAATTGATTGGACGTCCGGAGGCTTCCGCGATGTCGCGGAACATTTTCACCTCGTCCTCGGGAGCGCCGTGCAGGTATGGGATAAGCTGGAAAACGCCGCCCTGCGCATCGGCAAGACCGCGCGCCAGCTCGAGCAGTTCACGCTCGTGCACGCCGACTGAGGGTGCCAACTCGCCGGAACGGAAGCGGTGGAACAGGTTGCGCGAAGTCGACACGCCAAGCGCACCAGCGCGGATCGCCTCGCTAACCAGCGCGCGCATGCGGGCCAGATCCTCGTCCGTCGCCGGCTCGATGTTCGCGCCGCGCTCACCCATGACGTAAACGCGAAGGGGGCTGTGCGGGATCTGGGTGGCGAAGTCGATGTCGGCTTCACGCTTGTCCAGCGCGTCCAGATAGTCCGGAAAAGTTTCCCAATTCCAGGGCACGCCCTCGGCCATGACGACTTCGGGAACGTCCTCGACGCCTTCCATGAGCTTGATCACCAATTCGTGATCCTCTTTGCGCGTAGGAGCGAAACCGACGCCGCAATTGCCCATCAAAACTGTGGTGACGCCGTGATTTGAGGAGGGCGACAGGGTGTTTTCCCACGTCACCTGGCCATCATAGTGGGTATGGACGTCGACGAAGCCGGGCGTAACGTACGAGCCCTTGGCGTCGATCTCTTCCCGACCCTTGCTCTCGACCCGACCGACTTCCACGATAAGACCGTCCGCGATGGCAACGTCTGCCGCAAACGGCTCACCGCCGCGTCCGTCGATCACGGTGCCGCCCCGGATTACCAGATCATAATCAGCCATCACCATCTCCTCGATTTTCAACGACATACAGACATTGCTGCGCTGCGATAGAGGCCACCGAAAGCGGGCCAGAAGCCTGTTGCGGCTAAACTCGACTACGAAGCCAATGACATGACGACGTTCCTTGACAGGTTTGTCAATACACGGGAATGACGAGCCTGACAAGCATGAGAGGGTGACCGATTGAGCATGCATACTAACGAAACGCTGGATGCTGATTATGTCATCGTGGGGGCTGGATCGGCCGGCTGCGTCCTTGCCAACCGGCTCAGCGCGGACCCCAAGCTCAAAGTCGTCGTCCTAGAAGCAGGGGGTGACGACAGGCTGTTCGCCGGACTGAAGAATTTCAAGAGCAAGTTCATGATCGGCATTCCTGCCGGCTTCAGCTATGTCTCGACCGATCCCGCGCTCAACTGGAATTTCGTCAGCGAGCCAGATCCTTACGTTGGTAATCGCACGTTTGCGCTATCGCGCGGCAAGGTGCTGGGTGGATCATCGACCATCAACGGCATGATCTACGTTCGTGGGTTGCCGCAGGACTATGAAGGCTGGCGTCAGCTGGGCTGTGAAGGCTGGTCATGGGCGGATGTGCTGCCGTATTTCCGCAAGTCGCAGCGCCAGGAACGCGGAGCTGACGAATGGCACGGCGTTGACGGGCCGCTCCCGGTCGGTGACCCTCCCATCCGTCATCCCATGGCCGAACAACTGCGCCAAGCCTTTATCCAAGCAGGCATTCCAGCCACCGACGACCTTAATTCCGGCGATCACGAAGGCGTCACCTATTTGCAAGGCACGATCAAGCGTGGCCGTCGCCAAACGGGCGCCAATGCCTACCTGCATCCGGTCCGTCACCGTCCGAACCTGATGATCCTGACTGATGCGCTGGTGCGCAAAGTGCGTATCGAAAACGGTGAGGCTAGCGGGGTCGAATTCGATCACGACGGCATCACCAAGTTCGTCAGTGCCCGCGCCGAGGTAATCCTAGCCGGTGGCGCGTTCAACAGCCCTCAGTTGCTGCAACTGTCTGGCATTGGCGATCCCGAGTTGCTGCGTGCACACGGCATCCCCGTGGTACAAGCATCGCCGTCGGTCGGTGAAAACCTGCAGGACCACTATATCGTCCAGGCGCGCGCCACCCTCAAACCGGGATCGCCAAGCCTCAATGCCCGCTCACGCGGTCTCGGGCTGGTCAGTTCGGTCATCCAGTATGGCTTGTTCCGGCGGGGACTGTTGGCCGGGGCTGCCGCCCACTTGACCGCCATCGCCAAGACCCGTCCTTCGCTGGACATGCCGGACTACCAATTCTTCAGTAGCCCGGCGAGCACGGATGTGGCGAAGACCATGGCTGCTGGCCATACCATCCTAGACCAGGAGCCGGGCATCACGATCGGTGGCACGCCGGCGAGGCCGCGCTCGGTGGGTCATGTGCGGATCCGTTCAGCGGACCCGACGACCTATCCCGCGATCACGACCAACTACCTGTCGGACCCCTACGATCAGCAGACGACCATCGCGGGGATCAGGCTAGGCCGAAAGATCATGGCGCAGCCCGCGCTGGCGGACTTTATTGTCTTGCCCACAAGGCCTGCATACGACGCCATGAGCGATGACGAGATACTCGACCATGCCCGTCAGGCCGGCGGGTCGATCTACCACTATGTCGGGACCTGCCGCATGGGCGGCGAGGACGCCGTGGTCGATCCCCGTCTGAAGGTTCGCGGCGTGCGCCGCCTCAGGGTGGTGGATGCTTCTGTTATGCCGCGCATCGTCTCGGGCAATACCAACGGAGCGGTGGTGATGATCGCCGAGAAGGCCTCCGCGATGATACTTGAGGATCGGCAGCGCTGACTGACCGTCGAGGAGTGGGCAGGTGCGCGGTGTCGCTCTTGCTGTGAGGTGGCTAGTGAGCCGACATGGTGGACACTACGGCAATTCGATGTCGTCGCAGGTTTGTGCTGAACCAGCCTGCGACGCTCGATTGACCGTCCCGATCCAACTCCGCATCGGTTTCGAAACAGGTATCTAGTTCTTGAAGATAGCCTTTACGTTCCGGCGGAAGCAATTTGCCCATTTCGTTATAGGGTAGCCTTTCGAAAGGACGGACATGCTCGGGCAAGCGCGAAGACCGCAGCCGGCGGAGGACCTAATCCTTGAGTTCTCCGACGAAAGCAGACCCGTGCGGAGTCGGCACAACCGCTGCCGCCAAGGTCCCACCCATTCACCGAGGGTACTCCGATCACGGCAACGTCTGCCACCGTCCGTTTTCGCGCAGAACCTTTTCCACTTCGCTAAGCGAGATGTTCTCTCTCCGCCACGCACGATCACGTCGTCAATGCGGCCGGCTTCGCATCCGTCCCCTGTTGACCAATCCAGGACGCCTCATCGCAGGCGCAGACCGTGAATCATGGCGATGCACCGGTACAGCGGCG
>Ga0207658_10000494_pt1 | contig 36272 bp, 37 predicted proteins | sample KBSS33metaG_FD_184322 | JGI IMG/M metagenome (GOLD analysis project Ga0207658, IMG submission 184322) | Switchgrass rhizosphere microbial communities from Kellogg Biological Station, Michigan, USA - KBS S3-3 metaG (SPAdes) (version 2) | ecosystem: Host-associated > Plants > Roots > Rhizosphere...
ACTCAGCCGGTGTGAACTGGCGTACCGCACCGCCCCGCCGTGCGATCTCGCCATAGGAGATCGACCGGCCGCCGCTGACGATCTCGCTCTTTATCGCTTTGCAGGCTGTCGGCGATACACCCATGAGCCTGGCACCTGCTTCGATCAAGGCGATGCGGCCTGCAGCGCCGGCACGACTGAAGAGTGGAAAGGTCTGCCATACAGACCAGCTGCCGCCGGTGACCATGACGCCCCATTTGGGATCGGTGTCGACATGGACAATGCGGACTTTGTCCCAATCCGCCTCCAGTTCGTCGGCCAGGATGCGGGCGAGCGCCGTGCCCACATGCTGTCCCATCTCCGCGCGTACGATGTTCACTGCGATCCCGCCCTCGGCGTCGATCGAGAACCACAGATTGGGGTCGATCTGTGGCGGAACCATGGGCACTGTTTCCCCGCCTGGCGTGGCCGGGTCCATCGCTGCCCACCCGACCCGGGCAAAGCCGAACGCCAGCCCTGCGGCCCCGGCCGCGACGAAAAAGCCGCGCCGGGTAAGCGGGTGCGCGATCTCCTCGCGAGGGATCAGGCGGCTCATGCGCCGACCGTCCTGGCCGGGCCCTTCGCCATGTCGGAGGCAGCTTGGCGCACCGCGGTGCGAATGCGAACATAGGTCATGCAACGGCATAGATTGCCCGTCATCACCGCGTCGATGTCCGCGTCGGTCGGATCGGGAAAGTCCTTCAGCATCGCCGCCGCCTGCATGATCTGGCCCGACTGGCAATAGCCGCACTGCGGGACCTGAAGGTTTCGCCACGCTTTCTGCACTGGATGCTCGGCAGCGGGATCGAGACCTTCGATCGTTGTGATCTCCGCGCCTTCGACCGCCGCAACGGGCGTAATGCATGACCGGGTCGCGCGTCCGCCGACATGCACCGTGCAGGCACCGCACATGCCAATGCCACAGCCGAACTTGGTGCCGGTCAGGCCGACCTCGTCGCGGATGACCCACAATAATGGTGTGTCGTCGTCGGCCGCAATGCGCACTGCCTTCCCGTTGATCGTGAAGCTGGTCATCGTCCTATTTTCCTTCCGATCCTTGGGCGCGGACCTCGGCGACCTGCTTCTCCAGGTCCGGCCACGGCGCCTTGTCGGTGCGGGTTGCGCGCAGCCATGCCGCGACGCGCGCGAGATCCGCGTCGCTGAAGTGTGAAAAGGCGGGCATCACGACGCCCGGAGCCCCGTCCTTCGAATTGATGCCGTGCAGCACGACCTGGATCAGGTTGGTCGGGTCGTCGAGGGTGAGCGCATTGTTGAGAGACAGATCCGGCCGCAGCGGAATGATTCCTGCGGCGCCGTTATAATGGCACGACGCGCAGGCAGAGGCGTAGAGGCGCGCAGCGGGGTCATAGGTGAGACCCGTGCCGGCGCGATTCCTTGCCAGCGCCTTGGCGACGGCGGGGGCGGGATCGATGGTCTTGCCCGCCGTGTCGTTGATGTCCGCGAAATAGGTGGCGATCGCCTCGATGTCGGCCGGCGGCAGCGAAGACAACCCATGCACGACGGGCGCCATCGGGCCTGCCGCAGTACCGTGATAGCGGCTGACCCCCGATCCGAGATAGGCGGCGAGCTCGGCCTTATCCCAAGGCAGCGGGGACGTGTTGGTCCGGTCGAGAGCGGGTGCGATCCAGTTATCGATCGCAGCGCCGGCAAATGCCTTGTCGCTGCGTTCAGCGCCCAGGAAATTGCGCGGCGTGTGGCATGCGCCACAATGGCTCAAGCCTTCGGCGAGATAGGCGCCCCGATTCCAGGCCGTGCCTTTCGCGGGTGTGGGCTCGAAAGGCCGAGGGTGGAAGAACAAAAGCTTCCACCCGGCCTGCAACGCACGAATGTTGAGTGGGAAGGGCACGCTATTGGAGCGCGCAGGCGCCTTTACCGCCGGCTGCGACATCAAAAACGCGTAGATTGCGGCTATATCGCTGTCGGTCAGCTTGTTGAAATGATCAAACGGGAAGGCGGGAAACAGGTGACTTCCGTCGCGAGCGACGCCATCGCGCATCGCACGGCGGAATGCGGCCTCCGACCAGTTCCCGATACCGGTCTCGGGGTCGGGGGTGATGTTGGTGGAATAGATCGTGCCGAACTGGGTCGGCATCGCATAGCCGCCGGCATAAGGCGCGCCTCCCTGAGCGGTATGGCAGGACGCACAATAACCTGCTGATGCGAGGACTGCGCCTCGCTGGACGACGGTTGCCTGAAAACTGGTCGCGGGAGGGCGCGCGATCGGTGCGATGGCCGGACGCCAGGCGATGATTCCAAAGATGACCAGGCCTAAAGCGGCGAGCGCTGCGAAGATCGTCAGCGCACGCTTCATTGCGCCGGCATCTCAGCGCTGCGGCACTCGCTGGGGACTAATCGTGCGCTCATGGTTCTTCCGGACTCCTCGAAAATTCACGTCTTGCGCGCCGCCGCTCAGTCTGTGCCTCCATCTCATTGCACGCAATGACAGTAGCACCTCCTTTTCGGTCACTGCTTCGGTTTATGGCGAACTGTCCAAGGAGGCACCGCCGCGGCTTCGCCGTAGATATTGCCGATCGGCGCGCGGCTCTTTCACGAAACACGCAAAGTTGCCAAATCTCGTCGCTGTCACGTGCTGATGTTCGAGAGCGGCGGCAGTTCCCGACTATCGCCGCAGCCTAAGGGCCAGTAGCAATCCGTCGCACCGGGCAAATGCACTCCGCACCGTCCGGAAGGATAATTCGACCGCCGCATCGGAAACGCGGCTACCAATCGTCTTGCTGCATGAAGGAGAGTGGTAGAGGCGGATAGGGCGCCGGCGCGAAAGTAGCCGAGGCGAGTTAATCACTTGGATTGGGAGCAACATGGCTCCCCACGAGCGACCGTTATGCGACTGCTTCCGCCATGTCGCGGTGCCCGAGCATGAAATCGGCGACATCATCCAATGCGCCCGTCTGCTTCGGCCTTGCGGGCTTTGCGTAAATGGCGCCGAGGGACGTCGCCACCTTCGTTCGGCCCGGCAGGGCCAATTCGCGGGCTTGAATATGTGCAATTGCACTTTAGCTTGTCCTCATGGCTCAGTCGGCATCGTCCACTCTATGCTACAACCTTGCCGCGCGCAGCTATTCGCGCGGCCTCACCCGTCTCTACGACCGTCATCTTGCAGGAGAGGCTATCACGAGCTCGCAATTCTCGATCCTGGCGGTGATCGCGCGACGGCCAGCTATCTCTGTAGCCGATCTTGCGACGACCATGGTGATGGAGCGGACTACGCTCATGCGAGCGCTCCACCCACTTGAGGACAGCGGGCTGATCGTGCGAGATTTCCAAGGCCGGCGAAAGATCGAGCTCTCTCTGACACCGGTCGGAGAAGCGAAGCTCGAGCGTGTGAAACCCTTATGGGCCGAAGCCCAGACCGCCGTCGAAGCCGCGTCGGGCGAGGGCGAAGCCGGTGCGCTTCGCGACCTGATGCTCAAGCACATTTATGACCATTCCCAATAATACCATTTGAAATGATAAGGCGTGCACCACAATATGTGTAATTACACACATAAGGCCCTCTATTCGATCGAGCGACCAGTTTTCGGCGCGCTGGGAAGGTGGAAATATGACCATGACCTCGACAGCGGTGCTTGCGCCTGACGAAAAAATCACCGTGCAATCGCTCGATGCCCGGACCGACCGGCTGCTGCGTGCGCCAGTCGTGCCCCTGCTGGCCCGGCTCGCCTTTCCTAACGTGCTCATCATGGTCGCCCAATCCTCAACAGGATTGATCGAGACCTGGTGGGTATCGAAACTCGGCACCGACGCGCTGGCCGGGATGGCACTCGTATTTCCGGCGGTGATGTTGATGACGACGATTTCGGCGGGCGCCATCGGCGGCAGCATCTCTTCCGCGATCGCGCGGGCGCTCGGTGGCGGACGCCGTGAGCTCTCCGATGCGCTCGCATTCCACGCACTGGTCATCACCTTGATTTTCGGCGTGGCTTTCTCCGTGCTGTTCCTACTCTACGGCGAGCCGATCTACAGGGCGTTCGGAGGGACGGGCGGCGAGTTGCGCGCGGCAGTGATCTATTCGAACGTGGTTTTTGCGGGGAGTTGTCTCGTCTGGTTGATGAACGGCCTCGCAAGCCTGGTGCGGGGCACGGGGAACATGATCTTTCCTGCCTTCGTGACCTGCATCGGCGTCGTCTTCCTGATCCCGGTGTCGCCGTTGCTGATCTTCGGCTTCGGTCCCATCCCCGGATTCGGGATCGCCGGCGGCGGCTTGGCGCTCCTCGTTTATTATGCTGGCGGCACGGTCGCGATGGCGCTCTATCTCCTAAAGGGGCGGACGCCGATCCAGCTTCGGCCCGCGCCGATCCGCTGGGCGCACCTCAGCGGAATCCTTCGCGTCGGAGGTCTGTCGGCGATCAACTCGGTCCTCAACAACGTGATCATCGCTGGTACAACGTCGCTCGTCGCGGCATGGTCCGGAGTGGCGGCCGTCGCTGGTTACGGCACGGCGGCGCGTCTAGAATATCTGCTTATCCCCCTGATCTTCGGGATTGGCGCCCCGATGGTCGCTCTGGTCGGTACTAATCTCGGAGCCGGCAAACGCGACCGCGCACTCCACATCGCGCTCGCTGGTGCCGCTATGGCGTTCGCCGCTACCGAGGCGATCGGCGTGTTTGCGGCGCTGGCGCCGGGCGCCTGGATGCGCCTGTTCACCACCAACCCGAATGCCGTTGAGGCGGGAACGATCTATCTGCGCATCGTTGGACCATTTTATGGGTTCTTCGGGCTCGGTCTCGCACTCTACTTCGCGTCACAGGGCGCCGGCCGCGTGATCTGGCCGACCATCTCAGGCTTCCTGCGGCTCGCGATTTGCATCGGCGGAGGCTATTTCGCTCTCCGGCTCACGGGCTCGCTGACATCCCTGTTCATCATCGTGGCCGCCTCGCTGTTCGTCTATGGCTGCACGATCTTCGGAGTGATGCGCGGGGGACGCTGGCTTGAGCAGGATTAATAGCGGCCACCTTCTGGGACTGTACGAGATAATGATGCGGATTGGACATGGCGGCCGCACCAGATCGAAGGTAGTGAGCTTCGCCATGTCCGGACCAACGGGGCTAGAAGTTCATGTGATTTCTCAGCCGTCGCTACGTCCTTGATGAACACCACGCCGGGCGCGCCCTGTTTGATATACCATAGGCGATTGAGCCTTCGAGTGCCGGTCGACTGCCTCGCGCACCTCGTGCAGCGTCACCTGCCGAGAACGCAGGCGCGCTCTGAAGCAACAGCCCCGGATAAGGTTGCCGACTCACGGGGCTAAAGCAAGCGCTCCATCCGCGTCAGCTTGTTGAGGGGGACGAGGCCGAAATAGCGGCTGTCGAATCCCTGAGAGTGATGGGAGCCGATATAGAGGAAACCAGTCGGGATAACCCCCGTCCACCGGGCATGGCTCAGCCGCCTTCCGTCTCGCGTAACGGGAAGGGCCGTCCCGAGGAGTTGACCGTTACAATAGAAGCGGGCGTCCACGAGCTTCAGTCCGGAAAGAGACCGTGTCTCGACCATGGTGAGACGGTCACCGGGCATGCATAGCGCGTGCTTCGTGATGCTTACAGGCTTGGGACCAGCGATAGGATGAAAGAGCATGTACATGACATAGTCGCCGCGCTCGATCGGCCCCGGCGCCTTGCGCACCGCCCAGGCCTCGATTGAGGGCGTCATCACCAGCGTGACCTGTGGCATGATGCAGGCCGCGAGCAGAGCCGTCGGCATCGCAATCCCAAGCACGATCCATAGCCTGGGTGGCCGAGCAGGCGTGTCGACGCCGGGCGCGCCGAGGGCGGTCGCCAACTCGCGCGGGAGCCGCCGCAAAGCGACCCACACTTCACCAAACGCTTTAGCGAGAAGCCAGAAGAGCCTGAGCATCGCGAACCTCCTCACGGCCTCCGAGCCGCGCAATCTCGTCAAGCAAACCGCGCAGGGCGCTATCGCCATAGACGACATACCGAGCGCGGGGGCTCTCATCATCGCGTTCGCAATAGGCTTGCGTCGGGTCGCCCGGGATCATCGCCATCGCCGGCACGCGCGCGATGCCGTGCTGGCGAAAGACGATCGGATCGATGATGAGTTGAACATCGCGCATGACGCAGTTCGGTCCCTCGCATCCCTGATCGATCCGCAGGATCTGGGCGGTGAGCTTTGCCATCGGCCCCATCCGGCGAAGACCGCCCGGCACCCCGCGAAACGCCATGACGCCATGAACCCGCTCAAGCTGGACGGCGTAGCTGCGCAACGTCCTAATCGGCATCGACGAGGAGACGAACAGCACCGGCACGAACCCCTTGGCCTGAGCGGACGGCGTGGCGCGAGCGAGGGCGTCGCCTTCGGCCGGTTCGAGTCCGAGGGCCTGGCGGAGCCGCCTGGCTTGCGTTTCCCGCTCGGCGGCAAGCCGTGCTTCGCCGTCCTGGACGGCGGCCCGCGCACGTGCCTCCATCTCGGGATTGGCTACCCGATTCCGCAGACCCTCGAAAGCGCGCTTCCGCTCGGCCTGGTGGCTGTCTGTCGGTATGCGCGGGTCGGACGAGGAGGCGGCACGGTCCTTTGTCTTGGTGACGGCGCCTTCGAGGCGGCCCATAGCGTTCGAGCCCTGATCCTCGATCTTCGTTCGCGCTCCATCCTGGGCAAGCGCGGTCGTTGTTACCGCGAGCGCCGTGGCCAGCAGCAGGCTATTTCTGGACGGCGTTGATATAGGCATCGATGCGGTCTTTCATATCGATCTGGATATCGGACTGGGTGCGCGCTTCGATGTCCGCATAATATTCGGACAGGTCGATCTTGCTGAAATCGAGCGCCTGGAACTCCTCAGGCGTGAACCCGCGGCACATCGGCTTTTTCGCCGTTCCCCAGGGATTGCCGTTGAAGGCCGTTAGCTGAGGGCGGCCCTGCTCCTGGATGATGCGGCCGAGCTTGGTATTGAAGCAGCAATGGCCGCGCGCTTTCTGCAGGCAGATGCCGAGGAAGCTGGATGTACAATAGCTGCCGATCTCGTGGCACATGCCCGATGAGCGCAGCATAGCGGTTTCCATGTCCTGCTGGTCGCAGCCCGAGAACAGGAACTCGATCATGAAATTGATCGCCAGGCTGATCGCGATCGAGGTCGGATCAAGGCCGACGATCAGCGCGTTTGCGCCGGCGCTCGCGGCCTGGCTTGCCGTGGCGCCCGCCCGGAACGCGGCATAAGCGGCGCTCATGCCAGTGAACACACCTTTGGCGACCGCGATCTTCGTGCCGATCGAGCCGATCGACGAGCCCATGCCGTCCTTGACGATCTTGCCCTTGTCCTTGCAGCAATTGGAAAGCGTCGTGCTGAGCCCCGGAGGGCGGCATCGCATCCCGCGGCCAGAGAATATCTCGATCTGTCCAAGGCAGTTGCCGTCGGCATCGACTGCACCATCGGGCGATGCCCCCGGATCCTCGATCGGCGGTTCGGTAACGATTGGATTGGTCTCGAGATTGGCGCAACTATTGGGTGAACAACTCGGCGGGCCACCTGTCACTTTCGTAACGCATGCAAACTGAGACCCGGCCGGGCAACTATACTGCCCGGCCGGGTCTGCCGTGCAGGCGACTTCCTGAAGGGGGCATAGCTGCTGGCCGTTGGTCGTTGCTGTGCAATAGGCGGTCTCTCCCTCATCGGCCGCATCGCCATTATTGTTGAGATCTGCCGCACACATGAAGGTCCCACCATCAGGGACGGGATCCGTTGGCTCGATCACAGCAAGGGCTCGTGCCGATGGAGATGGCGCAGATTGAGCAAGAGCCGGGGCCATGCAGCCGTTGGCGACGACAGCTGACAAGACGAGCCCAGCGATAAGCGATTTGCTGGAGGACCGGGTCATTGGACGGTACCGGTGCAAACCAGATCCGCGCCGGCAAGCCGCACGGTCTGCATCATCACGACGGCCTCGGGAAAATCGTCGAGACACCCGCATGCCGAGACGATCTCTTCGCCCGGCCCCGCAGGGCAATGGTTGGCGCTGTCGCAGGCATGATAGAAGGTGTCGTACCCGGTCGGGTTGTTCTGCTTTGCGCCGACGACGCCCGCGATCGCCGCACCACTGTTTACTTTCGGCGCCCGCGTCTTGCAGATCGCCTCGCAGGCAGGCACCGAACCGCGATCGGGAAGCGAAAAGGGCCGCGTGCTGGGCGCGAAGCTCCCGTCGCTCTGGCGCGCGCGGTCCGCGAGCATCGTCTCGGTCGAATGGTCGATGATGTAAGTGCCCCGGCTCGTGTCGGGCTGCGCCATGCTGTCCACCTTGCACCGATAGGTGCGGTTCTTGAGAAAGAAGTCGCGGGTGAGCTCCACCGGGCAACCGTTCGATCCCATGATCCGGGTCTGGGAAAGCGGCTTCAGGCCCGTGGCGACCCCATTGATCCAGGTCTGAACCCCATCGACAAGTTCGCTGTCGAGCCGGCATTGCGGATCGCCCTCGATCGTGCCGCACTGATCGACCACCTGTTCCAGCGTCTTGCAGCTGTCGTCCACATCGACATGGAGCTGGGCAAAACCCTCGCCACCTTCGGCCACGGCGACCCGCAGCCAGATCTCGTGATCTCCGGGCGTCAGAAACGGCTTCAGGTTGAGATTTGGATATTGATAGAAGGTCTTCTTCTGCTCGCATTTTCCGGGCGGAAGACCCATGCCGTTCCAGATCGATGGGCCTGACCCCACCAGAAGCCCATCGACATAGATCTGCGCCCAATCGTCCGCGAAGAACTGGGTGAGCCGGGCATCGACGATGCGGGTCGCGTCCTCGACATGGAGCGTCATGCGGAAATCGATCAGGCTGCAACTGCCACCTGCCAGGCTGTTGTCGGACGGCGAACCCATCAGGAAATCGAACGACGATCCGTTCGCGATGGTGGAATAGCCGCCGGCGGTGCGGGTGATGATGTCCTCTGGCCGCGCTTTCACCACAGTCACTTGTCGCTCGATCGAGCATTGCCGATACTGAAGCGCGGTGCCGGTGCCGATCGCGGACCCTTTGAGGGCCTGGAAGACCGGGTTGGCGGTTGAGCTGCTATAGGCGTCCGTTGCGATCACGGCAGGATTTGATCGATACTTGGTCTGCGGGAGGGCCGGATCAGCGGAACAAGCCGTCGACTGCGCTCCGACATAGCGGATGGCCGGGCCGTCGATCAAAGCTTCGACCACGCCGTAGCGCGGGTCGGCGGTCGTAAGCGCGCCGATCATGCCGCCGCCAAGGTCGCGGAGCACGGAGGGCATATTACCCCAGGCGAGGTTCGACCCGCAGCTGTTGTTGATGCAATAGCAGCCGGCTAGCTGCGGCATGTCGACCTGGGTCAGCTTGAGCGCGCGGGCGGCATCGACATCCCACCGATAGAAGCCGCACTGAGTCCAGCTTCCGGGCGCGCAGGAAATGATGCCGTTGGCGCAAATGCCCGAGACGGGGACCGGGAGGTTCGACTGGCTGTCCACCATGCCATCGAGATCGGTGTCGCGCGAGACCCGCACGACGCCCAGATCCCCGGTGCCCGAGGGCTGGACCAGCACCTCGAGCATCGTCGCGGTCTTCTGGCAGGCGATGTTCGGCGTGAACAGCTTGCTGTTATCGACTGTCCGAACCGGTTGGCCTGAAAGCCCCGGCGTCAGATAATTCTGCTGAATGCTGTCACTGTCGCTGGTCTTGGCTCGTGACGCCTCTGCCGCCGACCGGGCCCGGTCCTCGACACTCTGCGCCATCGCATGGCCGCTGATGAAGGTGGCCAGCGCGGCCGCAATGACAGTCCGACACAGGGGGGCATGGCCGAACCGCCACAGGGGAACCGCGACCGCGCTGGCCGTGGGTGGAGCGGCGCCGCGGGGGCTGTGCGACGCCGCTCCCGTTCCGCTTCGCGACCGGCGGCCGGACAGGCCTTGGCGGGCGGACCTCCGAACAAGGCCGGCAGCGATTGCGGAACATGGGGGAAGTCCTCTGCTCATGGCACCGGTATCCCGGCGCAGCAGATGACTTTTTCGAAGAGCATGAACTGGGCATTGTCCTTGCCCGGCGCATGCTTGGCCGATGACCAGAGGGAGCCTGGCCGGCCGATATTGACACACTTGCCGCCCTTCACGGGCTCCATCAGCTGGAGCTTGTAGCGGCTCTTGGTCCAGATCGGCTGAGGGATGAACGAGCAACCGTCCGCAGAACTGATCGTGAGCGCGCCGAGTCGCCCCATCATGAAGGTGCCGCGTGCCGCCAGACCCGCCCAGGCCTCGACGCTGTCGTCGAAATGGATGTCACCAGCGACCGGATAGGTCGCGCCCCAACTCCCCATGCACCAGAAGAGCGGATCGATGACCTTGCCGGCCGCCGCCGCCGCGCTGTCGCCCATGCAGGCAAGGCCCGCCGCCGGATTGCCGAACAGGATCGCCTCGGGCTGGATGATCGCACCCAGTGTGGCCGACTGCCAGGTCGGGAGCACCTCGGTGATCATCGCGACGTCGAACCCGTCATTCTCGAGACAGGGAAGGTCGGTGAACATGTCGAGCATCGCCCAGACCGGGCTGATATAATAATGCATCTGCGCGAACATCTTGCGCGTGTTCGTGCCGTCCGAGATGCTCGACTGGCTGCCCTGGAGCTTGCCCCCGGTCGGCATCAGGTCCGCGCCCAGCGCCATCATGCAGCCAGGCTCGGTCACGACATCGATCATGCGGTTCGGCGACCAGTAGGAGACCTTGACCCCGAACCAGAACTGGACGCCCTTGCGGCACGCACAAAGCGGCTTCGACGCTGACTGGGCGTCGAGCGCCTTGTCGAGCTTGTCGTAACTGCCGACGCGAATGCCGCCGATGGTGATCGGGAAGATGCAGGTCCAGCGCACCTTGGTGATCGGATTGAACACCGTGCCCGTCTCGCATTTCGAGGCGTGCGCCTGGCTTGGCCATGCGATCGTCGCCAGAAGGCCGATCAGCATGCCGATGAGGAATATCGGAAGGCGACGGGTCATTGTGATCCTCCCGCTGCCAGCGCCCGGCTTTTCGGGCCGAATTCTTTCAGGACGAGGCTTGTCCCGACCTGGGTGACAATGACCGGCGCCGATTGCAGGCCAAGCCGCTCCCTGACCTGGTCCTGGAGGATATAGATCGCGCGACCCGTCTTCTCGCTGAGCGCGATCGCATCGCCATTGTCGGCGCCAAGCGCGGCCAGCAGGATGAAATCACTCGGCCGCGCAGTCTTGAGCGCCCAGGCCAGATCACGCGGATGCACGACCATGATGCGCTGGGGCAGCTTCACATAAGTCAGCGGGTTGAAGGTGAAGCCCTTGGGGTAGAGCACACGCCCGTCCGGGAGCTTCAGATCGAAGTCGAGCGTATAGAAGGGCACGACGGTCCGGGTCCGGTCGGCCATTGCCGCCGGCAGCGCTGCCGCCTTCAGGGCCGACCAGTGATTGCGGGGGCCAAAGCGCGCACTCATATCCTGGGGCAAGGTCGCGACCTTGGCCTCGATCTCGGCGAGCGCGTCGGGTTCGGCGATCGGGTACGTCCGACCAATCGTGCTGCTCACGGGAATCGTGCCTGGTCCCGGCGCGGCGAGCGCCAGTGCCGAGGCGGCGGCAAGCGCGCTCCCTGCCATAATCACCAGGATCGTGGGAGCGAGCCACACCCGGCCGAGAAGACTATCGGCCATGGCGACTTCTCCAGTCCCGATCTGGTGGCTCTGGGATCCCGACGACCGCAGCGATGAAGGCGACGGACGCTATGGGCGTCAACACCGAGATGAGCAGGCTTGCCGCGGCATCGAGCGTCGGCGAGAGCAGAAGCAGCACGCTCTGGATTGTCAGGAGCAGGAACCCGCTGACGACAAGCCGCACGGCCGATTGCGACGGAACGGAGGAAATGAGACCGTTCATTTGGCTCTCCCCCGACGCAGGCGCGTCATCAGCCTGGCGGTTCCGGCCGAGAGACAAAGCAGCAAAAGGCCGGTCACGAAGCAGGAGGCTGCAATGAGCGCGGTCGCGCGAAGCACCATCACAGGCGGCTGATGCAGCAGCAGACCTGAGACGAAAACGAGCAGACCGATCATGAAGGTTTCGATCCCGACCAGCCGAAACCGCCAGCGGAAGGATTCCGCCTCGAAACGCGCCGCCAGGCGTTCCTCGACGAGGCGCTCGATGCGCGTGTCCTCGGTTTCCCAGCCGAGCTGCAGCTGATTGGGGTTGCGGGCACCGGTGCTGCGGAGTCTCATCGCACCCCTCCGTCGGCGATCTCGGCCGGATCGACGCCAGCCAGGCGGCAGACCGCTTCGAGTGGGGACATGCCCTGTCGCATCAAGGCTTCGAAAGCGGCCACCTCGTCGGGTGCGCTGGTGTTGATCCAGTAGGAAAAGGGATCGACCACCAGGCGCGCGATGCCCAGGCCTAGTGGCGAGTCGATGAACACCTCGCTGTAGTTGGGCTTGGAGTTACGGACCGACTTCAGCAGGTCGAGCACGAAGCCCGAATAATCGAGGATCTTGTTCTCGACCGCCCGGTCATAGGTCGAACCCTGCAGCAGGAAGCGCGTCGCCGCGTTCTCGAGGATTACCTGGCCGGTGCCGCCGAACAGCGTCAGGTCGTTCATCGACTGCAGCACGATGCCGAACGAGCCGCGATATTTGCGCGCGCGCCGATATCCCTGGCCGAAGGCTTCCGCGAGCCGCGACAGATCCTGGCCGTCGGTGCGCGTCATGAATTGGGCGGCCTCGTCGCACAGAACGAAGCGGGGGCGATCACGGGCGGAGAGGTAAAGCTCCTGTGTCACCGCGTTCACCACCACCATGACGATGACGTTGAACAGGTCGGGCATCGACTTCAGTCGTTCGAGCTCCAGCACGACGAATTCGTCATTGCGGATGTCGAGAGTCGAGGGGCCATTGAAATAGTGGCCGTACGCCCCGTCCGACCCGAAATCGCGCAGGTTGAAAGCGAGTTCGCGCGCTGTCGGCACGAGATGGTCCACCCGGTCGAGATCGCTTTCGACAAGGGCTGGATAGGTGCCGAGCCACTCGCGAACGGAATCGATGCCATGGTCGGCGCGACCTGTATCGATGGTCCACTGGACCGCCGACTTGAGCAGGTTCCATTCCGAGGTCGTGACGCCCTTTCGTGTCGAGGCGTTCGCCATCTCGGCGACGATCGCCACGGCCATGGTGATGGCCGACTGCTTGTCGTCGCCGTCCAGCGCCAATCCCATGTCGAAGGGATTGAGCACCAGATGCTCTTCGCCGATGTCGATATAGCGGCCCGAGCAGAGCGTGCAGAGCTTGCGGTAGCTGCCACCGATATCGATGATCCGGATGAGCGCGCCGCAGGCATAATATTGCTGACAGAGGTTGTTGAGCAGGAAGCTCTTGCCGGCACCGCTCTCGGCGGAGACGATGAAGTTGTAATTGTTGATCCTGGGGTCGAACAGATCGAGCGTGACGAGCTGCCCCTTTCGCCCGGTGTAGAGCAGGGCCGGACGGCCGCCGCCGCGGAAGTCAGTCTGGATCGGCGCCATGAGCACCGCCGCCTTGACCGGCATGCGGAAGTCGCGCTCGAGCAGGCGCAGCGTCGTCCGGTCCGCATAGAGCCCGAAGGGCAGGCTCATCACCAGCAGGGTCGGGTTGAGATAGCTCTCTTCCTGCATCGAGAAGGGCAGGGGCTCGCCTTCCCACAAGCGCTTGGCGCGCGCGGCGAGATCGCGGGCATGGGCGCGGTCGCGGCCGAACACCCACAGGCAGGGAATGACGCGGACGAATTTGGAGTTGCCCGCCTCGTCGAGAATCCAGCCGATCTCCTCGATCTGCTTGCCGACCTCCACCGCGAAACTGCCTGCGGCCTTCTGGGCAGATAGGATCTGCGCGCGCTTGTGGATCTCGAACTGGGAGTGATCGAACAGGATGTTGAGCGTGTAGAGGAAAGGGCCTCCGATCTGGTCGCTGTCCTCGGACGCGCCGCGCATGCCGCCCAACAGGCGATTGGCGCGCTCAGCGGTGATGCGCCGGGCGGGCGCTTTGGGCGTGAGGCAGCGCGCGACCTGATTGCCGAGGAATACTTCCGGGCCTTCAAAGACGAGATCGGGACCGGCATCGATGATCTGCTTGCCGACCGGCGGCGCCCCGACGGTGCTGCCATCGGCGAACACGCCGGGGGCAACGTGCGCGACGCCATTGAAGATTCGCCGATAGAAGGAGACGAGCTCTTCGGGGGGAAGGCGGCGGATGCCGAGCTTGGAGAGCTGTTCCTCGACCTGGCGTCTCAGATCCTCACCAAGAGGTCGCCGGGTCTTGATCGACAGGAGAGTGCGGAAGTTGCGGACGGGGATGCCGTGCAGCGCCTTGAGCCCGTGTCGCCCGCCACTCAGATAGTCCCGCGTGCGACGCGCCGACGCCTGGATCAGCGGATCGTCGCGGGTTTTGAGGTCGAGAAAGGCATCAAGCGCGTCGTCGATCAACGGATCGGCAAAAGTGTGGAGCTGGAGGACGGTCCCGTCGGGGAAATGAATGTTGAGCAGGCCCTGCAGCGCGCCCTGGACATGCGCGAACATATAGGCGGTCGGCTCGATTTCCCAGGCATGGCCCCAGCTGTCGTCGATGCACAGAAAGGCTTCATCATCGGCATTCCACGCGACCATCGGCAGATAGTCGGAGAAACTGTCGCGCCTGACCGCGCTGCGCATCCGTGAAAAGGTGAGCCCACCGGCTGCCGTCTTCATGGCTTGGGCTCCCCGATCGGGGCGGCCGGCGCAGGAGCAGGATCGCCCGCGGGATCAGGGGCATTCCTGACCTGGCTGAGCACCGGCGCCCGCGCCGTCCGGTCCGGTGCGGCCACCAACGCGCCGCCTACGACCCATACGGGCTTGTCGACGACCGAATAGACATAGCGCGGCATGTAGAGCCTGTCGGGGCGCTGCCGGTCGACATAGGGCAGGATCAGCGTACGGACCGTCCGCGCGGGCTTCAGCATCGGCGTGACCGGCGCTTCGATCAGGCCCTTCAGTTCCTGATAGACGCTGTCCCGATAGCTGCCATACGCGGTGGGATCGCCTGCCCGCGCGGGACGCGACGCCGGTCCCGCCAGCATCTTCTTGTCGTTGGTGACATTGGGATCGGACTTGGAGGCGATGCCGGCGACCGCATCGGCATAGGCCTTGTCCGGGTGGATGCACTGGCCATGGTCGCTGTTCTTGCAGTCGAATTTCTCGGAATAGGGCGACATCATCGAGCCGACCGTCGCGCAGCCGGACAAAAGCGCGAGCATCGGTACGATCGCCAGACGCCGCATCGCGGGTAGGGTGGGGCTGACCATTGGGTTCACTCCCTGGTTGAGGGCCACGGGTTGAGGGGGCGGGCGCATCAGAATTTCGAGCCCGTGGAGGGTTTGATCTCGAGAGCCAGGCCTTCCTGGATCACGACCACCACATCCTTGGCGGCGCCCACTTCGACGACCGGGCCCGCCTGACGGGCCAGGTCGAGATAGAAGTCGGTGAGTTTGTCCGAGGATTTGGAGAGACCACCGGCGATGCCGGTCTTGACCGCGTCACCCGCGTCAAGGCTTCGCACACTGCCAAGCGCCGAGGTCGAAAGGCTCCCGAACGATCCCTCGACCGATTGCGAGATGCCCGCGATCGTTCCGGCGATGAAGGAGCGCGCAAGCGTGGCACCAGCCCGGGTCACGACCTTGCCGGACAGGCCCTTCTTGCCGTCGGTATCGACGAAGAAGCCCTTGATCGACTGATCGACCACGGCGTGCTCGTCGAAATCGACACAGGAGATCGACACGAGCTGAACCTCGACACGCTCCTTGGCGAGACTGCCGGTCGCGTTGCCGATGACGAAACAGCCGGCGAGGTTCGCCTTGACGTCGTTCGGCAAGACCGCAGGGGCCTGCACGCGCGCGATGATCGGCTCGGGGTTACTGGTCGCGTCCTTGCTCGCCAGTGCGTCGATGCCGGTCAGCAGCCTCGCCTTCATGAAACCAGGTGGCAAATAGATCGTCCGATTGGCTTTTTTTGAACGCGCCCCGCCGGCCGCGCCCCCTTCCGCAGGCGTGGTCGCCGTTGCCGCGCCAATCGCGCCGACCTGTCGTTCGGTGGGCGGTGCCGGCGGCGCGGGTGGCGCTGACGGAGCGGCGGGCGGTGCCGGAACCTTGTCCGCCTCAGCCTGTGCGTCATGGGGCGCCGGGGGATAAGCCGGGGCGTCTCCGGGGATCGCCGGCGGCAGGCCATCCTCACTTGAGGGCATTCCCGCGGCGGGATTTCCGCCGGCGTTCGCCCCGGGTACGACCTTGCCTTCTTCGATCGCCGTTACACGGTCGCCGAGCAGCGACTGTCCGTCGAGGATCTTCTGAAGGTCGCCGCGCAGCTTGACCTCGAGGCTGTCGCCTCGCAGCCCTGCGCCCATGTCGAGATTTGAAGCCGCAGGCGGCTTGACGATCTCCTTCTTGCCCGCCGAACTCGCCGTGTAGAGACCGACACCGACCAGCGCGATTGTCGACACCACGCCCAGCTGCTTGGCTCGCAGCTTCTGGTCCGACGTCAGCCGTTCCCACTGCGCGCGCAGATCCAGAAGGGCGGGGCGCTTCTCGTCACCGGAGAGCGCGTTTTCGCGATCGGCGCCGGTCTCGCCGCCGCCTCGTTCCTGTTCCGCGCTCATGGCTGGACACTCCGGCGTACGACGATCAGTCGAGCGGTTTCGTTCGGAGAGGCAGTCAGCCGATCGAGCGTCACCGAGAAGATATCCGCCCCGATCGCGCGGTCGAGGAAATCGCGCTCATCAAGGGTCACCGGGTGATCGGCACGGACCGCATATTCGCTTACCGACAGTCCGGCGCCGTCCACCTCGAGGCGCCGCCGCTCGGTAAGGATGACGCCCGTGAGGTCCGACAGCAGGATCCGGTCGCGGCCAGGAGCGGCTTCGGTGAAGGAGGCCGGCACACGGTCCTGCAGGATGGCAAGCGCTATTCCGACCGCGCGCTCCTCCTCGACGAGCGGGGAGAGCAGGGCATCATTGGCCTTGGCTCGCTGCACCATGCCGGGCACCAGGGACACCGTCTGCGCCGGAATATCCGAAGGTTCGGCATAGAGGGGATAGATCGCGCCGTTGCACGAAACGAAGAACTCGGACGGCGTTGTGACGTAGCTGCGGGTCTTGGCTCCCACATCGTCGATTTCCTGGACGAGGAACTTGATCCAGGCGTCCGATCCGCCACGCTCGACCGCAAGCCCCTTCTCGGCGGAGAATTTGACATCGTCGATATCTCCGCCGACGCACACGACATGATTGACGTCGCGGTTGGACAGCCTGATCCGGCTCGTCTGGTCGGGCAGCGCCGTGATCGACGTGCTGATCGATTGGGCCTGGGCGGGCGCCACGACGCACGCGCCCAGGAGGCAGGCAAAGCCCGCCGATCGGACACAGGTCCGCTTACCGTGCATCGGCACTGAAATTCTCCTCTTGAAGGGCGGTCAGCCAGAAGCGGCCATTCTCGAGCGCGAAGCGGATACGCAGCGTGCCTCGAAACTTGCGGATGACGCCGCCGATCACGCGCACCTTCTCGACCGGCACGACGATCTCATTTCCCGTGAAAGTGACGGGCTGGTCCGACCGGATATAGGTGGCGATCGAGAGCGTGGGGTTGTTGCCCAGTTCGTCGAGCAGCCGGCTAAGGCTGTCCCGCAGCGCGTTGTAGGCGCTGGGATGGACGATCGTCAGCAGTTCCTGGAACTGCCTGTCCGCTGAATAGGCCGAATAGGTGCCCGCCAGGCTGACGATGTTGAATGTGATGGTCCGAAGATAGGCCTCGGACGGTTTGCTGCCGGTGACGTAGAGATCGCCGCCCGCCGCGAACGGCACCACGATCGTGCGCTGGTTGAGGTTTGAGGTGTAGAGCAGCGTACCGAGGATCGCGGTGATCCCGAACATCCCCGCGATCGAGAATTTGAGCAGCCGGTTCTCCTCGAAGAGGTTCGCCGAACCCAGCAGATAGCGGTGCAGATGCCAGCTCGGACGGGTGTCGCCGATGAGGTCGGCCTGCGGCTTGCGTCGAAAGGGATGGACCATCGCGCCTACTCGAAAAAGCGGGTCTGGGTCGGACCCGGATAGTTGCGGAAACGGGCGAGCCCCCAGCGCCAGGCCAGATGCGGAATGAACCCGCGCGGCTTGGTGCGCTTCCACGGGATGAAGAGGAGAAGAGCGCCAATGAGCGACCAGCCGATGATCCCGCCGACGATGACCGCGACGAAGATCACGCTCATCACGACGATGAACTCCTGACTGTCGAACCAGAGGATCTGGACCGGACGGTGCAGATATTGCGGCAGACGTTCATCCAACGCCCTTCTCCCTTGCTTCACCACGCCGACTGGCGTGGTCTCCGGGAAGCGACCATCGCCTCCCGTCTCATGCGGGCCACCGGCGGGCCGGCGCGCCCGGTCCCGGTCTCAGATCACCATGCCGAAGGTCTGGAGGATCGAATCCGCCTTGATGAGGCAGACCGCCGCCACGATCGTCGGGATGCCGATCATGATGTTCGAGAAGAGCCGCGACACGCCGAACAGGAATGCGGCGACGCCGCCTACAAAGCCCAGCGGTCCCTTGACGCCCTGGTTCACGACGATGTCGTAGATGTCGTAACCAAGGTCGCCCTGGGCAGGGGCCTGGAAGGCATGGGCCATCCCGGTGCCGGCGAGCGCGGCCAGGAGGAAAAGGACCGCCGCGTCGATCGTGCGGAACGTCCTTCCCCGGAGCATTGTCAACATTTGAGGTCTCCTTCGCTTGGGAGCCGTCCAATCCTGCCTGCCGGCACGAGCATGTCGTTTCCGGCCGGCGGCAGCGGTGGACGGCCCCCGATGAGGCCGCTGGCCGCCGGCATTCCGGTCCCGTGGAGGTGCCCGCGCGCTGCGCCGGTTCGCTCTGACGGGTCCGCCAGAAAAGGGCGGCACGTGGCCGCAAGCGCCTCAGGGGCTACCGCCGGGGACCGGCTGCTTGGCCTGGAGGAACGCTTCGAGTTCAGCTTGCTGGAAACCGGAAATTAGCTTTCCGTCGATGAACAGCGTCGGGGTTCCGGAGATGCCCATCTTGCGCACCGTCTGGGCATCGCGCGCCACCTTGTCGGCGCCCGCCTTGCACTTGTGCAGCGAACCGGGTTTGGCGCCCCCATAAACTGCCTTGAACGTCGCCTGGGGATCCGGCGAACACAGAATGTGCTCGGCCTTGGCAGCGGCGTCCGGGTGTATGCCACTGACGAAGTAGACGAGCCGTTGTACCGGCTTGCCCTCGGCGGCCTTGACGAGCCAGAACCGTTCCAGCGCCTGACAATAGGGGCAGTCGGGATCGGTGAACTCGATGACCTTTGGCGCCCCTTCCGGCCCTATGACAAGCGCATCGGCCGGATTGATCGCACCAAGGCGCTTTCGCGCGCTTGCCTCCTGCGTCATCGCGGTCACGTTGACGCCGTTCTTGTCGTAGATTGCGCCGAACAGAATATGTTGGCTCTCCGGCGCGAAATAGATGACTCGCCCGCCGGCTACGGCCTGATATATTGCTCCGTGCAAGGGCGCCGGTCCGAACTCCTCGAACTGGAGGTTGGTGAAGGTCTGTCGCAACTCCTGCTCCGCCTTGGCGGCGGCGTCTGCAAGCGGGGCGGGCTCGTTCCGCGCCGGCGCCGCGCTTTGGGCATAGGCCGGATGAGCGAACGCGAGTGCTGCGCAGCATAAGCTCCTAGCGCCGCGCATCGTTGCCTCCCGCCATACGGACCAGGTTGGTCATGAAGATTGCGCGGTCGATCCTGAGGGCAGCGCCCAGTGCGATCTCGGTCGGCGTCCGAAAGGCGGGATCGATCCGCTCGGGCACCGCCGGATCGAGCTTGGCGATCGAGAAGCCCTGACCATCCTGACGGACGGCGAGCTTGGGACGGGACGTGCAGGGGTACCCCCCGGCGTCGGGTCGGTGATCCTGGGCGCCGGCGAGTGCCGGCGCAGCGATTGCAACCAGGCTGATGGCGATGCCCCCAAGGCATCGGCGCAAAGGCGTCATGGCAATACCTCCTCGTGGCGCGAGATCGCGCTGCGAATTGTTGATGGGTGGACCGGGGGCGGATGGTCGGGATCAGACCCCGACGGTCCCCTCGAACCGGAACGAGGCAAGAGATGAAGGCTCGCCAGGAAAGGCACAATCGGGAGGGCACTGAAGTGCCGATTGTCCGCATTTCGGGCGGCGCGGCCCTTGTCTGGTCGCGAATTCCGGTTGAACTATCTCAGGGGCGTCAATTGATCCCGAGCGGCACTATAATGCCGTTTTCGTCGAAATCGGATATTTTGCTGGGTCGGATAGCCGTGGCTGAGCGCCACGGTCTTGTGGAGAAGGTCAGAGGCCGATGACGAGGCAATCTCGCACGTTCAAGCTGCGGCTGTCGCCGGCAGGCATGGATCTGTTGATCGATTCCCATTGCCATCTCATACGCAGCACAAGGTCATTGCTGGCCTGGGGAACGACCCTCCAGGTAGCGGTCAGCTGTCTGGATCTCGTTCCGCCGACGGTTGTGATCGAACGGTTGGCCGACTTTGCCAAAGCCGGCCTCAGCGGCAGCGAGGAACACCATCTCGGTGCCCCCAAAGGACTGAATGTTATGGCGACACGCATTGCCGAGCGCGTCGTCGACAATGCCCCGGACGCGGATCCGCCGACATTGTCGGCGATCTATATCGTTGCCTTGCAGCAATTAACCCGCACCGATTGCGAGACCCTGCGCGCCACCTATGACCGTGTGAAGCCTGCTCCAAATCGGGAAACCGTGGCCTGATTCAGGGCCTTTGGATCGCTACCCCGCGTCTGGACCCTGCAATTGTTGCGGGGGTTCCATTTGACCGGGGTGTTATGCACACCTAGCTTGCTCCAACAACAGGCCTTGGCTGGGCGCTCTCTCCGGCAGAAGGAGACGCGGAAATGTCGCTGGAAAGCGAGGCTTCCGACGCCGGCGGTCCACTGTCCTACGTAAAGGACCAGTCGGGACGGCGTATCGAGGAAGCGAGGAAGAGAGAAGGATTGACGCAGCGCGAGCTCGCCCGTGACCTCGGCATGGGGGTTCGGTGGTTGCGGGAAATCGAGTCGGGTAATCCCAAGGCGCGCCTGGATGACCATCTGATCTGCGCCTACCGGCTCGGTCTATCAACGGGCCACATCCTGATCCCGCTGATGTTCTTTGCCCAGAAGATGTCGTTTCCCCGGCAGTTGGCGATCGGTGACCTTCGCGAGCTCGAGCGGCTCTGCATTGAGGTGGTTGCCCAGCGCAATATCGATCAGATCACCAACGCGCTCACGCCGCGGTGGCGCAGCGGTCCCATGTTTCCGTCGGCGGCATAGTCTGATGTCGCCCGAAACCGCCACACAGGATCGCATCTACCTGGCGGTTAAGCGCGACTATTGGGAGGGTAAGTTCTGGCCGACGGAGCGTGTCGATATCAGGGCGATCGCAGATCGCCACATCACGAGTCCGACGCCTGTACGAGAAGTCCTGTCGCGCTTTGTTGGCGAAAGATTGTTCGAGCACAGAACCGAGGGCGGCTTCTGGCCGGCGACTCCTACTTCTGATGGCCTTCGCGATCTGTACACCTTGTACCGCGACCTCATCCGTTTGGCTTTAGCATCTGCAGATACACAGCGGCTTCGGGGAGTGCTCTACGCCCACCGCGCGCGTGCATTCAATTCGCACCCCTTCGTTGTCTCGCATGCCACAGCCAGCTTCTTCGACGGCATAGCGGAAGCCTCGGCCAACCGAGAGTTGGGAGACCTTATTCACAACCTAAACGAGCGGCTACTGCTCGTCCGAGCCGCCGAAGCAATGGTTTTGGACGGGGTAGAGCAAGAGATGCGGGCTATGACGCGTAACGGGCTGGTCGATATTCGCAGCGTAATCGGAAAGAGAGTGGCTCGCTATCACGCGCGGAGAATCGATCGCGTTGACGAAATCGTTAATAGAATGTGCGCCTAATTTGCAAATCGACTGCAGGTCGTGTTCTTCCGCGCAAGTGAATATTTAGCGCAATTTTTGCGGGATATATTCGCGCAATGTCGCGGATTTGCCGCTTAGTCTTTGTCGGCCGCAAACCCGCGGCATCGACAAGGAAGCTACCATGCAGACCAATCATGATCAGCGCGAAGCAGGTTTCATCGATCTCGGCTCCATCACGGAGCAGACCAAAGGATCGCCCATCGGCGGCAACGCTGACCAGTTCGGACTTCGCAAGGATGGCAATGCGGGGTTGACCAACGACTGATCGCGCGAGCGGGTACGCGGGAACATCCTTCCGCGTACCCGCATGCAGTTACGACGATGTCGTCCCCACCTCAACTCGCTGCGCACGTCCATGTGGCGTGGCTGGGCAATCAAGCGATCGTGCTTGACGTGCTTCGCAATCGCTATGTCGCGTTGCAAGGAGAGGTTGCTGATGCGCTCGCTACTATCGTCCAACGCCGGGACCACGCCTTGGCAACGCCCGCCGGAATCGAGAGCCTCTTTAGGCGCGGATGGCTCACGGAACGCCAAGACGCCCAGCCGCGCGTGGAGTCGCGTGACTACGATCCACCGGAACAGGATATCGGTGAAAGTGAGAGCTTCAAAATGGCACCCAAAGTCCTAGGCTCGGTCGGATCGTCTTTGGCGTGGCAGATTCGTACGCAAATGGCCCTTCGGGCGTTCACGCTCTCGAGTGTGCTGGAGAAGTGTCGCAGCAAACGAGATTCTATATCAAGAGCGCCGCATCCAGAGACGCTGACAAGGATCGTTCGAGGTTTCGAGTGGTCGAACCGACTTGTTTCATCCCACGACCGTTGTTTGATGAAGTCGATTGCCCTTCACCGCGCGCTTTCGTTCGGCAAAGTCCGATCGTTTCTCGTAATCGGGGTTCGGGCTCCGCCCTTCGCCGCACATGCGTGGGTCCAAGTCGGCAGCACCGTGTTGAACGACAAACTCGGCCACGTTCGGCAGTATACGCCGATTTTGGTCGTGTGATGTCGCTGCGCTATGTGGCCATATTGGTTCGGGCTGGATCCGCACCGGAAAATGATATCGCGCGGCTGACTACAGTGTTCGGTTCGCCCCCGATCATCAGCGCGGATGGAACCATCGTTTTTGCGAACGATGCAAAGCATATTACGATCTCCGATTTCGGACGTTGCATCTGTCTTGGACGCATATTTACAACCGGAGACCGCCCCGCGCCGGTAAAGGGATTCGATGACGACGATCTCCGCAAACTCAGTGACGCCGGAGAATACTTCTACAAAAGATATTGGGGCGGATATGTCGCGATTGTGAGGAAGCACCTTGATTCGATCGAGGTGGTGCGCGATCCGAGCGGCGGCATGCCATGCTACCTGATCGAACGTGATAGCTTGTTGATAGTCGCGTCCGATGTCGGCGTACTCGTCGATGCCAAGATACTCAAACCCAGCGTCAATTTTCGCGAGGCTGCACGCCAATTTCAACATGTCGGACTGCGAGGGGCCGCAACTGCAATAGAAGGGCTGAATGAGATACGGGCAGGCTTCAGCCTCGTTGCCGGTGGTAGCCACTACCGATCGATCGAGCAGCGCTGGAAGCCGTGGCAATATTGTAGTCCGATGATTGCAAGGAGCGATCAGGAGCTTCAGGAACAACTGCGATCGACTATCAGTGCGTGCGTGAATGCGTTGGCGTCTGAATTCCAGCATGTACTGCTTACGCTTTCCGGTGGGCTTGATTCCTCAATCGTAGCTGCATGCCTCGCGAAAAATCACCAAGCAGTGACTTGCCTTACCCTGACATCTCCTGGCTCTGAGGGAGACGAAAGAGCGGAGGCTGCCTCGGTTGCGCAACATTTGGGACTGCGCCTGATCGTAGATCGTCTCCGGGTAGAGGATTTCGACCTTCAGCAGTCGAGCGCAGCCCACTTACCAAGACCAGTTGGTTCACCGCTCAGAAGGGCATTTGACGAGGCCTGTTTGCGGGCTGGTCACGCTGTAGGTGCAATTGCCCATTTCAACGGCAATGGAGGGGACAACGTGTTCGCGTTTTCCCGGTCAACGGCCGCAGTGTTGGATCAGATTGCTGTTGGAGCGAGTTATTCCGAAATATGGAAGACAGTTTTGAATATTTCTCGACTGAGCAAAGAGAGTGCCTATAAAGTCTTGATGCACGCCGCTCGCGCGAGGCTGAAGCGAAATGCCACCACCAAACAGCATGGGCAGACAAGGTTCCTCAATCCAGAAGTAATTGAGGACCATGACGAATGCGGAAATGAGTGGCTCGCTGCGCCCAAGAAGTTGCTGCCCGGGCAGACTGCCCACATTTCGAAGCTGCTGACCCCACAGAATTATATTGAAGGCTTCGGCCGCGGGGACGCCGCCGAACTTGTAACGCCTCTCCTCGCGCAGCCTGTTATGGAACTTTGCCTGTCTGTGCCCAGTTGGCTGTGGTGTGCAGGGGGCCTTGACCGAGCGCAGGCACGAGCTGCTTTTAGCGACGCCTTGCCGCCGCCGACCGTGGCCCGCACCGCCAAGGGCGGCCCAACTGGTTTCTTCTACGCGGTACTGGAAAGCAGTCGGTCAGAGATCAGGGAGCATCTATTGGATGGATGTCTTATGAGTGCGGGGCTCTTGGATCGCAATGCAATCGAGCTCTTTTTCCAGGGGGAGCCGCTTACTACCCCGGCTGACGACGCTATCCGAATTCTCGAACTCGCCGACAGCGAGTCATGGGCTCGGGGGTGGCGTAATCGCCTGGTTTAGAGGAGCGTTGGAATCAACCTTCAGATCCCGCTTCGTACTCATCCATTTTTCGCGCATAGACCACCAACGCTGCTGTTCCGGCGATGATAGTGCAGCGCTAGCCGCGTCCGGCTTCAACCAGAATGTGAACCACGCGATATTGCGCTCGTAGACGGCCAGTTTGTGAGCCGGCTGCCACTTCGTATGATGCTCGTCCGGGAAAACGTAAAGATCAGTTGGGACATTGTGTTCCCGAAGGGCGGTGAATGCTGCAAGTGCGCCGAGATACTCGTCGTCGGCGCTTTGCATGAGCAACGGAGTTGTTATCGTTCCGGCGTTTAGAGAGGGAGAGTAGGCGTTCCAGAAATTTGACTTTCGATCTGTATAGTCTGGGTATCCGTTGCCCCGAAGCCAATCTGATTCGTTCAGCCCTAGTATCGGGAAGAGAGTACCAGGGTCCTCGCAGCACGTACTTGATGCTGCGGCTGCAAACATTCTTGTGTTGGCAATTGCGAATTGAAGCGTCGACGACCCGTCGCTGAGCCCGGTAATACCCACACGCGCCGGGTCGACGATACCGCGGTCCGTCAGCGATTTAACCGCGCGTTCTATGGCCGAAAGGACATTTCGTTTGTCCGCCCATTCATTGTGGCCCAGACGCTCGATATCGGCGATCGTCGTCCCAGGGGTTCGTGGGCCGAGATTGGGCGGGCGATTGAAACTGAGTACGGCAAACCCTGCCGACGCCAGGGGTATGATAGGATACTCGTCGCCAGTTCCGCCCCGGAGGAACCCTCGTGAGTCATATTGCACGATTACGAGGGGAAGCCGAGAATGCCCGTCATATCCAGGAGGGAGGACGAGATCGGAGAAAACCTCCGAGCCCATTTTGCTACGCAGATAAATGCGCTCGACAGATGGAAGGCGCATTCTCTGAAAGTCTGGGTTCGGATCATAGATCAGGCCTATTTTCCCCGAACGGGTATCGATAGCTATAATGTGCCGCGGTCGAAGTGACGCCTCCCGTAGGCACAGCAGTCTTGTGGTCACCATTTGGCAACCGATCAACAGATCGCGACTTTTGTACAACCTGTGCGGCTTCGGACTCCTCAGATCCCAGATGTACACGGCCGTCTCATTATTGGCCCAGCCTTCGCGGCGTGAGAACAACACTGTCCGGCCGCTCGATGCCAACCAGATGCCGGTGATTGAGCCGGAGCAGGATTCTCCACGGCACGTCAACTGGTGGCCCGCCAATGTTACCCGAAGCTTTCCCGTGGAGTAGGTCATTTCGGAAATGTCTGGCTCTAGCCACGCCTCGCTCGCGCCCGCCACTGCCCGCAGTCGCTTCGCGCCCTCTACAGCGAGAGGTGAGTCAAGTTCTCGAGCCTCCGGACCTTCAGTTAGAACGTGATCGCCGGATTCCACGGCGAATTCCACGGCGGTAAAAGCCGCGTCCGTGCTTGGCCACGGCCGATTACTTCCGATTGGTGCCCATCGGTCATCGTATAAATACCCCTTCAGCCCTTCCCTGACTATTGACTGCTGTGCTTCGCTCGTCGTTGGCCTTAAAGTTGCGATCAAACGTCCCTTCTTTGCGGCCCATCGGAAATTGATGACGTCATTGTCTTTTAAGCCGAGCGTGCGGCGAAATGTTCCGTCGATCGAAGTGACCTGAATCTGCGTTCGGCCATCAATTATTTTGAGATAGGCGATCAGTTTTCCATCGGATGACCATTGGGGGCGAATCAACTCCGCCTCGCCGCTAGGATATCCGGCAAGAGTCCCCCGTTTGAATGTAAATCGCTTGAGCGTGTCTCCAGTATCGATCGAAATGGGAGGCGATGAACTGTCGATTTTCATGACCATCATGGCAAGGCAAAAGCTGTTGGTCTCAGGAATGGCCTGCTTGGTCTGGAATGCGACGAAGTTTCCATCGGGCGAAACGGCCAGCGGGCTCTCACCTAAAAGCAGGCTCGGTGTTGGCCCGATATCTCGCAATCCTGCGATATCTTTTGAACCGATCGTTGACGATTCCGAACCCATACGAGTAGGCGGGGAGCCCGCATCGTCACAATGTGTCGAGGCGTGTACGATACTTGGCCAAAGAAGCAATGCTGCCGCTAGCGTGGTGCGCGTCCAAACCATGTGTCAGAAGCGCTTGCTGAGCGTAAAGCTGATCGAGCGTCCGATCGCAGAATAATTTGTCGAATCCCATGTTGGGTCAATGGATGAACTATTCTGAATTATCGCCGGCTTGGTGTTGGTGACGTTTTGGACTGCGAACGATGCTTCGAACCCCTTCAACGCCCCGTTCTCAATAGCATAAGCTAGGGCTAGGTCTAAGGTGGTCATTCCGGCGACGTTTGTCGGTGACGTCAGGCGATCGTCGACGACACCGCTAACTCTGTTGACGAATGCGCTTGCAGAAAGCGTCTGCTTTTCCCAGATCACCCCTACGCGCCACCGCCAGTGCGGGGGGTCGAAGATCGTGCCCGCCAGGTTGTATGCGGGTAGACCCGCGACTAGAATTTGTGAGCTATCCAGGTAGGTCGCGTTCCCGGTTACGGTGAACTGGCCCACGGTTCCTGCCTGCAGACGGTATCGTAAGTTGAAATCAACGCCTTGAATATCCTGCCTGGCTGAGTTTCTTTCGCGCCCATCAACGATTGCGACCACCTTAGTCGGGTCGTATGGACCACTCGTTTGGTTCGAAATACCCTCCGGGGCCCCCGAGATTGCCGCGGCTATTTGCGCGGCGCTTGGGTTGAACGTGATAAGATTTTGATAGAGCGGGTTTGTCAGTAGGCCGAGCCGAGATTGGATCGGTTCTATGATCCGTCCCTTGTAGCGGACCTTAAAATAGCTGACTTCAGCCGATAGACCGGGTGCGAATATTGGTTGAATCGCCAACGTCGCGGTCCATGTGTTAGCCCGCTCCGGTTTGAGACTGTCTGGGTTTCCGCCGCTCACTTGCAGCGCCGTGGCGCCTGCCGGGTATCCTGTGGCGCCGTAAGCTGACACGTCACGGAGGCTCACGAATTTAGCTTGAAATTGCTGGTAAAGCGTCGGCGCCTTGAACGATTGACCCCAAGATCCTTTGAGACTGACCCCCTCGATCGGCGCGTAGAGAATTCCTAGCTTCGGGGTGGCAAGTCTGTCGACATGCAAATAGTCTTCGTATCTCAAAGCACCGTCCAACTCTAGACGATACACTCCTGAGACTGCCATTCTTGGAGAAACGATCGGAACCCGTGCCTCGCCGTATACGAAGTAACTGTCACGGCTCGACGTGAAATCGCTTGTCACGGTTGTAGCTGTGTCAAACGTGAAGGTATTCAGAACTTTCAGTGAGTTAGAGCGATAGCCTGTGCCACCCGCGAGCCGAAGGTCACCAGCGGGCAGGGCGAGTACCCGACCTTCGAAGCCAATCTCGCCGGTCTTCAGCGTATCCCTATAGTTGACATCCACAGTGAGAACCGCAGAGCCTGCGGAGTAGAGCTTGCTCTGAACAAATGTCTTCGACTGCCCGTACGTTCCACTCGCATTTAGCGTCCAGTTGCCAGAAACCTGCCATGAAAGTTTAGGGGATACCGAGAACGCATCGACCTTTGGCACTGAAGCAACGCCGTTAGCCAAGTAGTCGGCCGTGGCGGTCGACGGCGACTGGATAATGGATTTCCTATGATTGTACGTTGCGTCGCCGGAGATGCGAATCGAATCGGTAATGTCATGGCGTAAATTGACGAGGGCAGAGAACTGCTCAAGCGACGGATAAAGGGTCTGGCTACCATCGAGAGCACTAGTGAAGGATCGCTGCCCGGCGAGAATGGCGGTCGATTTCGAATAAGTCGCCGCTCCGATAATTGAGGTATGGGCTAGCTTCTGTCCAAGCACGATATCATATTGCTGCTGCTCGAAACCGCCGTTGGTCGCCCCTCCATATCTCGCGCTGGCGACTGCGCCATCGAAGTCATTTTTCAGAAGTACGTTGGCGACTCCGCCAACCGCGTCGGACCCATAAATCGCGGACGACCCATCCGCTACGATCTCAATACGATCGACCGCGGCTAACGGTATCGATGAAATGTCGATGCCCTGGTTTAGCCCATCATAGGGCATTCGATGCCCGTTCAAGAGAGTTAGGGTGGCATCGCTTCCCAACCCTCGAAGGTTGAGAGCTGTCGAAGATGTTGTATTCTCCTGGTTGCCTTGGTTTCCGCCACCCGCGACGCCCGGATTTTGGCCTCCGGTGAAATTCTGTGGAATTGATCGGACCAAGTCCGCCAAGTTTGTATATCCATATTGTCGGATCTCCTTCTGCGTGAAGGAAATGACGGGGGAAGTCGGCTCGCCGCCGCGTATATGGCTGCCCGTTACGACGATATCCGCAGAGTGAAGCGAGGCGTCTACCGACGCGCTCGCGGCGGACGATCGCCCCCGGACGACAAAGCCCCCATCACGAAGCTCTGCCACAAGGCCCGTCCCCGTCAGCAGCCGGTCGATCGCCTGCTGGGCCGTAAAGGTTCCATGGACCGGCCGGACTTTCTTTCCAGCGACAGCAGAGGACGACACGATTACTTCGAGGCCAGACTGCCGACTGATCGCCTTGAGAGCCTCACCTAGATCGACTGCCTCGATATCATATTGCTGCCGAGTTTCCTGCGCCGCAGCCATCTGCGTATAGCACAATGCTCCCATCGCGGCCGCTGCAAGCAGCGCGCCGCGGCCCATACCACGAAATTGCATGGTCGCCCCCCTGGCTCAGATTTTGGATGTTCCGGGCCTATGGACGGGGGGCGGCCTATACTACTTGGTGGTATGTGACATTTTTTGGTCGCGTTCGGTCAACGGTGCTTCAGGACGATGACTCCGGCGTTCGCTTGGTCGAGATCGAGACCGAAGATCAACGCCAGTTTCCGAGCGAGGGCAGCCGGATCGTTCAGCCGAAACCGCCCGGAAACCTTGAGCGCCGCCAGGTCCGGCGAAGCCAGTTGGATCTGGATGCCGCCCCGCCGATTGGCCGATGCCACCAGTTCGCCAAGCGGTGTCTCGCTGAACTCTTCCATGCGATCAGAGGCGGACGCCTGCGGCAGTGCCGCCACGTCGCTTGCCGGCGGCGACGCCGCTACCGGAGACGGCACGACCGGCGTGCCGATGCTGGTTTGTGACAGGACGATCATCTCGCCCGCCTGTAGCCGGCGTACGCTGTTCTGGCGGGGATCAGAGCTCTCCAGCGCTACGTCGACGCTGCCTCGCACGAGATGAACCGCGACCCGTTGTGATGCGAGCAAGGTCACCTCGAAGATCGTACCGCGCGCGGTGACACTGCCTTTGCCCGCATGCACGACGAATGGCCGCCCTTCATGGGCAACCTCGAAGCGCGATTTCCCCTTCTGCAGATAGAGAGCTCGATCGGTTTCATCATAGGCGACAAGCAGAAGGCTGTCCGGCTCGAGCTTGACGATCGATCCATCGGGCAGGGTCTGGGTTAGAACCTGGCCATCCCGCGTCTCCAGTCGCAGCGCTTTGCCGGACGTGATCGAGCGACCGGCAATCTCGGTTCCGGGGCCGTTATTGCGAAGGTAGCCGGGGACGATCGCGGCGCTCAGGGCGATGACAATGCAGAGCACCGCAAACCCGCCGCCAGCGAACCAGAGGAGAGGGCGCCTTCTGGTCTCCTGGGGTGGTGGCCCGTCGGGCGCGCGATCCTCCTCGCCGGGGTCATCCCGTCGTTCGGCTTCCTCCTTCAAGAACTTTCCCATCGCGTAGACTTCGCCCGCGCGATTGTAGAAGGCGCGGTGCAACGCGCCGCGCGCGAGCCATGCCTCGAATTCGGCCTTGTGCTTCTCGGCTTCCGGGCCACGCATCCTGCCGAACCACATGCTGGCCTCGGCCATGATGCTGTCCTGCTCAGGGGCGTCCTGAGGGTCTTCCTCGCTCATCCGCGATCCAATGCTTTACTGATGCGCAGAACTGCCTGCGCAATATGCCATTCAACCGTTCGCGTGCTGATACCCAAATGCTCGGCTATCGTCTTGACGCTGTGCTCCTCGACGCGGTGCATGAGGAACACCTCTTTGGTCCTGGGCGGCAGTGTCTCAACTGCCGCACGATATTGCTCGCGCGCCTGCGTCATTTCAATCTCATAGGCCTGATCGGGCGGGACGGCCGGCTCGATGCCCTCCATCGGCACGAAGCCCGGCGCTCTTTGCTGCTTGTGGTTCCTGTCGATGAGGAGATTGCGCATGATCCGCTTGAGATAGCCCGTGGGATCGCGCAGCTCTTCGAACGGTCTGCCCGCCACGAGCCGCGCGAATATCTCCTGCACCAGATCGTCGGGATCCTCACGGCCGCGAAATCGCATCTGGAAATAGCGCACAAGCCGCGGCGCTTCGGAGCGGTACATGGCCTCGAGATCCCGATGCCGCCCATCGGGCCGGGATCCGTCCTGGGCTTCGGTCGCGCTCCTCTCAGCCAAGGCACAGATCGCCGCCAACTGTCGCCAAAGCTCTTGTATGTCCAATGATCGTCACGAGCCGCCCATCCCTGGGTGCCGGTCAAGTCGCCTATGCTGTCGCCTGACACAGGATGGACGGGCGTTCGTGATGCCGGGCAGGATAATTCCACAGCGGGCGCTGCCGGCCTATATCTCCGCTGCCCTGCAAGTGTGCATCACATCTCTTTCCGCTGCAACCGGTCTCTCCGGGATACCGTCAGTTGGATTGGACGATGCGCGCAAGCTCGTCGATGCAATCGTCGAGCAGCCGCAGGCCGCCGGCAGAAAGATCGACATTGACCCGCCGTCCATCCCGTGGATCGGGGTGCCGGATAAGCAACCCCCGTTCCACCAGTCGATTGATGGTGAAGAGCGCGGTGCGTTCCGGCACGCGCGCCGCGCCGCCCAGGCCAGTCAACGACATCGGCCGATGCTCTTCACGTGTATAGAGGTCCAGCATCATATCGAGGGCCGGCGTCGAGAACAGGTCGCGACCGAGCCGGTCCTCGACATGCCGGCTGATCCGAACGATCAGCCGTGCAAATCCTCCCCGGTCCAGACTTTGTCCGCCGCAATGAAAAACCGGCCCGCTCATTCCGGCGTGCCCTGACCTACCGTGAGATGCGAGATCGTCCCGGCATAATATTGCTCGATGAGATCCTCTTGCTCGGGTCTCAGCACATCGATGGCGCCGCGGCGATGCCTCCCTTCCCCGAGGAGGAGCGACGGGCAATGCCCCTCATATGTGCCGAGATTGGGACGGTGGGCGCGATAGCCGGCGAGCGATTGCAACTCCTCGGAAAAGGTACGCGCAATCTCCGGTGGATAGGCTAGCCACGGCAGTTCATAGGGCTTGAGCCAGCCGAGGCTGTAGCTGACGATCATCCCGCGCCTTGCCGTCAACGTACGGTTGGCGCCACCGGCATGAAGCGTGGAGCCCAGAAACAGAAGTGCCGCGCCGGGTTCCATTTCGATCGCGATCGCCTCGGCGGGATCGAGAAGAATCTCTGCCTGTCGATGGTGGCTACCCGGCCAAACCAGGGTCGCGCCATTTTCCACCGTATAGGGCGTGAACGGCCACATCACGTTGATGAGATATTCGACGCCCGGAACTCTGACCGGCCACATGTCCTGATCGCGGTGCGGCGGTTGGGCACGACCGCCAGGCTGAATCTCGATCGCTTGGGTGAGGTTGAGCTGGATCCGGTCGCATGCCGGCCCCAATATATGCTGGACGATTTCGAGTATGTGAGGCTGCAGGACGAATTCATGCGTGAGCGCTGTGCGCGCCAGCAGGCCGTGAAAGCGCTTGGTCGAAGCCCCGTAGAATGGCCCCTTTGCCATCGGTGTCGCTTCAAAATCCCGATCGAGCGCGTGTCCGAGCGCGGATGCGCTGGTAGGCTCGATGGCGTCGGGGATCACGCAATAGCCATCCCGAAGGAGCGCGGCGAGAGCATTGTCGGCGACGATCTCGGTCACCTGTTGAGCGGAACTGGCCATCTTCCCCTCCTATGCCGCGATCAGGCTGGCCGGGGCGGCAAGATCGATCTCGCTATGGGCATAGGTGCCAGCAGCCCGAAGCAACGCGATCGTGTCTCCCGCGACTTCGATGAGAAGGGCGCCGGTGTTCACCCCCGCCACCTGACGGGGCTCGCCCAATGGGCGGCACCTCCAACCCAGTGAAAGAATTTGGACCAGCCAGCCGGAATCGGCGATGCAACTGAAAGCACGCACCTCGTGCATGAGGGCATAGTGGACGGCGGCCGTCGTCAGCCTGTTTCGCACCTTGAGGCGCTCCACGGCGCGCAGGCGGGGCGAAAGGCACCCTCGCGTGATCTCGAATATGTCGGGTCCGCAGGGAACGGGGCCATCGCATAGATGCGGGAAGAGCGAACCCAGCAGATGGTCGCGGTCCGTGGGCAAGAGGCGGATGGACCCCATATGCTCGCCCGCCGCCGACGTCTCGACCAGATAGACGGCCCCGGGGGTGTCGAACTGGTCCATTTCGAACCTACCCTCGCGAACCGGCACGTCCCAGCGCAGCAGGTCCACGAAGACCCGCTTGCGTTCCTCGAACATCGCCTCGATGTCGTGGCAGATTTGCGGGTCATGTACTCCTGTGAATATCCGGATCATAACTTCCTCCCGTTGGTGGCGGGAGGAAGTTCACCTCAGTGTCCGGCATTGGCGACGAGCCAATCAGCCGGTTGTTTATCGGCGGAAAACGTCCCCGAACGAGATCTGGCCGTCGAACAATGCACGCACGACGAGCAATGGCCGTTGTGCGTTGCCATACGCTTTACGCACATTCTCGACATGGCCATGGGCGGTTCGTTCCGAAATGCCGAGCAATGCGCCTATCTCGGGGTCGGGCTTTCCCCTTGCGAGAAGCACCAGCGCATCGCGCTGCCGATCTGTCAGGTTCGGGATCTCCGTGCGTTTTCCACCAGGCGCGCTATTCAGGCGCATGATCTTGCGCGCCGCTTCAAATGCCCAGATCCCGATCATATTGGCGATCGGAAGAGCGTTGGGGCGCAGTCGATCGAGATTTGCCGCCGCAAAGGAGCATGTCCCTTGATACTCGCCGGGCACGTGAACCGGTACCGTATAGCCTTCATGCAACCCATAGTCGCGAGCAGCAGCCAGAATATCGCGATGACGCGGCCGAAGGTGGATCAGCTGTGAAAGCTCGGACCAAAGGAAGCCGGCCGCAGTCTTCAAACTCGCGCTATGCACGGGATCGTCGGCAAAGAAGCCTTCGCTGAAAGAACGGGCAATCCATCCCGGGTCGTAGGTGGTAAGACGAAGTATATCGCTCGGCGCAATCTCGAGGTCGATATGATGTCCTATCGCGAAACGTGTGAAGCCGAGTTCCTGTGTGATCCAATCGAGATCGGAGTGAAGCTGCTCTATCGATCCCGCCTTCAGCAAACGCGACGTGATCTGCGAAAAGTCGAAAGTGTTTGGCATGGTTCACCTCATTGCTTGGGTGCAATGAAATTCGCTCACGTGCTGTCACGGTATTGTAAGAAATCAGGAAAAGGGGACGGTATCCGATCTATCGTCCAAAATGGATCAAAGTCCCTGAGGCCATGTTGGTCCATTGGCGATGCTCTGGGTGACGGTTAAGACTCTATTTATTGTATTAATCGTTCGATGAATGCTGTCTGTCCAACAGTCTTGGCGTAGTTGACGGACAGATGCCATCGCCAGGGTGGCGCCACGATAAGAGGGAAGAGGGAGGGATTTTGGGGTATTGGGCGAAGCGCTTTGCTGTCCAGTCACCTTCATCCCCAAATCGTTCCCGCTTGCGCAGATCTTCCGAGGGAGAATTCGCGCGCGGCCAGCGCAAGGATATCGCAATGGCTTATGCAACGTCGAGCCGTGCCCGAAACCCCGAACTCGAATCCATTGGCGCCGAAATCGTCCGGAAGCTTCGCGGCATTTGGCGAGGCGATCATGGAATGTGCCTTTGCCCGGCCCATGCCGACCGAAGCCCGAGCCTTTCGGTTCGCGTCGGCGACCATGCGCTGCTGTTCAAATGTTTTGCGGGTTGCGCTTGGCGGGACGTCCTCCACGAGATCCTCCGTCTCGATGAGAACGCCCTGCACAATGTGGACGGGGAGGCCTTGGCGTCCTCCGGAACCCCGACGGATCTATGGCGACGCCAGCAGGCGTTGCGCATCTGGGACGAAGCGCGGCCGATCATAGGCACGCCCGCTGAGATTTATCTGCGACGCCGGCGTATCGCGGTGCTTCCGCGCGCTCTGCGCTTCCACCCTCGAACGCCGCTTGGCCAAGGCGATGCGGTCGACTTCAGGCCGGCGATGATCTCCGCTCTCCACGATGGCGGCCTCCATGGGGACGGGCGGTTCGTGGCAATCCAGCGGACCTTCTTCGATCGGGATGATGCGCGCCGAGCCCGGGATCTGGCCGATTCACGCATGACCCTGGGTCGACCGGACCGCGCCGCCGTCATGCTTGGGCCAGCGACCTCCGTCCTCGGGCTCGCCGAGGGCGTCGAGACCGCGCTTTCCGCCATGATCCTTTTCGGCATTTCGGTGTGGGCGACGCTTGGTAGCGAGCGGCTGCACCAGATCGCGCTCCCCGATCGCGTGACACGGCTCGTACTCTTTCCCGACAATGACATCGCCGGCGAGATCGGCGCGGCCAATGCAGTGGAGGCCTATGCGATGGCCGGTCGGACCATCGACGTCGAATTCCCGCCGATGGGCTTCAAGGACTGGAACGACGTCCTTCGTGAGGGAGGGGAGGGAGTGGGTGAGTGGTGGCGGCAAGTGGCCTGATGGTCAGGCTTCCCCGCCAGGAGACACTCCAACATGACCCAACTTCCCATCCTCGTTGCCGCGGCGAACCTCACCAAGTCGCCGAGCAACGTTCGCACCGTCAGCGACGCCGTCGCCGACGCGCAGCTCGAGGCGAACATCGCTGCCAAGGGTGTGCGGCAGAACCTGATCGGCGTGCCCGTCTCGCGCAAGAAGGGCCACTATCGCATTATCGCCGGCGGCCGCCGCCTCGATGCCGTGCATCGGCTGATCGAGAAAGGCGTCTTCGGCGACGATTATGAGCTCGCGGTTCTCGTCCTGGGCAACGCCAAGGATGCGATCGAGACCAGCCTCGAAGAGAATTTCTTCAATCTCACGATGAATCCGGCCGACACCTGCCGGGCCTTCCAGGACATCATCGAAACCGAAGGCAAGACCCCCGAGGACGTCGCCAAGCGCTTCGGCCTCACTGAGCGGTTCGTGCGCAGCCGGCTTCGTCTGGCCGATCTCGCCGATCCGATCTTCGAGGCGCTGCGCAACGGCGAGATCACGCTCAATGTGGCTGTCGCCTATGCCTGCAGCAGCGATCGGACCCGCCAGGCCGAGACCTTCGAACTGCTCAAGGACGGCTATTACCGCGCCAACGTCAACGAGATCCGGCGGCAGCTCGCTGAAGACACCTATGTTGGCAATGACCCCAAGGCGCTGCTGGATCTCGTTGACGTTGGC
>Ga0207658_10000495_pt1 | contig 36167 bp, 34 predicted proteins | sample KBSS33metaG_FD_184322 | JGI IMG/M metagenome (GOLD analysis project Ga0207658, IMG submission 184322) | Switchgrass rhizosphere microbial communities from Kellogg Biological Station, Michigan, USA - KBS S3-3 metaG (SPAdes) (version 2) | ecosystem: Host-associated > Plants > Roots > Rhizosphere...
TTGCCGGAGGGCGAGGTCCGCAAGTTCCTCGACAAGCACGTGCCCAGCGCCGACGAGCAGGCCGCGGAAGAAGATGTCCAGGCCGCCGAGGAGCTGCTCGCCGAGGGCGACACCGACACCGCGCTCGACCGGCTGCAAGCGGCGCTCGCCACCAATCCGGCCAACGACACCGCCCGCTACGACTACCTGCGCGCGCTGCTCAACGCCGGCCGCGTCGCCGAGGCGCGCGCCGCCTTCGACCCGGTCGCCGCCAGCCCGGTGCTCGACGCGCGCCTGGTCGCCGCCGGCCACTGGATCGCTGCCCTCGAAGCCGCGCCGAAGGCCCGGCCGCAGGACACGCTCGAGACCGCGATCGCCGCCAACAAGCGCGACTTCGACGCCCGCTTCGAGCTGGCCCAGCGCCACTTCGCCAAGGGCGAGCTCACGAAGGCGATGGACGAGCTGCTCGAGATCATCATGCGCGACAAGGCCTGGAAGGACGAGCTCGCTCGCAAGACCTACGTCGCGATCCTGCAGCTGATGACCAAGGCGCCGACGCCTGCCAAGGCGGCCGAGGCGCCGAAGACGGGCACGCTCGAGATCGCCGGCAAGGCGCTCGCGGCGCCGAGCGATCCGGTCGTCGACAGCTACCGGCGCAAGCTCAGCATGGCGTTGTTCTGAGCGCGGCACGCCGGCGCGCGACGCACCGGCGCGACCGCGCCGGCGGCGCGCGCCCCGCGCGTCAGTTGAGGTCCTTGTCCTTCCAGAACTTCGATCCGCCCACGGCGAGGCCCGCCTCGAGGCCGGTCTTCGTCAGTGTGTAGACGTCGGCCTGATCGCTTCCGACGGTTTCACCCTTGCCGCCCCCGGCGGTCGAACCGCTGGCACCCGCCGAAGCGGTGGCAGTGCCGCCGGCCGTCCAGCCGCTGGCGATGAACTTGTTCATCGCCGCCGCCGACTTGAAGATGAAGAGCACCTCGGTCTGCGCGGCACCGAGCTGAAGACCTGCGCTGGCGCCGCCGACCTTCATGTAGGTGTTGTGCTTGGTCTTGTTGTCATGCACGAGGCCCGAACCGCCCGAGCCTCCGACCACGAAGCTGATGCCGTAGGTGGTGAAGATGCCATAGCCAGGCGCCTTGGCGACTGCGTCCTTCAGCTCCGGTTTGACCTTGTAGAAGCGCTCCATCGCCGCCCCCGTCTTCGTCACGACCTCGGCCTGCTTGGTGGCCTTGTCGTCCTTGGCCCAAGCACCGGTCGCCAGCAATGACAGCGACAGCGCACCCAGCACGAGCAATCTCTTGGGGATATTCATCGACGTTCTCCTTGTTGAACCAAAGACGTGATCATGCCAGCGCCGCGAAACCGATGGCGATCGGTGGTTGCCACCGCCTCAGAGCGTCGTGCCAGCCAAGTGGTCGAGCGCGGCGCGGTAGCGCGCGGCGGTCGCCTCGACCACCTCGGCGGGCAGCGGCGGCGCTGGCGGCTTCTTGTTCCAGGGCGCGCCGTCGACCCGGACCTGCTCGAGCCAGTCGCGCACCGGCTGCTTGTCGAGGCTGGGCGGATTGCTTCCCTCGACGACGCCCGCCGCCGGCCAGAAGCGCGACGAGTCCGGCGTGAGCACCTCGTCCATCAGCGTCAGCGTGCCGTCCTGATCGAGGCCGAACTCGAACTTGGTGTCGGCGATGACGATTCCCCGCGTCAGGGCGAACGCCGCCGCTTCGCTGTAGAGGCGGATCGCGATGTCGCGCACCTTCGTCGCCAGGTCGGCGCCGATGATGTCGCTTGCCTTCGCGAAGTCGATGTTCTCGTCGTGGTCGCCCATCTCGGCCTTGGTCGCCGGCGTGAAGATCGGCGCCGGCAGCTTCGAGGCGTTGTTCAGGCCCGGCGGCAGCATGACGCCGCACACGGCGCCGCTCTGCTGGTACTCCTTCCAGCCGCTGCCGGCCAGGTAGCCGCGAACGACCGCTTCGATCGGCAAGGGCTTGAGCCGCTTGACGAGCATCGAGCGGCCGCGCACCTGGTCGCGTTCGTCCGCCGCGACGACGCTCTCCGGATCGTCGCCGGTCAGGTGGTTCGGAACGATGTGGCGCAAGCGCTCGAACCAGCGCAGCGCCATCTGCGTCAGCACGCGGCCCTTGCCGGGGATCGGCTCGGCCATGACGACGTCGAACGCGCTCAGCCGGTCGCTCGCGACCATGAGCATGCGGTCGCTGCCGACCGCGTAGTTCTCGCGCACCTTGCCGCGCGCGATCAGCGGCAGCGAGCGGAGCTTGCTTTCGAAGAGCGGCGCGTCGTCGCCGGCACCGTCGCGGGCGCCGCTCACACGACCGTCTGCGCGAGCTCGCCCTGCGCGTAGCGCTTGGCGATCTGGGCCAGCGGCTGCGCCGTGATCTTGGCCGCCTGCCCTTCGCAGCCGAACTGGAGGTAGCGCTCGCGGCAGATCTTCCTCGCCGCCTCGCGCGCGGGCTTGAGGTAGTCGCGCGGGTCGAACTTGTCGGGGTTGGTCGCCATGTACTTGCGGATCGCGCCGGTCATCGCGAGGCGGATGTCGGTGTCGATGTTGATCTTGCGGACGCCGTGCTTGATCGCTTCCTGGATCTCCTCGACCGGAACGCCGTAGGTTTCCTTCATGTTGCCGCCGTACTCGCGGATCTCGGCGAGCAGGTCCTGCGGCACGCTCGACGAGCCGTGCATCACGAGGTGGGTGTTCGGGATGCGGCGGTGGATCTCCTTGATGCGATCGATGGCGAGGATGTCGCCGGTGGGCTTTCGGGTGAACTTGTACGCGCCGTGGCTCGTGCCGATCGCGATCGCGAGCGCATCGAGCTGGGTCTTCTTGACGAAGTCCGCCGCCTGCTCGGGATCGGTGAGGAGCTGGTCGCGCGTCATCGTCGCTTCGGTGCCGTGGCCGTCTTCCTTGTCGCCGCGCATCGTCTCGAGCGAGCCGAGGCAGCCGAGCTCGCCCTCGACCGTGACGCCGCGCGCGTGCGCCATGTCGACGACCTTCCTGGTGACGTCGACGTTGTAGTCGTAGCTCGCGATCGACTTGCCGTCGGCCTCGAGCGATCCGTCCATCATCACCGACGAGAAGCCGAGGTCGATCGCGCTCTTGCACACGGCCGGGCTCTGGCCGTGGTCCTGGTGCATGACGAGCGGCACCTTGGGCCACGACTCGAGCGCGGCTTCGATCAGGTGCTTGATGAACGGCTCGCCGGCGTACTTGCGGGCACCGGCGCTGGCCTGCAGGATCACCGGCGCGCCGACCTCGTCGGCGGCGGTCATCACCGCCTGCACCTGCTCGAGGTTGTTGACGTTGAAGGCGGGGATGCCATACCCGTTGGCAGCGGCGTGGTCGAGGAGTTGGCGCATCGAAACGAGAGGCATGGGGATATCCTGGAGCGATCGGGGCGGAAGACAAATTCTAGAAGGCCGGGCCCCTGTTCGCCGGTGACCCTCCCGCCGACCGTAGAAGTGATAGGTCACGCCGATGCCGAAAGATGAAAGGTTCGGTGGGAGCCGCCGATGAACTTGCGTCCGTCGGCCCCGGCATGCATTCGCACGATCCCACCGCGTTTCATCGGATTCGGCTTGGCGCGCGGCCCCACGCAGATAGCCTGCGCTGGCAAGCCTTGACAGCCTGCTTTATCGGTGCCACACCCTGACGCGGCGCCGTTGCTCGATCCGATCCCGCCCGGAACGACAGCCGATGAAATCAGTCACCTGCAAACGGACAGAGCCCGGCTGACGTCGGTCTGGAGTCGGCACCATGGAGGATCTTCCGTTTCGACGTCACCGCTCGTGGATCGAGGTGCTGGGGATCCTGGTGGCCTTGTCTGCGGCGCTGGGACTGATGAAGTCGTTGCTCGAGTCAGTCTGGACTTTCATCCTCGTCCCGTTTCCCGAAGCGTGGCGACTATTCGTCCTGACCTGGCAGCAGAATTTCCTGGGCGCCGCCGTGGTGGTCCTGGGTGTGGCGACGTTGCCGCGGTGGTTGCCGCAGCATCGACTGGCGCGCTGGACAGGATTGGCGCTGGCCGTCATCGCCGCTGGCGTCGTGGGGTGGGTCGTCCAGGACAGCTTCGTGCGGGTCGCCAACGGCGCGCCCATTCCGCCCGAGGAGAGAGGCTACGAGTTGCACTCCAGCCTCATGCTGGCCGTACTGGTCGCCGCGCTCGGCGAATACCACTGGCGGAGCCTGCGCGCGGCAGCGGCCGTGCACGAAGCCGGGTTGACTCGCATCCGCCTGCAAGGCGAGCTCGCCGCCGGGCGGTTGCAGGTCCTGCAGGCGCAGGTCGAGCCGCACTTTCTGTTCAATTCGCTCGCCAATGCACGCCGCCTGCTGCGCACCGACGGCGAGGCCGGCCGCGGGATGCTTGCCGATCTGATGCGCTACCTCGAGAGCGCATTGCCGAGGATGCGCGACGATCGTTCGAACCTCGCGCGCGAGGCCGAGTTGATCCGCGCGTTCCTCGCCGTGCATCAGATCCGGATGGGACCCCGTCTTCAGGTGTCCATCGCGGTTCCGGCCGAGCTGGGCGGGCGGGTCGTCCCGCCGATGATGCTCCTGACCCTGATCGAAAACGCGCTCAAGCACGGCGTGGGTCCATTGCCCGAAGGCGGCGCGATCGCGGTCGGGGCCCACGAGACCGACGGCAGGCTCGTGCTTCGCGTCGCCGATACGGGCCGCGGGCTGGTGGCTGGCTCCGGCGGTGGCACCGGGCTCGCCAACATCCGGGCGCGACTTCGGGCGATGTACGGCGGACAAGCCCGTTTCTCGCTCCGCCTGAACGAGCCGCGTGGCGTCGTGGCGGAAATCGAACTGCCGGCGCTGGCGGCGTGAACAGCCTGGTCTTCGAAGCACCCACGGCGTCTCCCTGGCGCCTCGGTGCGTGGGTCGGGAGAGCCTGGACCGGCATGGGCTGGCGGCACGTCGTTCTGGCGCTGGTGGTGCATGTCGTCTATCAAGTGTTCGGGCCGTTCGGCGGGATCATCTCCCCGCCGCTCGATGGGACTCAGATCGCTCAGATGAGGTTCGACAGCATCGCCAGCCTCCTGAACGGCGGTTGGTTGATTCGCGGCGGTTTGATCGTCTTCGGGGTCATGGTCGCGGACGAGGCATTCGCCGACGGCGTTCCGCCGCTGCGCGCCTATGGGCTTGCTCTCGTTTCGCTCGTGGCGCTCGTTCCGGTCGTGAACTGGTCTCATGGAGTTCTGGCGGGCCAGTCGCGAATGGGGCCGGCGGCGATGTTGTTCGCCGCGGCCAGGCTTCTCTTCCAGGGCAGCCTCGCCATGACGATCTACGCCTATTGGCGCGTAACGCAACGCGCGACCCGCCAGGCACAGGCGGCCGAAACTGAGCGCGTTCGCAACGAGCAGCGCGTGCAGACGGCCAATCTGGTCGCCCTGCAATCGCGGGTCGAACCGCAGATGCTGTTCGATGCGCTCGGCCGCATCGGCGAGATGCACGTTCGCGATCCTCGGGCGGCGGACGCATTGCTGGCCGATCTGATCGCCCTGTTGCGTGCCCTGCTGCCGGGCGCGCGGGCCGACAACTCCACGGTCGAACGTGAATTCGCGCTCGTCGACGCGTGGCTGCGGGTGACGGGGGGTGGATCGCAGGGCGCCGCCCCGGTGGTGCTTCGGATCGCGGCCGATGCCCGGCCGGTCGGCATCGCGCCGATGCTGGTGCTCCCCCTGTTGCGATCGGTGCTTGCCTTGCCGCACGCGACTCGATTCGCGTGGACCTTGAGCGCAGAGAGCATCGGCGATCGCCTGGTGGTGAAGTTGGAGGCGAATGAAGGCCGCGACGATCAAGGCGAAGCCGCGAGCCTTCTGGCGAGCGCGAACGTGTCTGCCCTCGACGACCGGATCGGCCTGCTGTTCGGACGCTTCGCGAATCTCACCGTGTCGGCGCGGCCGCCGACGATGACCTTGAATCTGCCCCGCCTGCAGGAGGAGGATCCGGATGACGACGGCCTTGATCGCTGAAGACGAGCCGCTCCTCGCCGCCGAAATCCGCGAGGAGCTGGGCCGCCTCTGGCCCGAGCTCGCGATCTGCGCGGTCGTCCACGACGGCCACGCCGCGCTGCGCGAGATCGACCAGCACCAGCCGCAGGTGTTGTTCCTCGACGTGCAGATGCCGGGGCTGACCGGCATCGAAGTGGCCCGCGTCGCCGGCGCGCGCGCCCATGTCGTCTTCATCACCGCCTTCGACCACTACGCGGTGCAAGCCTTCGAAGAGGGCGCGGTCGACTACCTGCTCAAGCCGATCGACCCGGTGCGGCTGGCGCGCGCGATGCGCCGCATCAAGGATCGTCTGACACGCCAGCCCGCCGACTTGTCCGAGCTGCTGCAGAAGCTGCAACGGGGGCTGGCCACCGACAGGCTTCAATGGATCACCGTTCTTCACGGCCGCGACGTCCAGCTCATCACGGTCGATGACGTCTGCTACTTCCGGGCCGACAACAAGTACATCGCGGTCGTCACGGCCGAAGGCGAATCGCTGATCACGACGCCACTGAGGGAGCTCGTCGAGCGCCTCGACCCGGCCGTCTTCTGGCAGATCCACCGCGGTGTCATCGTCAACGTGAACGCGATCAAGAGCGTGCGCCGCACCTTGTCAACCCACCTCGAGCTGCGGCTGAAGGACCGCAGCGAAACCCTGCGAGTGAGTGCAGCCAACGCGCACCTGTTCAAGCACATGTAGGCGTGCTCGCACTCGCGGCGTCCGCGGCTACAGCGACATCGCCGGCCGCAGCGCCATCCCCGCCCGCCAACGCTGCAACTCGGGCACCTGCTCGTCGATCCTCAGCTTGATCACGCGCGCGAAGTCGACGGCGACGACGGCGGTGATGTCGGCGATGCTGAACCGGTCGGCGGCGAGGAAGTCGCGACCGGCCAGACGTCCGTCGAGCGTGGCGAAGAACTGGCGTGCCCGCGCCTGCCCGCGCTCGGCCAGCTCGGGAATCTGCGCGTAGTTCACCGGCCCGGCGAGGGCGCGCTCGGCCATCGCCGGCGCGCGGTTGCGCATCGCCTCGGCGATCGCCAGCAGCCCCTCGAACTCGACGCGCCAGTTCCAGCTCGCGATCTCGGCCTTTTCCGCAGGCGTTTCGCCGAGCATGTTCGGCTCGGGAAAGCGCGCCTCGAGCCAGGCCGTGATCGCCGCGTTATCGGTCAGCAGCAGGCCGTCGTCGCAGCGCAGCGCCGGCACCGTGCATTGCGGATTCAGCCGGCGGTAGGCGTCGCCGAGCTGCTCGCCGCTGCGCAGGTCGATCTCGACCGTCTCGTGGGCAACACCCTTCTCGGCCAGCAGGATGCGCGCGCGACGCGGGCTCGGCGCGGTGGCGCAGTCGTAGAGCGTGATCGTCATGGGGGCGCGGAAAAAGCGGCACGCATCAGGTCGGGGGCGCGAGCTTGTCGGCCGTGCGCGTCTCGAAGTCGCTCGCGTCGTGGCGCTCGTGCAGCTGGCTCGACGGCTGGCCCCAGGTGCGGTTGACCATGCGGCCGCGCTTCGCAGCCGGCCGCCGCGCGATCTCGTCGGTCCAGCGCACGACGTTGGCGTAGTCCTGCACCTGGAGGAACTCGCCCGCGCCGTAGAGCTGGCCCTTGGCGAGCGTGCCGTACCACGGCCACACGGCGATGTCGGCGATGGTGTACTCGTCGCCGGCCAGGTAGCGGCGCTCGCCGAGGCGACGGTCGAGCACGTCGAGCTGGCGCTTGACCTCCATCGCGTAGCGGTCGATCGCGTATTCGATCTTGGTCGGCGCGTAGGCGTAGAAGTGGCCGAAGCCGCCGCCGAGGAAGGGTGCCGCGCCCATCTGCCAGAACAGCCACGACTGGCATTCGGCGCGCTCGACGCCACCCGCGGGCAGCAAGGCGCCGAACTTCTCGGCCAGGTGGAGCAGGATCGCTCCCGACTCGAACACCCGGATCGGCGCCGGCCCGCTGCGATCGACCAGGACCGGGATCTTGGAGTTCGGATTGACGGCGACGAAGCCGCTGCCGAACTGTTCGCCGGCATTGATCCTGATCAGCCACGCGTCGTATTCCGCGCCGACGTGGCCGAGCGCGAGCAGCTCTTCCAGCATCACCGTCACCTTGACGCCGTTCGGCGTTCCCAGCGAGTAGAGCTGCATCGGATGCCGGCCGACCGGCAGGTCCTTCTCGTGGGTCGGCCCGGCGGTCGGCTTGTTGATGTCAGCGAAGCGGCCGCCGTGGTGCCGGTTCCAGGTCCAGATGCTCGGCGGCGTGTACGGAGCCGGGTCGCTCATCCCCGCATGCTACGGCGGAGCCGAGAATGAGCCGTGCCCACTCTCCTCGCCGCCCTCGTCGAAGCGTCCGCCAGCGCGGCCGAGACATCGAGCCGGCTCGCGAAGCGCGACGCGATCGCCGCGGTCCTGCGCGACGCCGATGCGAACGAGGTCGAGATCGCCGTCGCCTGGCTCTCGGGCGAGACGAAGCAGGGCCGGATCGGCGTCGGCTGGGCGACGCTGGCGGGATGGCGCGGCGCGCCCGCAACCGAGGCGACGCTGACCTTGGGCGAGGCCGACGCTGCGCTCGGCGAAGTCGCGGCCACCGCAGGCAAAGGCTCGGCCGCCGCGCGCGGCGCGACCCTGCGCGCCCTCTTCGCGCGCGCCACCGCGGCCGAGCAGGACTTCCTCGTCCGCCTGGTCGTCGGCGAGCTGCGCCAGGGCGCGCTCGAAGGGGTGATGCTCGACGCGGTCGCCGCCGCGGCGGGCGTGCCGGCGGCCGACGTGCGGCGTGCCGCGATGGTCACCGGCAGCCTGCGCGAAACCGCGCGCGTCGCCATGGCCGAGGGCGCCGCCGGCCTGGCGCGCTTCGCCGTCGCCCTGCACCGGCCGGTGCAGCCGATGCTCGCGACGCCCGCCGACGACATCGCCGCCGCGATGGCCAGACTCGGCACGGCGGCGCTCGAATGGAAGGTCGACGGTGCGCGCGTGCAGGTGCACAAGGCGGGCGGCGAGGTCAAGGTCTACACGCGAGCGTTGAAGGACGTGACCGCGTCGGCCCCGGAGATCGTCGAGGCCCTGCACGCGTTGCCGGCCGACGAGCTGATCCTCGACGGCGAGGCCGTCGCGCTCGCCGCCGACGGCGCGCCGCTGCCGTTCCAGGTGACGATGCGTCGCTTCGGCAGGAAGCTCGACGTCGAGCGCATGCGCGCCGAGCTGCCGCTCGCGGTCTACTTCTTCGATTGCCTGCACGCCGCCGGCAGGTCGCTCCTCGATCGGCCGGCGCACGAGCGCTTCGACGCGCTCGCCGTGGCGCTGCCAAAGGAGCTCGTGATTCCGCGCATCGTCACCGCCGACGTCGCCGCCGCCGAGGACTTCTACGCCGACGCGCTCGCGCGCGGCCACGAGGGCGTGATGGCGAAAGCGCTCGAGGCGCCCTACGAAGCGGGCCGGCGCGGCGCCGGCTGGCTCAAGGTCAAGCGCGCGCACACCCTCGACCTCGTCGTGCTCGCCGCCGAATGGGGCCATGGCAGGCGCCAGGGCTGGTTGTCCAACCTGCACCTCGGCGCGCGCGACCCGGAGGGCGCGCATTCACCGACCGGCTGGGTGATGCTCGGCAAGACCTTCAAGGGGATGACCGACGCGCTGCTCGAATGGCAGACGAAAGAGCTGCTGGCGCGCGAGATCCGGCGCGACGACTACACGGTGTGGGTGAAGCCCGAGCTCGTCGTCGAGATCGCGTTCAACGATCTGCAGGAGAGCCCGCACTACCCGGGCGGGCTGGCGTTGCGGTTCGCGCGCGTGAAGGGGTATCGGGAGGACAAGGAACCGAGCCAAGCCGACACGATCGAGCAGGTGCGGGCGCTGCACCAGGCACACGCGGCGAGGGGCTCGACCTAGGCGCCGCTACTTCATCAGACCGTTGGCCGCCATCCAGGCTTGAACGCGTGCGGCCACCTGGTCGGAGTTGCGGTCCATCATCAGCATGTGCGAGTTCCCGCGGATGCCCTGAGCGGGCAGATCCAGCAGGTCGGCCGTACCGCCCTCCGCCAGCAACGCAGCGCGATATTTGTCCGGCGCGACGCGCAGCTTGCTCCACAGATCGCTCTGCGACAGGTTGTCGCCCCAGACGAAGAGGTGCGGAACGCCCTTCACGCGGGACATGTCCGATCGGCCCGGATCCGGCGCTCCGCCGGGCTCGACGGCGACGATCCCCTTGATTTTTGCGGGCGCGTTCAGCGCCGCCTGCAGCGCGAACGCGGCGCCCTGGCTGTGGACGAGGATCACGCACGGGCAGGCCCGGGTCACCAGCGCGTCGTAGGCGGCCTGGATGGCGACGTCGTTGGTGGCCCAGCGCGGCACGACCTGCTTGGCGAACTGGTCGAACGCTTGCGTCGGGAACTGCACGCCCGGATACGCCACGCGCCGCGCCGGGTCGGTGTCGTACTTCGGGCCGATCCGAAACAGTTCCCAGCCCTCGTGCTTGGGCCGGAAGAACGGCTCGCTCGTGAAGACTTCGGGATAGCGCGACCAGGACGCGCGGCCGCGTTCCACCGCATCGGAGACATAGACGTCGTGGCCCTGCCGGAGGAAGTACTGCTGCCAGCCGGGCGCGCCGTCAGGCTTGGTCTCCCACGTCACTCCGGTCAAGCCGCCGCCGTGCCACATGAGAAGCGGATAACGGGCGCGCGGCGCGACCAGGCTGACGTACTGGACGTAGAGCTGCCCGGTCTCGAAATCACCGTTCGGATTGACCTTGATCGCGGGGGCGCTCGGGGTCAGGCGGATCTCGCGCTCCGGCAAGCCGGAGAGCGACACCTGCGATCCCCCGGCGTGGAAGCTGCCGACCTCCCTCACCTGATAGCCATCTGTCGAGGCGCAACCTGTGGCGCCGGCCAACGCCGCGAGGCAAACAAGCGTTCTAGGATTCATCGCTCAGTCCGGCTTGATGTTGGCGTCCGCGATGACTTTCGCGCTGTGGGCGAGGTCGCTCGTCAGCAGGCTCGACAAGGATTGCGGCGAGCCCGGCTTCAGCTCGTAGCCCTGGGCGGCGAAGCGGGTCTGCGCGTCCTTGTCGGCCAGCACCTTGTTGAGCGCCGCGTTGAGGACCTTCACCACCCGCTCGGGCGTCCCGGCCGGCGCGAACAGGCCGTACCAGAGATTCACCTCGTAGCCGGGCACGCCCGATTCGGCGATCGTCGGCACGTCGGGCAGCAGCGGAGTTCGCACCGAGGTGGCCACCGCGAGAGGGCGCAGCTTGCCCACGGCGATGAACGACTTGACCGACGAGTAGGTCAGGATGGCGGCCTGCGTGTGGCCGCCCAGCAGGTCGTTGATCGCAGGGCCGCCGCCCTTGTACTGAACGTGCGTGATGTTCGCACCCGTCATCTTGTTGAACAGCTCGGAGGCGAGGTGGTGCGGCGTGCCGTTGCCCGGCGCGCTCCAGTTCATGGCCGCGGGCCTGGCCTTCGCCTCGGCGACCAGCTCGCGCACCGTGCGGATGGGCGTGTCGCTCCGAATCACCAGGACCAGCGGCGCGGTCGCGGCGATGCCGATCGGGGTGAATGACTTGACGGCGTCGAACGGCAGCTTCGGGTAGAGCGCGGCGTTGATCGACAAGGAGTTCGAACCGAGCAGGAGGGTGTAGCCGTCGGGCGGCGATTTGGCGACCGCGTCGGAGCCGATGTTGCCGCCGGCGCCGCCCCGGTTCTCGATGACCACCGGCTGGCCCAGGGCCTCGCCGAGTTGGGGGGCGATCTCGCGCGCCAGCGCGTCGGTCCCGCCGCCGACGGCGAACGGCACGACCAGCTTGACGACGCGATCCGGGAACTGCTGGGCCGCCGCGGGAAGCGCGAGCAGGGCCAGGGAGGCGGCTGCAGCGACGCGCACGACGGCGCGGCAGATGGGTGTCGAGGTCACGGCGTGTCTCCGCAGGGATGAGATGTCGCGCTTTCGCGCCGCGTCACGCACCGGCCGCGACCGCGGGCTCGCGCTGCCCGGCCTGCGGAAGCTGCACGTCGAAGTGCCGGGCCAGCACGTCGCCGATCAGCTCGTAGCAGGAGCCCTGGCGCACCACTTCCAAGGTCTGGAAGTTGATGAGCGTGGCCGATCGCTGGTAGCCGTGGTACTTGCGCAGCCCGTAGTCGACGACCGTGTCGGCGATCTCGAGCAACTGGCGCGGGATGTCCTGCACCCGGAACTTGGTTCCGGTGTTGGTGAGATTGGCCGAGGAGCCGAAGATGGGAAAGACTTCCGCGCGGCTGAGGCGACACAACGCCGCGTGGAACGGCCCGGCGTTGACGAGCATCGCGATCGTGCCGTCCTTCGAGCTGCCTGCCAGCGCCGCCGGGTCGAGTCGTTGCACCAGCGGGTGCTCTTGCACGTAGGGGGCGATCACGCCCAGCGGCAGGTCGTAGCCCTCGGTCAGCATCGTGACCATCGCGCTGGCGCGCGCGTCGAGGCGGTGCAAGCTGCGGTGGATGGCGAGATCCCCCACCATCGCGTTGAGCTTGGTCTGCGCCCGTCCCTTGGTCCTGAAGATGCGCTGAAGCGCCGCTTGCGAGCCGCCCGCGATGGTGTAGCCGACATCGACCGGGAAGATCGCGATGCCGCCCGCCTTGAGCGTCTCGAACGCGCGCCGCGCGTCACCTTCGATGTCGAGCTCCGTCATGTCCGCTCCGGTGCGAGGTCCCTGCCTCGTGAGACACGACTCTAGAAAGCCGAGACCATTACGGCAAGTTGATTGTTCTGATTGAACGATATGATTTGCCGAATGCATGTCACGTTGCGCCACCTGCGCGCGGCGGTGAGCGTCGCGCACCACCGAAGCTTTCGTCGCGCTGCCGAAGCGCTGCACCTTTCGCAGCCGGCGCTCTCGCTGGCGGTTTCCGACCTGGAGGAAGCGCTGGGGGTGACACTGTTCGACCGCACCTCGCGTTCCGTGTCGACCACGGAGGTCGGTGCGTCGTTCGTCGAAGGCGCGGAGCGCGTTCTCGGCGACTTCGACCAGCTGGTGCAGGAGTTCGGCCACATCGCGCAATCGAGGCGCGGACGCGTCGTCGTCTCCTGCGTCTCTTCGATCGCCGGCCGCGTGCTGTCGGTGGCCCTGAAACGCTGTGCCGAGCGCTATCCACAGATCGACGTGACGGTTCACGACGACGTGGCACAGGAGGTCTTGTCCGCGGTGCGCAACCGGACCGCCGACTACGGCTTGACGGTCGCGCCCGCCGATCCGGGCGAGGGCATGCTCTTCGAGCCCCTGCACGAGGACCGCTTCCATCTCGTCTGCCCCAAGGACCACCGGCTCGCGAAGCGGCGCCGAGTGGCGTGGCGCGACCTCGACGGCGAAAACCTGATCTCTCTCTCGACAACGAGCGGCACGCACCAGACCATCCGCGACGAGCTGGTTCGACAGCAGATCGCGCCGGCGCGCAACACGCCGGTGTCGCACCTGTCCACCGTGCACGGAATGCTCGAGGCCGGCTACGGCATCGCGGTTCTGCCGGTCATCGCGCTGCCGGTGCCCGGACACCCGACGCTCGTCGTGAAGCCTCTTTTCGAGCCGGAACTCGCGCGCGTCATCGGCGTCTATCGACGAAGGGATCGTTCGCTGTCGCCGGCGGCCCATGCCTTCCTGGAAACCGTGAAGGAGGCTCTCCTCGGCTTTCCCAACGGATCGGGTCGTGGAAGAACCCGAGCGGTGACCCGAAAAGAATCGGCGCGCACCGCGCGTTGAGCGGGCGCGAAGGCGAAGGATCTCTGTTCGAGCCCCGGCCCGACCGAGCGGCGTCGCCTTACGCGGGCGCCTGCGCTCGCGCCTCGATGCTGCCCTCTTCGATCATCCGGCGCCGGGTTCGTTCGTGCCAGAGCGACCGCGACATGGACCCCGGCGTAGCGTCGACCATGTCCTGGGTCAGCCGATGGATCTCCTCGTCCGAGAGGGTGAGATCGAGCGGTATCGAGACCGGCGGCAGGTACCAAGGCGTCTGCACGAAAAGCTCGATGCGATTGCCTTCCGGATCGGCGAAATAGACCGACCATGAACCGCCGTGGTTGGTCGGGTTGAGAGAGGCGACGGTCTCTTCGACGAGCCGCGCGTGGATGCGGCGAAGCTCCGGAAAAGAGACGACGCGAAACGAAATCTGGTTGATCGTCGACGCCTGGGCCGGATCGCGCCCGGGCACGAGGACGATCTGATGGTGCTCGTCGGGATCGCGGGAGAGAAAGGCGACGTGGACGCCGCGGATCAGGGCGCGGTCCGTGACGCAGAAGCCGAGAACGCGCGTGTAGAAATCGACCATGCGGGCGATGTCGACGACATAGATTCCCATGTGCGCGAATGCCATCCTCGGAGCTTCGTTCATGGCCGTGCTCTTTCACGCCTTCGAGGCGCCATCGCCGACGGTCGACTTCGACCGGGAACCTTGATCTAGAGTGTGCTTCAGATGGCCGGACCACGGCATCCGACCGAACGCAGGAGAAGCGACGCATGCCCGTCATCGACGTCCACACCCACATGTTCACCGCCCGCTGGCTCGAGCTGCTGCAGCAGGAGGGCGGCATCTACAGCATCAAGGTGCGGCCCGACGGCCAGCGCGAGATCTTCCGCGGCGACACGCCGGTGGTCCTGCCGCAGAAAGGCCACTTCGACTACGGCCTGCGCATCAAGCACATGGACGCCGCGGGGATCGACATCTCGATCGTCTCGCTGACCTGCCCGAACGTGTACTGGGGCAGCGAGGACATCAGCTGCCGCGCCGCACGCGAGTCGAACGACAACATGGCCGAGGCGCAGTCGACCTGGCCAGACCGCATCCGCTGGTTCACGTCGCTGCCGTGGGAGTACCCGCAGCGCGCCGTGGAAGAGCTCGAGCGCACCTGCGCGAACGGCGCGGTCGGCGTGATGGTGCTCGCCAACGTCGCCGCACGCAGCCTGACCGATCCCCTGTTCGCGCCGATCTGGGCCGAGATCGACCGGCGCGCCTTGCCGGTCCTCGTCCACCCGACCGACCCGCCCGGCGTCGACCTCATGGACATGACCAAGTTCGACCTGAGCTGGTCGGTCGGCTTCATGTTCGACACGACCCTCGCGATCACGCGCATGATCTTCGAGGGCTTCTTCGACACGCATCCGAACCTGAAGGTGATCGCCGCCCACGGCGGCGGCACCCTGCCGTACCTGGTCGGGCGGTTCGAGAAGGGCGACGAGGTCGAATTGCCGCAGCGCCGCCAGATGAAGAGAAAGCCGACCGACTACCTGCGCCACATCTACTACGACAACATCACCTACAACCTGGGCGCGCTGCGCTACCTCGTCTCGGTCGTCGGCGCCGACCACGTGATGTTCGGCACCGACTGGCCGCACTGGGTGCACGACACGAAGGGCGCGTTCGCCAACACGGCCGAGCTGGCACCCGCCGACTGCGCCGCGATCCGGGGCGAGAACGCGATGCGGGTTTTCGGGCTCTGACCGGATGGGCGCCGCGCCTCCTTGCCGGCAGAATGGTCCTTCACCATCACAAGGCAGGAGACACCGCCATGACGCAATCGACAAGACGTTGCAGTAGCCACCATCGGGCCAGCCGGGCCGCGGCGCTGTGCGCCGGCCTCTGGCTGGCGGCATCGGCCAGCGCGCAGGCTCCGGCGTCCGCGCCGGCGCCTGCGTGGCAGCAGGGCCGCTCGGCCGATCAGAACAGCTCGACGCTGCACCCGATCGCGCCAATCCTCACCGGCCGTCCGGCGAGCGAGTTGCCGCTCGACAAGCTCAAGGTGCCGGCCGGATTCAAGGTCGACGTGTACGCCGACGGCATCCCCGAGGCGCGCTCGCTGGCGTTGGGCGACAAGGGGACGGTGTTCGTCAGCAACCGCAATCTCAAGGATGTCTACGCGATCGTCGACAAGGACGGCAAGCGCACCGTCACCAAGGTGCTCAAGGGCCTGAACTCGCCCAACGGCGTGGCGTTCGGCAAGGGCACGCTCTACGTCGCCGAGCGGCATCGCATCACCGCCTACGAGGGCATCGAGGATCGGCTCGACAACCCGCCCGAGGCGAAGGTCGTGATCGACAACCTCGATCCGTCGAACCAGGCGGGCCACTTCTGGAAGTTCCTGGCGCTCGGCCCCGACGGCAAGCTCTACTTCAACGTCGGCTCGCCGGGCAACATCGTCATGCCGAACTACCAGCAGGCGACCATCAACCGCGTCGATCCCAAGACCGGCGTCATGGAGACATACGCGCACGGCGTTCGCAACTCGGTCGGCTTCGACTGGGACCCGCGCAGCAAGGAGCTCTGGTTCACCAACCACGCGCGCGACTGGGTCAGCGACGACATGCCGCACGACACGCTGCACCGCGCGGCGAAGAAGGGCATGCACTTCGGCTATCCGTACTGCCACCAGGGCGACTTCCTCGACCCCGAGTACGGCAAGGGCCGCGCGTGCAGCGAGTTCGATGCGCCCGCCGCCAAGCTCGGCGCGCACATCGCGCCCTTGGGAATGCGCTTCTACACCGGCAGCATGTTCCCGGCCGAGTACCGCAACAACATGTTCATCGCCATGCACGGCTCGTGGAACCGCACGACCAAGCAGGGCTACAACGTGATGCGGGCCAGCGTCGACGGCAACGGCAAGGTCGAGCTCAAGCCGTTCCTCGAAGGCTTCCTCACCGACGAGAAGGCCGACCCGCCGATGTGGGGCCGCCCGGTCGACGTGCTGGTGATGCGCGACGGCGCCCTGCTCGTTTCCGACGACTACAACGGCATCGTCTATCGCGTCAGCTACCGGCAGTGACGGTGTCGCTGTCGCGAGCTGCGCGCCGGCGCTGGGATCGGTGGCTCACTGCCGGCGTGCTTGGCGTCGCCGGCAGCGCAGCCGCGCTCGCGGCGGGGAGCGACGCACCGCCGCAGAAGGCCGCCGTGTGCGAGAGCTGCCACGGCATCGGTGGCCGCTCGACGCTGCCCGACACGCCGTCGCTCGCCGGCCAGCCCAAGCAGTTCATCACGACGCAGCTGGTGATGTTTCGCGAGGGCAATCGCAAGAACGCGATCATGAATCCGATCGCCGCGCCGCTGAGCAACGCCGAGGTCAACGAGCTCGGCAGCTATTTCTCCGCCCAAGCGGCCGAGCCCGCGGGCAAGCCGCTCGCCGCCGGCGCGGCAGCGGCGGCGCGCGGCGTGGCCGAAAGGCTCGGCTGCGTGACCTGCCACGGCGCCGAGCTCAAGGGCCAGCAGCACATCCCGCGCCTGGCCGGGCAGCAGGCCGACTACCTGCGCACGCAGCTGCTCGGCTTCAAGGCCGGCACCCGGTTCGACATGGACGGCAACATGACCGCCGCCGCGCAGGCGCTGACGCCGGCCGACATCGAGACGCTCGCGAGCTATCTCAGCGCGCTGCCCTGAGCGGGGAGCCGTTCGCTAGCGCTTGCAGGCGACTTGCCAGTGCTCAAAGGCCACCCCGCTGGTGCCGACCGGCTCCCACGGCAGCGGGTTCTCGCTCGAATCGACGACCGCGCCCTTGCCCATCGGCCCGGAAAAGCCCGTCGTCGTGAGCATGCGCTGGCGCGCCCGCGCGCAGTCGTACTCGTAATCGTTGCGCGCCGAGAGGAACGCCTTGCCCGCGATCGACTGGCGCATCTTGAAGTCGAACAGGCCGAGCATCCGCGCCCGGTCGCCGGACCTGCGGATCGAGCTCGGGGCGACATAGACGTCCATGCCGCCGTTCGCGAGCGAGCTGCCGAGCAGCGTCCACTGCACGGCGGCAGGGGCTTCCGCTCCCGCAGGCGCGTTGCTCGTCAGCGCCGCCTTCGCGCTGCCCGCCCCCGCGCGCGCGAGACCGCAGCCGACGGCCGCGACCGTCGCGTGGTTCGGGTTGTCGAAGTCGATGATCATGTGCGTGAACGTCGTGCCGCCCTGCGGCAGGACGACGACGCGCGAGCCGCCGCCGCGATAGTCGGCCCGGTACATCGGCCGCTCTTGGCCGTCACGGCCGATCGCGAAGACGCCGCCCGGCCGGAACTCGATCGTGCCGCGGCCCAGCATCGAGTCGCACATGCCGGCGGTGACGCTGCCGATCAGCGCGTTCGCGAGCTGCGCCATCTCGGGCGAGAGGCCGGCCGCACTCCCCTTGCGCTGGCCGGAGCCGAGCGAATCCCAGCGGCCGAGCAGCGGGTTCTTGTCGGCCGCGAGCGGCGGCCGCTGCTGCCACGTGCGCCGCACCGCCTCGCCCTGCGCCGCGTCGTTCGCCGCGCGCGACTGCTGCTGGCGCAAAGTGTCGTTCCACTGCTGGTCGGCCTGCTGCTGGCTGCTTTCCTGTTGCCGGGCGCGCTCCTGCGATTGCTGTCGCTCGGCTTCCTGACGCAGCGCGCCCGGGTCCTTGCCGAGCTGCTCGGTGGTGGGCGGCCGGCTTTGCGCTTGGGCACCCCACGCGGCCAGCGCGAGCGTCGCTGCGCCGACGATGGTCCGGAAAGGCGATGTCTCCATGCCGACTCCCCGACGGTTGCACCCGACGACGGCATTGTGCGCCGTGCCGGCGAGTCGATCTCCGCGATCACCGCGCCTGCGCCGACCCGGCGCGCGGCGCGGCGCGCGGCCTCATTCCTCGACGTGCCGCGTCCGCGTTCGCAGCGCCGACCACGCGCCGCGAATGCGCCGGCCGCGGTCCTCGAGCAGGTACGACGCCAGCAGCGCGAGCAGCGCCGACACCGCGCCGGTCAGCAGCGCTTCGGCGTGGAAGAACCCGTAGTGGTTGGCATGCGAATAGGCGTCGCCGAGGGCGGTGACGGCGCCGACGACCAGGGCGTTGCCGTAGCGGTTGGAGTAGAGCCTCGCGACCGGCGTCAGGCTCAGCAGCAAGGCGACCACGCCGGTGAGGAGACCCGTCTTCAGCGCGATCGACCAGTGGACCGGGCTGAACACGTTGCCGAGGCTGCCCGGCATGCACATCATGCAGGCGCTGGTCGGCTGCCAGAAACGCTCGACGAAGATCTTGACGCGAAGTCTCCATCCGATCGCTGGCGTGGGTGGCATGCGCGGGCCCCTTGAAGGTCAGCGCATGCTACGTTGTCGGATCCTCGCCGGGGCGGAAGCGCTCGTGTTCAACTCGGTCTCTCCTCACGTTCGTTCGGGAGCGCTGCGATGAAGGCGATCAAAGTCGTGCTCGGGCTGCTCGGCGCCCTCGTCGCGGTCGGGGTGGCCGGCTGGTCGACCCTCGACCGCGAGACGCGCGGATTCCTGGCAGCGTTGCCGACCGACCGCGATGTCCTGTTCTGGAGCCAGGCGCAGCGCGACGCGGCGTTTCGCGCGCTCGACCGCTTGCCGGTGCTTGCCAAGTCGCGCGTCGTGCCCGCCGGCGGCACGCCGACGCCGCTGCCGGCCGGGCCGCCGCTGAAGCTGGGGCTGAACGTCGACGACTACATGGCGGGCCAGCGCAGCGCCGCGCTGCTGATCGTCCACGACGGCAAGCTGCGCCTCGAGCGCTACGGCCTCGGCTTCGACGCCCAGGGACGCTGGACCACGTTCTCGGTCGCCAAGTCGATCACCTCGACGCTCGTCGGCGCGGCGATCCGCGACGGCCACATCAAGAGCATGGACGACAAGGTCAGCGCCTACATCCCGGAGATGAAGGGCTCGGCCTATGACGACGTCAGCATCCGCCAGCTGCTGACGATGACCTCGGGGGTGCGCTGGAACGAGGACTACGCCGACCCGAATTCCGACGTCGCGCAGTTCAACAAGCACACGCCGGAGGAAGGCGTCGACGCGCTCGTGAGCTACCTGCGCCGACTGCCGCGCGAAGCACCGGCCGGAACGCGCTGGCACTACAGCACCGGCGAGACCAACCTGGTCGGCGTCCTGCTCGGACGCGCGACGAACAAGCCCTTGGCGACCTACCTCTCGGAAAAGATCTGGGTCCCGGCCGGCATGGAGCAGCAGGCGACCTGGATCGTCAACCGCAGCGGCAACGAGATCAGCGGCTGCTGCCTCCAGGCAGCGACTCGGGACTTCGCGCGCTTCGGCGTCTTCATCCTGAACGGCGCGCGCGCCGGCGGCGACAGCATCGTTCCCGAGGGCTGGCTCGCCGAAGCGACGAGCGAGCGCGTCGCCACCGGCCAGCCCGGACGCGGCTACGGCTACCAGTGGTGGACCTACAGCGACGGCACCTTCGCCGCGCGCGGCATCTTCGGCCAGGGAATCTTCATCGACCCCCGACGCAAGCTCGTCATCGCCTCGAACGCCAACTGGGCGGGCGGTGCGACCGACCGCGTTGCCAGCGCCGCGCGCGAGGCGTTCTATCGCGCGGTGCAGAAGGCGGTCGACGACGAGGCAGCCGGCGGCGCCGATGCCGGGTCCGGACGCTGACCTCGTGCGTCAGCCGTTGCCCATCTTGCCCTGAAGGACCGCGACCAGGTGCTCCCTCGCTTCGGCGAGCTGCGCCTTGTCCGCGTCGTGCACCTTGCGGAAGAAGGCAGCGCATTCGGGAGACTTGGCCTGCTCGGCGTCCTGGATGTACTGGTCGTAGGCGTTGAGCGCTTGCGCCTTGTTCTGGATCAGCGTGATCCAGTCGTAGGCGAGGTCGCTCAGCGGGTGGGGATCGGTCGTCTTTTCCTTCATGGGGTTCTCCTGCGCAGAGTTGTCTTTCGCTCGCGGTCGATTGGAATGCCGATCCTCCGCAGTCGCGCGCACGGCCGCTGTCGGAATTGACCGCGCGGTCGCGTCGGTGCGCCGCTCGATCAGCCGCGCTCGTCGGCCCGCGTCTCGGGCGACCGCGGCGCGCCTTCGCGCGGGTCACGCTCGATCGTCTTCGCGTACGCCTCGCGGGCGTTGTGCAGCTGCCAATCGGTGATGTGGCCCATCGAGTGCATCCGCTCGACGTCGCGGAAGGTGTCGGCGAGGACGGCGGGCTGGATGGCGCTCGGGTTGGCGAGCTGGCGCAGGAGGTCGGTGTAGAGCTGCTCGGCGGTCTTTTCCATGGCGATCTCCTCGACGCTCATCATCGCGTCGGCCCGCAGCGAGGTCCGTCGGGAGACAGCTGTCGTCAGCGTAGGCCGCCTTCCCGAGCGAGCTCACTCCAGTGGCAGATCGAGGATGCCGCGCGCCGCCGGCCGGTCGCGCAGCGCCGCGAAGTAGCGCTCGAGGTTCCGCCAGGTCGGCCGGGCGTAGAGATCGCCGGGCAGGCCGAACCAGCGGTGCAGCTCGCAGCCGATCGGGATGTCGGCCATCGTGAAGCGGTCGCCGCGCATCCACGCCCGCGCCGCCAGATGACCTTCGAGCAGGGCGAGGAGCGGCTCGGTCGCCTGCACCGATCGCGCCGCGGCGGCGGCATCGCGGCGCTCGGAGGACGTGCGCACCCATTGCATGAACGCTTCGCGACCGGCGGGGTTGAGCGTCGTCTGCTGCCAGTCCATCCAGCGCTCGGCATCGAAGCGCGCCGCCAGCGGCTCGGGGTAGAGATCACCTGCGGAGTGACGCGCGCACAGGTAGCGCACGATCACGTTCGACTCCCAGAGCCGAAGCCGACCGCCTCCTGCCTCCTGGTCGTCTTCGATCGTCGGCACGAGCCCGTTCGGATTGAGGGCGCGATAGGCGGGCGTCTGCACGATGCCGAACTGGCGGCCCGCGTCGGTGCGCTGGAACGCGAGGCCGAGCTCCTGTGCGCACCAGACGACCTTGCGGACGTTGATCGAGCTGAGGCGGCCCCAGATCTGCAGCATGCAAACGCTCCTTTCGATTCCCTCGCGGCCGCGGGTGCGCCCGCGGCCTCGCGTCCTCAAGAAACGACAGCGCGGCACCGACATTCACCAGACGTGCCACGATATCCCCCTTGGCCGCCGCAGAAGGAGCCGGCAGTGCGTTCCCCGGACATCGATTTCTTCAACCCCTACCGCCACGGCTTCGCGCGCGTCGCCGTCGCAGTGCCGCGCATCCGCGTCGCCGACCCGGCCTACAACGCCGGCGAGACGATCAAGATGCTCGAGCAGGGCGCGGCGCAGGGCGCGGTCGCGGTCGCCTTCCCCGAGCTCGGGCTCTCCGCGTACACCTGCGACGACCTGTTCCACCAGCGCGCCCTGCTCGACGCCTGCGAGGTTGCGCTCGGGCGCGTCGCCGAAGCGACCGCTTCAATTGCCGCGATCGCCATCGTCGGCGTGCCGCTGCGCGTCGATCACCGCCTCTTCAACTGCGCCGCGGTGGTCGGCAACGGCCGCGTCCTCGGCGTCGTGCCCAAGACCTACCTGCCGAACTACGGCGAGTTCTACGAAGCGCGCCAGTTCCAGGCCGGCGACACCGCGGTGTCGACGACCGTGCGCCTGCTCGACGCCGACGTCCCGTTCGGCGCCGACCTGATCTTCGAGACGCCCGACCTGCCGCTCCTCAAGATCGCCTGCGAGATCTGCGAGGACGTCTGGGTGCCGATCCCGCCCTCGAGCTACGCCGCGCTCGCCGGCGCGACGGTGCTCGTCAACCTGTCGGCATCGAACATCACGATCGGCAAGTCCGACTACCGGCACCGGCTGGTCAGCCTGCAGTCGTCGCGCTGCCTCGCCGCCTACCTGTACTCGTCGGCCGGGCTCGGCGAATCGACGACCGACCTCGGCTGGGACGGCCAGGCGCTCATCTACGAGAGCGGCGACCTGCTCGCCGAATCCGAGCGCTTCGTCACCGGCTCGCATTTCATCAGCGCCGACGTCGACCTCGAGCGCGTCTCGCGCGAGCGGATGCGCCAGAACTCGTTCGGCTATTCGGTCGAGAAGCACGAGCAGCGCGTGTGCGCCTTTCGCCGCGTGCCGTTCGAGCTGAGCCTGCCGGCGCAATTCCCGCTCGCGCTGCAGCGCCGGGTCGAGCGCTTCCCGTACGTGCCCTCCGACCCGGCGACGCTCGACGAGCGCTGCATGGAGGTCTACAACATCCAGGTCAATGCGCTGCTGCAGCGGCTCAACGCGGTCGGCGGCAAGAAGCTCGTCATCGGCATCTCGGGCGGCCTCGACTCGACCCACGCCCTGCTCGTCTGCGCCGCGGCGATGGACCGCGCCGGGCTGCCGCGAAGCGACATCCTCGCCTACACGATGCCCGGCTTCGCGACGACGACGCGCACCCTCGACCAGGCCAAGCGCCTGATGGCGTCGGTGCGCTGCAGCGCGCAGGAGATCGACATCAAGCCGAGCTGCCTGCAGATGCTGAAGGACATCGGCCATCCCTACGCGCGCGGCGAGAAGGTCTACGACATCGCGTTCGAGAACGTGCAGGCGGGCGAGCGCACCAGCCACCTGTTCCGGCTCGCCAACCTCAACGGCGGCTTCGTCGTCGGCACCGGCGACCTCTCGGAGCTCGCGCTCGGCTGGTGCACCTATGGCGTCGGCGACCACATGTCGCACTACAACGTCAACGCGAGCGTCCCCAAGACGCTGATCAAGCACCTCGTCCGCTGGGTCGCGGCGAGCGGCTCGGTCGAGCGCGGCGACGACCCCGTGCTCGACGAGATCCTGGCGACGACCATCAGCCCCGAGCTCGTCCCCGGCGACGGCAATGCCGCAACCAAGGGCAAGCCCGAGCAGAGCAGCGAGGCGAGCGTCGGCCCGTACGAGCTGCAGGACTTCCACCTCTACCAGATCCTGCGCTACGGCTACGCGCCGACCAAGGTCGCGTTCCTGGCCTGGACGGCCTGGCACGACGCGAGCACGGGGCTCTGGCCCGACGCGCCCGACGTGCAGCGCAACGCCTATACGCTCGCCGAGATCAAGAAGCACCTGCGCACGTTCTGCTGGCGCTTCTTCAAGACCAGCCAGTTCAAGCGCTCCGCCGTTCCGAACGCGCCCAAGGTCGGCTCGGGCGGATCGCTCTCGCCGCGCGGCGACTGGCGCGCGCCGAGCGACTCGGAGGCGACGGTATGGCTGGAGGACGTGGAGCGCATCCCGGACGCTTGAGACTTCTCCCTTCGATCGACCGAGTGCCGGCAAGGCGGTGGCGGCTGCTACGATCTTCGAAGAAGTGCGTCATTTCGAGAAGGGTGCCCTGTGGGCGAGCACACCCTGCTCTTGGCCGACGTGGTCGACAGCACGGCGCTCGTCGAGCGCCTCGGCGACGCTCGGGCCGCAATGTTGTGGGCAGAGCATGACCAACGCGCTCGCCGCCTGATCGCGCTTCACGCGGGTCGAGAAATCGACCGCAGCGACGGGTTCTTTCTCCTCTTCCAGCGGCCCGGCGATGCCGTGCGATTCGCAGCCGGGTATCACCGCCTCGTCGCCGAACTGGGTCTGCAAGCCCGCGTGGGGCTGCACTGCGGGCCGGTCACGCTGCGCCACAACCCGTCCGATGAGGTCATGCGCGGCGCCAAGCCGGTGGAGGTCGACGGCCTTGCCAAGCCTCTCACCGCACGGATGATGGCCCTTGCCGGTGGCGGACGGACGCTGCTCAGCGCGACCACGGCGCAAGCCGTCGACGATGCGGTGCTCGAGGGCCAGCGACTGCATCGGCACGGCCACTATCGGTTCAAGGGAATCGAGGAACCGATCGAGGTGGCCGAGATGGCCGAGCCCTCGGCAGCTTGCCCGCCCCCGGCCGACGGCGAGAAGGCCTACCGCGTGGTGCGCGTCGGCGAGTTGTGGCGGCCGGTCCGCGACGTGCGCCACAACCTGACTCCGGAGCGGGATGCCTTCGTCGGTCGCCAGGTCGAATTGCGTCGGCTCGCCGAGCGATTCGAGGCCGGCACCCGGCTGCTGACGCTGCTGGGCCCCGGCGGCACGGGCAAGACCCGCCTGGTACGGCGCTATGCGATGGCCTGGCTCGGCGAATGGCCTGGCGGCGTGTACTTCTGCGACCTGTCGGAGGCGCGCAGCCTCGAGGGAATCCACTTCGTGGTTGCGCTCGCCCTGGGAGTGCCCTTGAGCAAGGGAGACGCCAGCGCGCAGCTGGGTCACGCCATCGCCGGACGCGGACGGTGCCTCGTGATCCTCGACAACTTCGAGCAGGTGCAGGCGCACGCGCAAGCGACCCTCGGGAACTGGCTGGATCGCGCCCCGCAAGCCCACTTCGCCGTCACCAGCCGCGAGCGACTTCGCCTCGCCGGCGAGATCGTCGACCCCATCGATCCACTGACCCTGGCCGACGACGCGGTGGCGCTGTTCGAGGTCCGGGCCCGCGCGCAGCAACCGGACTTCGTCCTCGATTCGAAGAGCCGGCCCGCCGTTGCCGAGATCGTGCGGCTGCTCGACGGGCTTCCGCTGGCGATCGAGCTGGCGGCGGCGCGCGTCCGGGTGATGTCGCCGGCCCAGATCGTCGAACGGTTGAAGGACCGGTTCACGTTGCTGGCCGGCGCACGAGGGGTCGCCGCGCGCCAGGCGACCCTCAAGGCCGCGATCGACTGGAGCTGGGATCTGCTCGCGCCGTGGGAGCAGGCAGCCCTGGCCCAATGCTCCGTGTTCGACGGCGGCTTCACCCTCGAAGCGGCCGAAGCGGTCCTGGCACTCGGCGACTGGAGCGAGGCGCCGGCCGTGCTGGAGGCGATCCAGTCGCTCGTCGACAAGTGCCTGCTCCGCGCGTGGCTGCCCAAGGCGCCCACCCACCTGGACCTCGCGGAGCCTTTCTTCGGCATGTACCTGAGCATTCACGAATACGCCCGACAAAAGCTGTGGACGTTCGGAGACCGAGCCGTCGATGACGCCACGCAGCGGCACGGTCGCTACTTCGCCGGATTCGGCAGCGACGCTGCCCTGGGCTCGCTGCTCCGGCACGGCGGCGTCGGCCGGCGCCAGACGCTGGCGCTGGAGCTCGACAATCTCGTCACGGCATGCCGGCGCGCGATCGAGCGCGGCGAACCCGGAGTGTCGGCAGCGTGCTATCTCGCTGGCTGCGCCGTTCTCGAGGCGCAGGGCCCGTTCGGCCTGGCCGCGATCCTCGGGCAGAACGTCGTCGGGGCCGAAGGCATTTCTCCCCATCAGCGCGCGCTCGTGCAGATCGCCATCGCGCACGCCTTGCGCTCCGAGGGCAAGGTCGACCCGTCCAACGCGATGCTGGCGCAGGCGCTCGCCACGGCGCGTGGATCGGGGGACGCTCGCGCCGAGGCAGCGGCCCTGCGGCACCTCGCCGTGGCACGCCATCGCGACGGGCACCCCGACGAGGCACGCCGCGCCTTCGACGAGGCGCTGGCGTTGCACGAGACGCTGAACGACCGGGCGCAGCTCGGCGCGATCCTCGCCAATCTCGGCAATCTGGAGATGGAACTGGGGCGAATGGCCGAGGCGACAGCGCGCTACGAGACAGCGTTGGCGCTGCATCGCGAGGTGGGCAATCGCGCGGCCGAAGGCGTCGCGCTGGGAAATCTCGCGACGCTGCAACACGAGCTGGGCTACGTCGCCGAAGCACGCAGTGCATACGATGCCGCGTTGATCGTTCACCGCGAGGCCGGCAGCCTGCATCAGGAAGCCATCACGCTCGGCAACCTGGGAATGCTCCACTTCGAGCAAGGCGAGCATCGCGAGGCCGCAGCGCTCTACCGGGAGGCCCTGCGCATCCACCGCGACACCGGCAACCGGCGCAGCGAAGGCGTCGCGCTGGGGCTGATCGGCGAGCTCCACATGGCGCTCGGCGAATACGAGCCTGCGCAGGCCCATCTCGACGAAGCGCTGCGCATCCATCGCGAAGTCGGCAACCGCCGCTTCGAGGGCGGCGCCCTCGGCACGCTGGGCGAGTTGCTGCTGGGCAATGGCCGGATCGAAGTCGGCCTGCAGACGCTGGCGTCGGGCATCCGCCTGTTGCGGGAGGTCGGCGACCGCCTCTACGTGGCCAAGTTGCTGTGCTCGCAAGGAAGCGCCGAGCTCGGGCGTGGCGACCGAGCCGCCGCGACGGCGGCGCTCGCCGAGGCCGAGGCCATCAGCGCCGATCTCGGCGCTGCAACAGCTTCCGACCTGGGCCGGCGGATCGCAGCCCTGCGCGACTCGTTGGAACGAAGCCTCCGGGGCGGGTGAAACCGCCTCAGGCCGACGCAGGCGCGAGCCTCTTCGCCGCCTCGAGGAGCGGCGCGACGATGTCCATCGGCAACGGGAAGACGATCGTCGAGTTCTTGTCGGCCGCGATCACGGTCAGCGTCTCCAGATAGCGCAGCTGGATCGCCTGCGGCTGGCGGGCGAGGATCTCCGCGGCCTGAGCCAGCTTCTCGGATGCCTGCAGCTCGCCCTCGGCATGGATGACCTTGGCGCGCCGCTCGCGCTCGGCTTCTGCCTGGCGCGCGATCGCCCGGATCATGGTTTCGTTGAGGTCGACGTGCTTGATCTCGACGTTGCTGACCTTGATCCCCCAGGCATCGGTCTGGCTGTCGAGGATCTTCTGCAGGTCAAGGTTCAGCCGCTCCCTCTCCGAGAGCATCTCGTCGAGCGTGTGCTTGCCGAGCACCGTGCGCAGCGTGGTCTGCGCGAGCTGGCTGGTCGCGGCGAGGAAGTTCTCGACCTGGATCACCGCGCGCTGGGGATCGACGACGCGGAAGTACAGCACGGCGTTGACCTTGAGCGTGACGTTGTCGCGCGAGATCACGTCCTGGCTCGGAATGTCGACGACGACGATGCGCAGGTCGATGCGGACCATCTGCTGGATGCCCGGAATGAGAACGACGAGGCCCGGCCCCTTGACGCGCCAGAAGCGCCCGAGCTGGAACACCACGCCGCGCTGGTACTCGCGCAGGATGCGCAGCGAGCTGGCGAGCACCAGGAGCACCAGGACCAGGACGGCCGAAAGGCCGATGGGGACTGCCATCATCGCGAGGCTCCTTGCGAGGTTGCTGCGTCCGGGCTCGGGCTCACGTCGAGGGTGAGGCCCTCGACCTGGGTGATGCGAACGCGTTGACCGGCGTGCAACGACTCGGCAGCGCGCACCCGCCAGCGCTCGCCGGCGACGGTGGCCCATCCCTCGCCCGCGCCGAACTCGACGATCTCGCCGATGGCACCGATCAGCAGCGGCGTGCCGCTCACGACAGGCCGCCGCCGCGCCTTCGCGGCCATGCCGGCGACCACGATGACGAACCCGGCCGAAACGAGCGTCACGATGGCGATGAGCGACGGCGGGATGCCGAACCCCGGAATGTCGCTGTCGATCAGGAGGAGCGCGCCGAACGCGAACGCCGCGACGCCGCCGATGCCGAGCGTGCCATAGCTCGGCAAGAAGGCCTCGGCAACGAAGAACGCGATGCCGAGCAGGAGCAGCGCCACCCCGGCGAAGTTCACCGGCAGCATCTGCAGCCCCCAGAGCGCGAGCAGGATCGCGACGCCGCCGATCACGCCCGGCGCGACGAAGCCGGGGTTCATGAACTCGAACAGCAGGCCGTAGACGCCGACCATCATCAGGAGCAGGACCAGGCTCGGGTCGCTGATCACCGACAGCAGCCGGATTCGCCAATCGGGCTCCAGCTTCACGACCACGGCACGCGCGGTGGCGAGCTTGACGCTGCTGCCTGCGGAGTCGCCGAGCTGGAGCACGCGACCGTCGAGCTTGCGGAGCAGATCGCCGACATCGACGGCCACCAGGTCGATCACCTTGCGGGCGAGGGCGTCGCTCGCGCTCAGGCTGACCGACTCCCGAACCGCTTGCTCGGCCCACGCGATGTCGCGGCCGCGCAGCTGAGCGAGGCTGCGGATATAGGCAGCCGCATCGTTGATGCGCTTGGCGCTCGAGGTGTCGTGGCCGGTGTCGGCTGCCGAGGCGGCGCTCGCCGGTCGGCCCGGCGGCTCAGGTTCCCTCCCCGGGGTCGGTATGCCGATCGCGATCGGCGTCGCAGCGCCGAGATTGGTGGCAGGCGCCATCGCCGCGATGTGGGCTGCATAGAGGATGTAGGTCCCTGCGCTCGCTGCGCGTGCGCCTTGCGGGGCCACGTAGGCGGCGACCGGCACCGGCGACGCGACGATGTCCTTGATGATGCTGCGCATCGAGGTGTCGAGCCCGCCCGGGGTGTCGATCTCCAGCACCACCAGCTGGGCGCGTTCACGAGCGGCGTGGTCGAGCGAGCGGCCCACGTATTCGGCAGTCGCCGGCCCGATGGCGCCGGCGATGCGCAGCACGAACACGTTGGCGCCCTCCGCCGCGCGAGCAGGCGCAATGAGGGCGGCAAGCACCAGAGCGCACAGCCACCAGACCATGCGGTTCACAAACGGCTCCCTTCGCGATGAGCCGGCAAAGCGACGGCATGAGCGTACACCCGTCCCGGCTTCGCGCGGGGCCTGCCCTCGTCCGTTCAGCTCAGTCCGCCGCCGCGCGGATGTACGTGTCGAAGGTGTGACGGGTCGGCGTGTCGGTCGCCACCCGCCACGCGCCGAGCAGCGTCGGGTCGCGGACGAAGCCGGCGGCCAGCGCGACCTCGAGCGGATCGAACGGCGCGAAGGCGGCGACGTCGTTCCATCCCAGCACGAGGGTGCCGCCCGGGCGCAGCACCGCGAACGAGGCGCGCAGCGCCTTGGCGAGCTCGTCGCGGTCGTAGATGCCGAAGCCGTAGACGCCGTTGCACACGACGCCGTCGAGGCTCGCTGCCGGCAGGTGCTGCTCGACGTCCTGCAGCGCCGCGACGACGTGGCCGGTGTTGCCGAAGCGAGCCCGGCGGGGGTCGATGTCGAGGGTGCGGAAGCGCTCGGTCGCAGGCGCGAACAGCGCCGCGTAGTGACGCGTGTAGCGCCCGCAGCCGACGAAGAGCAGCGAGCGCAGCGACGGGTCGGTGGCGAACGACGGCAGGATCTGGCGCTCGAGGACGACGCGGTCGGGGGTTTCGATCCGGTTGCCGCCGCGCAGCAGCTCGCCGGCCTTGCGGCCGAGCCAGCGCCAGCGCTCGCGCCAGGGCAAGCCGAGCCACGCCGAGAGGGCCCGCGGCAGTCGCGGCCGCACGGCCGCGGCCACCCAGCCGTAGTCGGCGGTCAAGGCATCGAGCAGGGGCGCGAGCGGCTCGGGCGGCATGCGGCGCATTCTGACGGCGGGCGCTGGCGTCCTGTCGCCTCAGTACGCGACCGGGTCGCGGTAGCGCGGCTCGTCGTGCAGCGCCCAGTAGGCGTCCTGCAGTCGCTTCGTGATCGGGCCCGGGAACCGGCCCGCCAGCGCGCGACCATCGACCTTCGCGATCGGCAGGACGCCGCCGCCGGTCGAGCTCAGGAACACCTCGTCGGCGGCGGACAAGGCTGCGGCCGGAACCGGCTCGATCCGAAGCGAGATGCCGAGCGAGCCGCAGAGCTCGATCACCGTGCGCCGCGAGATGCCCTCGAGGACGCCGCGCTCGGGCGTGCGGACGACACCGCCCTCGACCATGAAGACGTTGAATCCGGGCCCCTCGGCGACGTTGCCGTTCGCGTCGACGACGCAGCTGGTGTCGGCGCCGCGGTCGTAGGCGTCGAAGAGCGAGAGCACGAGGTCGATCCAGTGGTAGTTCTTGATCGTCGGATCGACCGACTCGGGCGCGATGCGCAGCCTCCCGCTCACGTGCAGGTCGATGCCGGCCTTCTGCTTTTCGGGCGGCGCGATCCAGACAAAGGGAAGCGCGTAGGCGTAGAAGCGGTTCGTCGCCAGGCGCGGGTCGCGCGAGCCGGGCGGCGGCACGCCGCGCGTGCACACCATCGCGACGTAGGAATCGCGCAGGCCGCCGGCACGAACGCAGCCGTGCAGGATCTCGCGCACCTCGGCACGCGAGTGCGGGATCGTCATGCGCAGCTTGGCCAGGCTGGAGAAGAATCGGTCGAGGTGGTCGTCGAGGCGAAAGAACGCGCCGTGCCAGACGCTGGCGACGTCGTAGGTCGCATCCGAGCGGGTGAAGCCCCAGTCGAAGAGCGAGATCTTGCCTTCCGAGAGCGGCCGCCAGTCGCCGTCGATGAACACCGAGCCGCCTTCGAACTCTCCGGTCTTGACCGTTCGCATCAATCGACTCTAGCGAAGTGCCGGCGCAGGTGCTCCCGGTCGAGCATTTCGAAGTGCCACCACTCGTTCTCGATGCCGCGAAACCCGCCCGCGGCGAGCGCGTCGCGCAAGAGCTCGCGCGCGCGGTGCTGCGCGCGCGTCAGCGCGCCGCTGGCGAGGTGACGCGCCTCGAGCCGGGGATGCGAGAGCTCGATCATCTCGTCGAAGCCGCTGCCCATGTCGAGCTCGCGGCCCTCGCCGTCGATCAGGGTCGCGTCGATCGCCATGCCGAACGAATGGATCGATCCGCGCGCCGGATCGGCGACGTACTGGCGCAGGCCGGTGCCGTCGAGGAAGTCCCACAGCTCGATCTGGACGCGATGCGGCCGCAGCGCATCGAGAACGAGCAGGCGATGGCCGGGCGCGCGGTCAGCGAGCCGCCCGACCGCGCGTTCCAGGCCCGCCGCCGCCTGCCGATGCAGGAACGCGCAATCGAGCGCGCCGTACAGGTCGCGGCCGACGAAGTTGCGCACGCTCGCGTAGCGAAGGTCGACCGCGATGCCGGGCAGGCTCGAGAGGCGGCGAAACTCCGGATGCGAGAAGATGTCTTCGCAGGGGATGGACATGATGGAATGCAGAACCCGCGAGGATAGCGAGGCGAAGGAGTCGTCCTGCGTTGCCGGACCTTGCCGCCGCAGCGGCCGGGACTGGTAGCCGTGGCGTTCGACTTCACCATCGATCCCGACGTCACCCAGGCGCGCACGCTGCCGAGCGCGTTCTACCTCGGCCCGGCGCTGCACGCGCTGACGCGCGAGCGCGTGTTCGCGCGCACCTGGCAGTGGCTCGGCGACCTCGGCGACGTCGCGGCGCCGGGCTCCCTCTCGCCACGCGCGATGCTGCCCGGGCACCTCGACGAGCCGCTCCTGCTGGCGCGCGATGCCGGTGGCGAGCTGCGCTGCCTGTCCAACGTGTGCACGCACCGCGGCAACATCCTGGTAGGTGCATCGTGCCGGGCCGAGCAGATCCGCTGCAGCTACCACTCGAGGCGCTTCGACCTCGCCGGTCGCATGACCTTCATGCCCGGCTTCGAGCAGGCGAAGAACTTCCCCGCGCCGGCGGACCACCTGCCTCGCGTTCCGTTCGCCGACTTCGCCGGGCAGGCGTTCGCATCGCTCGCGCCGGCGGCACCGTTCGAATCCTTCGTCGGCGGTATCCGCGAACGCCTGGCCTGGATGCCGTTCGAGGAGCTCCGCCACGATCCGGCGCGCGATCGCGACTTCGAGGTCGCCGCGCACTGGGCGCTCTACGTCGAGAACTATCTCGAGGGCTTGCACATTCCCTTCCTTCATCCTGCGTTGAACCAGGTGCTCGACATGGACCGCTACGACTACCACCTGGGCCGCTACGCCAGCCTGCAGCTCGCGTTGGCGCGCGAAGGCGATGCAGCGTTCGAGCTGCCACCGACCTCGCCCGACCACGGCCAGCGGGTCGCGGCGTACTACTGGTGGGTGTTCCCGAACCTGATGCTGAACTTCTACCCCTGGGGGCTGTCGCTCAACCTCGTGCAACCGCTCGCCCCGGATCGCACGCGCGTGAGCTTTCGCGGCTACGTGCGAGACGGCCGCCTGGCGGGCGGTGCCGGCGCCGCGCTCGACCAGGTCGAGCAGGAAGACGAGGCCGCCGTCGAGGCGGTGCAGCGCGGTTTGCGCTCGCGCCTCTACGACCGCGGCCGGTATTCGCCGTCGCACGAGCGCGGCGTGCATCATTTCCACCGGCTGCTATGCGAATTCCTGGCAGCGCCCTCGACTCCTTCCCTGGCAAGCGAATGCTCGACGTCCTCGTGATCGGCGGCGGCAACGCCGCCCTCTGCGCGGCGCTGGCGGCGCGCGAGGCGGGGGCCTCGGTGATGCTCCTGGAAAGCGCGCCGAAGCCGTGGCGCGGCGGCAATTCGCCGCACACGCGCAACATCCGCTGCATGCACGACGGACCCCAGGACGTGCTCGTCGACGCGTATCCGGAAGAGGAGTACTGGCAGGACCTGCTCAAAGTCACGGCGGGCCGGACGAACCAGACGCTGGCGCGAATCGCGATCCGCGCGTCGTCGACCTGCCGCGACTGGATGCGTCGCCACGGCGTCCACTTCCAGCCGCCGCTTTCGGGCGCGCTCCACGTCGCCCGGACCAACGCCTTCTTCCTGGGCGGCGGCAAGGCGCTCGTCAATGCCTACTACCGCAGCGCCGCGGCGCTGGGCGTCGCCATTCGCTACGACGCCCCGGTCGATGCACTCGAGCTCGCCGACGGCCGCTTCGTCGCGGCGCGGATCGGCGCGGAGCGGATCGGAGCGCGCGCGTGCGTGCTCGCTGCCGGCGGCTTCGAGTCCAACCGCGAGTGGCTCGACGAGGCCTGGGGCGCCAACGAGCGCGGCGAGCGGCCGGCGCAGAACTTCCTCGTTCGCGGCACCCGCTTCAACACCGGCGTCCTGCTCCGCTTCATGCTCGAAGCCGGCGCCGACCGCGTCAGCGATCCGACCCAGGCGCACATGGTCGCGATCGACGCGCGCGCGCCGCTCTACGACGGCGGCATCTGCACGCGCATCGACTGCGTCTCGCTCGGCGTCGTCGTCAACCGCGAAGGCGAGCGGTTCTACGACGAAGGCGAGGACTTCTGGCCGAAGCGCTATGCGATCTGGGGCCGGCTCGTCGCGGCGCAGCCGGGCCAGATCGCCTACTCGATCATCGACGCCAAGGCGGTCGGCCGGTTCATGCCACCGGTCTTCGCCGGCACGCGCGCCGACTCCCTGGCCGAGCTGGCGCGCGCGCTGCGCCTGCCGGAGGACGCCTTCCTGGCGACGCTCGCGCGCTACAACGCCGCGTGTCGCGCCGGCAGCTTCGATCACACCGCGCTCGACGATTGCGCCACCGACGGCGTCGTTCCCGCCAAGACGCACTGGGCGCGAACGATCGACACGCCGCCCTACTTCGGCTATGCGCTGAGGCCGGGCGTGACCTTCACCTACCTCGGCCTGAAGGTGAACGAGCGCGCCGCGGTCCACTTCGGCGGCGTGCCGAGCGCCAACCTGTTCGCGGCCGGCGAGATGATGGCCGGCAACATCCTCGGCCAGGGCTACACGGCCGGCGTCGGCATGGCGATCGGCACCGGGTTCGGGCGCATCGCCGGCAGCGGCGCAGCCGCGGTCGCGCTCGAGGGAGAGCTTCGTGCAACGGCTTGAAGCGCTGATCCGGGAGGCAAGCCTCGGGGCCGACGAGGGCGAAGCGGCGCGGCAGCTGCAGATCTGCAACGCGTGTCGCTATTGCGAGGGCTTCTGCGCGGTCTTTCCGGCGATGACGCGGCGGCTCGAATTCGGCCACGCCGACATCCACTACCTCGCCAACCTCTGCCACAACTGCGGCGCCTGCCTGCACGCCTGCCAGTACGCGCCGCCGCACGAGTTCGCGGTCAGCCTGCCGCGCGCGATGGCGCGGGTGCGCGGCAAGACCTACGCCGACTACGCCTGGCCGCGCGCATTCGGCGCGCTCTACCAGCGCAATGGCATGACGATCGCCTTAGCGCTGGCGGCGTGCCTGGCCGGGTTCCTCGCCCTCGCCGCGTCGAGCACCGGCCAGCTCGTCGGCCGGCCGCTCGGCGGCGACTTCTACGCGGTCTTCCCGCATGGCCTGCTCGCGGCGACGTTCGGCATCGCGTTCGGGTTCGCGTGCGTCGCGCTCGGCCTCGGCGTGACGCGCTTCTGGCGCGACCTCGCGCCCGGTCGGGCGAGCGCGCCCGCGGCGCGCGAGGCGGCGGCGAGCGCGCTCGACCTGCGCTACCTCGGCGGCGGCCACGGGCAAGGCTGCAACGACGAGGACGATGCGTTCACGCTGCGCCGGCGGCGCTTCCATCACCTGACCTTCTACGGCTTCATGCTCTGCTTCGCCGCGACGTGCGTCGCGACGCTGTACCACTACCTGCTCGACGAGCGCGCCCCGTATCCGCTGCTGAGCGCGCCGGTGCTGCTCGGCACGCTCGGCGGCATCGGCCTGCTCGCCGGGCCGGCGGGGCTGCTCTGGCTCCACCTTCGCCGCGACCCGGCGCACCGCGAAGCGTCGCAGGACGCGATGGACCGCGGCTTCATCGCGCTCCTCTTCTTCGCCAGCGCGACCGGCCTGGCGCTGCTCGCCTGGCGCGACAGCGGCGCGATGCCGCTCTGGCTGGCGATCCACCTCGGCGTGGTCATGGCGCTCTTCCTCACGCTGCCGTACGGCAAGTTCGCGCACGGGGTCTTTCGCAGCGCGGCGCTGCTGAAATGGGCGATCGAAAAGCGGCTTCCGAGCCACGTCCGGCTGAGCGAAGATTGACGCCTCGCGCAAGGAGACGAGGCCCATGACGACATCCGGCAAGCTGTCGATTCTCTCGCTGAAGGATCGCTGCTCGGCAGCCGAATGGAGCGCCCGCGTCGACCTCGCGGCGTGCTACCGGCTGGTCGACCTCTACGGCATGTCCGACATGATGGCCAACCACATCTCGTCGCACGTGCCGGGCGAGCCGGGCGCCTTCCTGATCAACGCCTACGGGATGATGTACGAGGAGATCACCGCGTCGAGCCTGATCAAGGTCGACCGCAGCGGCGCCATCCTGTCGAAGCCCGACTTCGGCGACCTCGGCTACGGCATCAACAAGGCCGGCTACGTCATCCACAGCGCCGTCCACGCGGCGCGGCCGGACGTCGCCTGCGTCATCCATACCCACAGCTGGGCGTCGATGGCGGTGTCGGCGCTCGAATGCGGGCTGCTGCCGCTGACGCAGACGGCGATGCGCTTCCTGAAGATCGGCTATCACGACTACCAGGGCGTCGTCCTCGACGAGAAGGAGCAGGCGTCGCTGCTCGCCGACCTCGGTGAGCGCGAGGCCGTCATCCTGCGCAACCACGGCGTCCTCGTCGTCGGCCGCACGGTCGGCGAGGCGTTCAACTGGATGCACCGGCTCGAGCTGGCGTGCCGCGCGCAGATCGGCGCGATGGCGTGCAACACGCCGCTGCGCGGCGTCCCCGCCGACGTCCTGGAAGCGACCTGGAACAACTACCAGCCCGGGACGCGACGGCCGTACGGATTGATGGAATGGGCGGCGCTGCTGCGCAAGCTCGACCGGCTCGATCCGGGCTTTCGCGACTGAGCGCAAGTCCTCTGCCTGGGAGACGCCATGCAACGAAGACGCCTCCTCGTCGTGCTCGCGTCGGGTTCGCTCTGCGCCGGTCGAGCGCGGGCCCAGGCCACGAGCTACCCGTCGAAGCCGGTGCGCGTGATCGTCGCCTTCACGGCCGGCGGCACGACCGACATCCTGGCGCGTGCCGTGTCGCAGAAGCTCTCGGAGTCGCTCAAGCAGT